>Ga0315548_1000166_pt1 | contig 59904 bp, 44 predicted proteins | sample SalMarSW160110MG_2_FD_202540 | JGI IMG/M metagenome (GOLD analysis project Ga0315548, IMG submission 202540) | Salt marsh sediment microbial communities from the Plum Island Ecosystem LTER, Massachusetts, United States - Salt Marsh Sediment SW1601-110 ... | reverse complement strand
CATCCACTTCGCTGGGCCCCCATTTTGCTATTTGTTTGCAAAATGGATCCCCTCTCACTTCTTTCGCTCAGTGACTGCCACCCGCTAGTGATGTTAAATCAATTTGATTAAAAAAGTACTCGAATCCATTTTTTATATTATTCTTCAAAAATCTGTTTGAGCATTTCTTTATCAACCATGACGAATTGTTCATTCTTACCAACTTTCTTTGCTATTCCACTTTAGGCCGGGCAATATACGATCATCGTTCAGAGAATAGATTGATTTTTCCTTGATTACGGCCTATTATCTGGGATATATCGTACGGAAACTATCAAAACGAGTGACAGTGTATATCGGTCAGATTTGACAATTATTATATGTTCGGCACAAAATTTTTCTACTCATATGAAATATTCTGACACGCCTTTCGACTAAAGAGGCATATTCAATCGTCAGTCGAAGGTCTATTTGAAAGGAGTACAGAATGAAAACATTGAAAAACGTATCTGTGTTCACATTTGTCACCCTTGTGTATGTATTTACATCACAAGCTTTTGCATCCAAAGACCAGTCCAACCCAGAATCTGTAGCTACTGATCCAATTGAAACTAAGCAAACCGATAATTCTATTTTAGATTTCTATCGTCAGTATAGCTCATTTACCGATCCGGGAGAATATAAATATTTGTACGAAAATCTTCCTGATTCATTACCGGAGCTTTGTAGTTTAATTAGATCACAATTTATAAATTATGGGTGGGAACTGGATATGTATCGGGAACAAATCCCTAAAGAAAGATGGAATGAATCATTAAAGTACCCGACGGTTAAATCGGCTTTGGCGGGGCTTCTATCCTATGATTCTTCGGGTTTAGTGAAAGATCGGAAACCTGAAGATCGATTAGTACTGATTTGCCGGGATAATGCAATCTTACTGGCATCAATACTGAAATATCGTGGTATTCCGGCCAGGGTTCGTTATGGATTTTCCCCCTATTTAATACCTGGTTTTCATTCGAACCACGTCATCTGTGAAGTATGGAATGAAAATGAAGACCGGTGGATGCTTGTGGATCCAAGTGCGGATATGGTTGATTTCAGTTATGATAATTTTGACTTTAGTAACGATGTGTGGTTAAAGATGCAACAAAAAGAAATAGATCCAAAATTATATGGTATGATGGGTAAATATACTGGATTGTTTATGATAACAGTAACATTATGCCATGATTTAGCATCAATATTGGGAACTGAATATCCGCACTTTCAATATGCACCGATAATGGAACCGGCATTTGAAAATGAAAGGCAATTATCGGAAGAACAAATAAGATTAATTAACAGGATAAGCGAATTAATGACATTACTAGATTCAAAAAGTCTTTCAGAACTTAAAGACATTTACAATAATAATTCTCAAATTCAAATTACAAAATCATTTGTTCCTAAAACAATAAATGATGAAAATAACACCAGAAATAGAGATTCTTCAATAAATAAACCCATTATTGAATTCGTAGATATACCAGGTGGAACATTCACGATGGGAAGTCCTTCCTCTGAGAAGGGAAGAGCAGATGATGAGATACAACATCAAGTTACTCTAAGTGCCTTTAAAATGAGTAAATATCCTGTAACCTTTGAGCAATATGATTTATTTTGTGAAACAACAGGGAGACAAAAACCATGGGATAGAAGTAATGTCCGTGGAAAAATGCCGGTATCCAATGTAACCTGGTACGATGCCAAAGCATTTGCAGAATGGATGGGGTGTAGGTTGCCAACAGAGGCAGAGTGGGAATATGCAGCCCGGGCAAATACAACCACCCCTTTTAATACAGGAGATTGCTTGACTTCTGAACAGGCTAATTTCAATGGGAAAGAACCATATACAAATTGTGATAAAAGTGAAAACAGAGGGGAAGTATTGCCGGTCGGTAGTTTTCCACCCAATGCCTTTGGATTATATGATATGCACGGTAATATCTGGGAATGGTGCAGTGATTGGTATGGTGAGTACGACATAAATGATAAAGTGAATCCGAAAGGACCTGATCAGGGAACCCGTAAAATAAATCGAGGTGGTGGTTGGTATGATCCGGCATGGAGATGCCGGTCTGCCTATCGCGCAGGAGGTGATCCGCCAATTAGCAGAGGTACAGGAATTGGTTTTCGATTAGTGAAATCTGAATAGGAGAAACTATGGACAGTCACCCATTAGGAGTAGAAGAAAACATTGGCGGCGTTTCTTGATTTAATCGAGAATGTACTAAAGGATCCATAGATAAAATTATAGGCAGGAAAAACAGGTTCCGTAATTTGCGATAATCAATAATAGATATATTTAACATGGCATAACTTTTATTCGTATTTGAAAAATATTACAAATATAAATGAATCATTTTTGTAAGCGGAGTAATTAAATTGAAAGGGACATAATGAGGGGAAAAGTATTTAGATTTATTCAATGTTCTTGATAGTTTAATGGAAGATTACCGCGACTTCTCCGCTAGCCTACTCCGCCGAAGTAGCCTCGGCTACGAAGGCTGGAAAGCTACGAAGTCTCGCAATGACATGGAATTGGTGGGGCAGAGCCGCCACCCTACAAAACTCTATTAAGGCAACCTGTCACTTTAATGCACTTTAGTCACTTTTAACTTTAGTTCACTTTTGGCACTTGCAACTTTTCCAGTTGTTTTTTCAGGTCTTTGGCGAAGAGGATACCTCGCCATCTGAGCGGTTCTTTGTTGCCGGGTATAAAGAGCATGCTTACCGGCACACCCGGTTCGTTATAGGTTTTCTGCAGGGCTATTGTCGCCTCAAAATCCTTTTCCGTCGTGTCGGCTTTGATTGCCAGGACGTTTTTTTGCTTGATCAGCTCGGCGATGTCTTTGTTGGCATAGACGGTTCTTTCGACCGTCTGGCAGCTCAGGCACCAGTCGGCGGTGAATTTGATAAGGACGGGGCGGTTTTCTTTGAGAGCCGTTTGGATTGATTGGTCATCGTAACTTTGCCAGTCAATCAGCTCATCGGCCGAAGCAGGCAGGAACGTCCAGCCCGCAATTAAGGCCAGGGCTATCGCCGAAATCCGGACAAGCCATTTTTTCGCTGGTTTTGTGCCGAAGCTGACCCACGTTCCCCACATCCATACACAGAAAGCGAGCACTACGGCGAAATATAAAACCCCGCCTGTGCGGGCCTCGGGCAGGGCGATAATAAGTTTTACCGCAATAATCAGCAGGACGAAACCGATAGCCTGCTTGAATAACTCCATCCATCGTCCGGGTTTGGGCAGGCGGTTCAATAGTCCCGGTATCGAAGTCAGAACGGCGTAAGGTAAGGCCATGCCGATTCCTATGGCCATTATTGCAGTCGTGGCCGAGGCCAGTGGCTGAGACTGTGCCCATGCGAAGGCGGCGGCTAAAATACCGAAACTGCAGGGCGTGCTCAGTATCGCTGCTAAAAATCCCATCCCTATCGAAGCGAGGTATCCTTTGCCGGAGGTTTGCTTGCCGGAGATGACGGCCGGTACGGTAATCGAGAAGGTCCCGAACATAAATAACGCTAACAGGACAAGCAGTAGCGACATGACGGCGACGAAAGTCGGATTGCGAAACTGGTCGCCCCATTGCAGGACAGTTCCATAAAAAACCTTCAAAACGATGTTTGCACCGGCAAGAAGGGCAAAGAACAATAATATCCCCAGGCAGAAAGCAAGTCCCATCGCGGCGGATACGCCGCGGTTTTGCCTGGCCTGAGAGACAATTCGCATCACGATAAGGGGCAGCACCGGCCAGACACAGGGCATAATATTCAGGGCCAGACCCGCAATAAAAGCCAGAATCAGGGCAAACCATGCCGGCTTGGTTATCTTTTGAACCAATTTGTCCTGTGGGGCGGGTGTTTCAAGATTAATCTGTGTCCATGAATTTCTCGTATCCCAATCAATATCGGTACGAAGTGTCTTTTTGAACGGCAGCAGGCAGATCGTGCTCGTACAGACCTGGCCGGATATGGTGACATCTACGTCACCGGTGGTTTTTACAGGGTCTTTAATTTCTTGGATTGGGATAAATACGGTGAATTTGCCGGCATAGACATCCACTTTTTTGCCGGATGGATCTGTAAATGTGCTCCATTTCGGATAAATCGTTTGGCCGAAGTCGAAATCTTCGGACTCTGCCAAGACTGTCAATTTGTTTTCAGGAGAGGGGGCGGTTTCCGTTCTTGCGTAATAATGAAGTTCGTCGGTCCCGTCGAATACCACTGCTATGCCGGTATCCTGACCTATGCAGGCGGGCTCGATGCGTGCTGATGAAAATTGCTGCTCATATCTTGCCAGCTCCGCGCCGGAAGTGACAACATCTTTTGAGTTTGGTTCGGTTGTCTCCTGTCCCGGGGCCAAAGAAGCTGATATAAAAATACCGACAATCCATACTGCGCCTGCGAGAATCGCACTTTTTGATTTTGATAAAGTTTCTTCCCGCATGATTACTCGGAAATAATTTAGACAGAAGTAATATTAATCGGCCGACTGTTCCTGTTGCTGCTCGGGTTTCGACGGCTGGCTTTTGGCCTGCTCGGCAGCCAGTAAATCGGCAACCGTAGGTTTATCCAGAGAGCCGCCATCCAAAATCAATTGCACATCTTCGGCATCGAGAGTTTCGTATTTCAGCAGGGCGTTGGCAATTTGTTCGAGACTATCCTTGTTTTCTTCTATAAGCTCTTTTGCTTTTTTATACGCCTCATCGGTAATCTTCTTTACTTCGATATCGATTGATTCGGCCGTTTTTTCCGAATACTCCTTCTCGGCCGGCATCATGTATATCATTTCTTTGAGGCCCGTGTCCTGACTATAATTTATTAAGCCAAGCTCGCCGCTCATCCCCCAGGCCAAAACCATTTGCTTTGCAATAGTAGTGGCCTGCTGAATGTCGTTTTGTGCACCGCTTGAGATGTCGTCGCAGAATATTTCTTCTGCGATTCGACCTCCGAAACAGACCTGTAAGAGCGCCATACAATATCTTTTTGTGAATATTGTCCTGTCTTTTTCCGGCAGGGCGAAAGTCGCTCCGCCCATAGGCCCGCGCGGAATGATGCTGACCTTATGCAGCGGGTCCGCATCTTTGAGCATGGACTGGACCAGCGTATGGCCCGCCTCGTGAAAGGCGGTGATTTCCCTTTCTTTTTTGTCTATAACCCTGCTCTTTTTCGCTCTTCCCCATCGGACCTTGTCCCGTGCTTCTTCCAGGTCCGCCATTTCCACGGAGTCTTTATTGGCCATAGTCGCCGCCAAAGCAGCTTCATTGATAATTGCCGCCAGGTCCGCTCCGCTGAACATGGGAGTCCCTCGCGCCAGTCTTTCGAGACTTATGTTTGGAGCCAATTTTACTTTCTTGACGTGCACTTTCAGAATATCGACCCGCCCTTTTAAATCGGGCAGCGGCACAAATATCTGCCTGTCGAATCGTCCGGGGCGTGTGAGTGCATGGTCCAGGATATCGGCGCGGTTGGTCGCCGCTATCACTATGACCTGGTCGTTGGTGTCGAAGCCGTCCATCTCGACCAAAATAGCATTGAGTGTTTGTTCTCGTTCGTCATGTCCGCCGCCGACAAAACCGGCGCCGCGTTTTCGTCCGATGGCATCGACTTCGTCGAGGAAGATGATGCAGGGCGAGTTCTCTTTCGCCTGTTTGAACAGGTCACGAACGCGCGACGCCCCGACCCCGACAAACATCTCGACGAAATCACTTCCGGATATACTGAAGAAGGGGACATCGGCCTGGCCGGCTATGGCTTTTGCAAGAAGTGTTTTTCCGCAGCCGGGTGGGCCGACGAGCAGAACACCTCGGGGAATGCGCCCGCCGAGACGCTGGAATTTCTTTGGATTTTTCAAAAATTCGATTATCTCGGCGACTTCTTCCTTTGCCTCCTCGACACCGGCCACATCGGCAAAAGTCACTTGGACCCGGTCTTTTCCATGTAATCTATGTTTGCTTCGACCGAAGGACATCAGCATTCCGCCGGCCCCGCCGCGAAGACTCCTTGCAAAGAAAAAATAGAAGAATCCTACTAATAACAAAAGGGGAAGCAGCCAGTTTAACAGCATATAGAACCAGAGGTGCTGCTTGGCGAATTTATATCCTATGCCGCTTTCGTCCAGCATTTCAACGAGCCGTTCGCGCACCAGTTCTTGTTTGTAATCTACCGTAAAGGAATTCGGCATGTTTGTATCCCTGCCGGGGATATCGGCCTTAAACTTGCCTGTTATCTCGGTGTCGCCGATTTCGACGCTTTCAACCTGACCTTTATCGAGATATTCTTCGAATTGACTCCAGGTGATATCGTCGGATTGCTGCAACTGCTGAACAATAGTCCATAAGACGAGTATCAGAATGAAAATAACAATGTAACTGTAGGGTCCGCGTTTATAGCGGGGCAGGGGGGGCTTTTGACCCGGTTTTCTTTGAGGATCATTGGGTGGCAAAGACGACCTTTTATTTTGCTTATCTGTCATATTCGGCATTTCTTAATCAGATTTGTGATATTACCACTTTCTTTCCATCAGTTCTACGATATTTCTTGCCAGTTTGTTTGCCGCAAGAGACGAACCGTACTTAAAATCCTGCATTTGGTATTCGGAATAACTTGCTGAGGAGCTAACCGTTTGGTTGTTAATGAGCAGTTCTCCCGTATTTAGATTTTTCCAGTTTACCACCGCCTGCAGCTCCACTTCTTTTTCCAGAATACGGCCGGTTTCGCGTTCGATGCTCAGGGCCGTTTCCCCTATCGAAACTATTTGGCCGCTGATTATGGTATCGGCGCGGTTCCGGTTGGTGACTATTTTATATGGTGTTTCCGCCTCGATGCGTTTCGAGAGAGCATCGGAAAGCTCGTATTCAATCCCCCGCCGGAAGGTCTGATTGTCGAACATTTCCAGGCAAACGCTTTTCACATTTTTGGGAAAAAGCGATTCGTTGGAATAACCGCTCAGAGCCGAACATCCGCAAAAGGTCAGGCTAAGGAGACCAAGGGCAAAAGAGTATAAAAGTAAAAGTGCCCCGGGATTAGTGTACTTATGATTCGAAGATTTATAAGTATGTCTTATATTTATTTTTTTCATTTAATCACTTGTGGGATGATTACCGAGCATTTCCTTTGCTATTTTTGCAGCGTCGCTATCCGGCCAATCACTTACGACCTCGTTAAAATAAAGATTCGCCGATTGTTTGTTGCCGGTCTTTTTATAATATTGGCCGATTATATATTCTTTGAAGGCTAATTGCTCGGATATTTCTTTCAGTATATTATCGACGCCTAATGCCTTGGCATCTTCGGAGTATAGAAGTTTAAATCTTTCGTAGTAACTCTTTGCACTTCTGAGACATGAAGCGTCGTAATAAGGTCTTTTATATTCGGGATTTTTGTTGTATATGGCTTGTTTTGACTGGGCCATTCCGAGCAGGGCGTCTCTGCCGATCTGGCCTGTCTGCCATTCCAGTGATATTTCCCACCATTTGAGATACGCTTCGTGGAATTTTTTCCTTTGTTCGTAATTTCGGGCGATTACGAGCGCCGCTTCTATCCCCATCGCTGAGTCAATACCGACCCGGTCGGTAACTTTTTCCATTATCTTAATACCCTCGGCATATCCTGAGAACTCGAATACACCGAGAAATCGCCTTTTCTGGCCGCCTAAATACGCTGTGCCTATCGAAAACATCCTGTCCAGGGCCATTTCACGAAATTTGGTTTGTGGAAATTTTGTGAGCAGTTTGTCGTAAGTTCTGGCTGATTTGGCTAATTTTCTTTGCGATAAGAGCAGCTCGGCCTTGATAAAAGAATCCAGGTCGCGTCCGGCGGTTTTAGAGAAGTCTTCTTTGATTATCTCAAATGCTTCTCGAGCGGCTTTTGTTTGCCCGGTATTGACCAGCTTTTTTGCCTCGGCTACCGCAATCAGCAGTTTGTCCTGGCTCTGCTCAGAGACCGTTTTCCAGTTTTGCTCTTTGTCCAGATACCACGTATTTTCCGAGGCGCTTAATAAAGCTGCCGATGTGATTATTAAAGCAAAAGTAAAAAGTCGTATTTTATATTTCAACATGTTCCGGACCTTAAGTTGGTTATATGTCTCAGGAGTTTCATTTTCATAAGAGCGCGATTATAACCGATTCTTAAAACCGCTGCAAACCTGCAGTTCAAAATAAACTATACTTTACATTTGTTCGATTATAATCATAAAAACACTTTTTCCTGACATTTCTATTGTTTATAAGGTGCAAAGTTGTTGGCTTTTGGTGAAATTGGCGAAAGTGGGGGATGTATATGAATTTTCCTTTGATATGTAGAGCCTACTTTTATCAGTGGATGTGTTTTATTCTCAAACTATAAGATTTTTTCGTAATGGTTGTTTTTTAATAGAAAAGTAATAATATCTTCTAAGTATTGAAAAACAATGTGTGGTATCTCAATAATCCTTAAATCCTCTCATCCATTCGGGCCAGTCTTCGGCCTGGACATCACCGGCTCTCGTCCACAGGTTGTTCGTATCGAAGCTTCGATGCCATTTAAGGGTCCATAGTTCCTTGAGTCCGATTTTCCTGATAGTCAGGTCAAGAAAAAGGCCGTTTATATACCCATCGTGACGATTCATACAGAAACGCTTCATTTGTAAAGCACTGACTTGGTATTCCGATATATCGCCGTCATATTCCGGGGGTGTATCGAAATCGTATGGTTTGCCCTCGATAAACGCGCAATCCAGAAACAGCGGTATGTTCGAGGCGCCTTCGATATAGGCATTCCGCCAGTTATCTTTGGTTGCTTCTCGATTATGTATAAATTCCACATCCGGCGCCGGATTACTGACCCAGTTGTTCATTCCATAGCTACCTGGCAGGCCCCCGGCTATCCATTCAGGTCCCCAGGCGGCAAAAGGGTCCCTGGCCCCCTCGTTTCTCGGCTTCTTGGCCGTTGGGCATAAAAGCATTTTTGCCTCGTTACTGTAGTACGGCCGAAGCGGGGCGACCCAGGAATACTGATCCCATCCGTCCCTGATAATATCACCGCTCCAGAAATCGCCGTTATTTTGACCTGCATACATCCCGAAGGCTACGGCCCACTGGTGCAGATTATTCTGGCAGACGACGGCTTTTGCTAATTTTTTGACCCGTTGCAACGCCGGCATTAATATAGACAACAATAAAGCAAGAATGGCAATGACGACCAGAAGCTCTATTAAAGTAAAACCGTGTTGCTTGCGCAATTTCTGCTCTCCCTTGGGGACGCCTTTCTGTGCGTTCTTCTTAATGGTAGTATTTCCATATGTTTTTTTCTGTTATAACCGGATAAGAACGATAGTTGAGCTCATTTCATTATACTCTAATTAACAGTGGAAATACAGGCAATTTGCGATTATTATGCCATTTTGCTCTTCTTGACGATGTATGGCTAATCACGTATAGTGTTTTGCCGTTGCCTGAAATAAAGATAGTGTAATTGGAGTTGTTTTTGAATGGTTAAAAAAGGACAGTGTGACCGGTGTACGGGCATGTGCTGCAGGTATTTTGCGCTGCCGATTGAGACACCGGAAGACAAGGGTGATTACGATGATATAAGGTGGTTTCTGTGCCATAAGGATGTTACCGTGTTCGTCGAGGACGGCGATTGGTATATTAATATAAAGAACAAATGCAAACATTTATCCGAGAAAGACCATCGTTGCCGGATATACGATAAAAGACCGAGGATTTGCAGGGGATACCGTCACTCGGATTGTGATTTTGTCGAGGGCAAGTACGATTACGAGCTGCACTTTACAGATGATAGGCAGATGGAAGAGTATATAAAGATTAAATTCGGCAATAACATCAGCGAGAAGAAAAAGAACAGGAAAAAGAGCAAGAAGAAATAAAAATGAAGATACAACCTGTAAAAGGAACAAGGGATTTTTACCCGGACCAAATGGCCGTTCGGAACTGGATTATCGACGGCTGGAAGAAGGTGTCGCTGCGAAACGGCTTCGAGGAATACGACGGGCCGATATTTGAGTATCTAAAGATGTTTCAGATAAAAAGCGGCGACGAGATTGCAGAGCAGCTTTTTTCCCTGACCGACCGCGGCGGACGAGAGCTGGCGCTGCGGCCGGAGATGACGCCGACGCTTGCAAGAATGGTCAACCAGCGGATTAATTCGCTGCCCAAACCCATCAAATGGTTCTCTGTGCCGAGATTGTTCCGCGCCGAGCGCCCCCAGAAGGGCCGGCTTCGGGAATTCTTCCAGTGGAATATCGATATCATAGGAGAAGATAGCGTTTTAGCTGATGCTGAAGTGATATTCACGACGGTAGATTACCTGCGGGAAGCGGGTTTGACCTCTGACGATATAGTTGTGAAAGTATCCAGCAGAAAAATGTTGAAGGCTATTATGACCGTCATTGGTGTTCCTGATGAGAGTCTTATGCCGTTATATTCTTTATTAGATAAAAGGAATAGATTACCGGTCGATACATTTGAAAAGATGCTCAGTGACCTGCTTCCTCAATCCAAAATAGCAAATGAAGTCAAAGAATTTATGGGATGTGAGAACATTAAGCAGGTTGAAAATAGATATGGACGTCAAGAGACATCTGAAATAATAGAATTAATGAGATTACTTTATGGTATGGGAGTAGGTGACTATTATATATTTGATCCAGGTATAGTTCGAGGATTGGCCTATTATACTGGAATTGTATTTGAGATTTACGATAAAGCCGATGAGCTTCGTGCGATTGGTGGCGGGGGCAGGTACGATAACCTGCTTAAAGATTTCGGCGGCCCGTTAATTCCCGCTACAGGGATGGGGATGGGTGATTGTGTTTTGGAGATATTGCTTCGGGATAAAGTACTTCTTGAGAAAAAGCTTCCCAAACCTTCGCTTGATTTCTTTGTTGCGTACGTAGATATAGATGAACAGATCGAAGAAGATGCCATTCGCTTGGCTATGAAATTGCGTTCAAACGGTTTTTCTGCGAATTTCAGTTATAAATCCGCTAAGTTAGGAAAACAACTAAAACAGGCCTCGGAAAGTAACGCCGTAAAATGTATTATCATCGGCGAGGAATTTAAGGACAATAAGCTTGTTGTAAAGGATATGGTTTCGGGCGAACAGAACACTGTAAATGTTGATAAATTTTTCTCTGGACTGACTTCGGATTGAGTTCCGTGAAAATATTTTGAAGAAGATGAGATAACACTGTCATTTCGAGCGGAATCCGCCAAAGACGGATGGAGTCGAGAAATCTGTTTTGAATAGATTTCTCCGCTTCATTCGCACCGATAATTCGGTGCTCGTTACGGTCGAAATGACATATATAATATTAAGTGACTCTAACTGACCGACTCGAACTGTCATACCCGCGAAGGCGGGTATCCATTTATAGTATAGCAGCAGTGGATTCCTGCTTGCGCAGGAATGACAATCCGTGATAGGTAGCTGTTAAATATTCATTTATGCCGATGCTTTATTATAACTTGGTAAGTTTGAGTAAGTAATTTGAAAGAATAATTTATTTGTAAGGTAAGGAAAATGAGAATTATTAAGATCCATTATATGAGGGTATTCTTCTTTATGTTAACTTTTACAGTGTCACCTTTAGACGCCGGTTTTGGCGGGCCGGACATCAAATCCCCCGAAGTTCACAACGACCGTAGAGTGACATTCCGACTGTTGGCTCCCGAAGCGGAAAAAGTGGAAATTAATGTCCGGTTCGAAGAGAAAAATCAACCGATGCAAAAAGACCCCAACGGCTTGTGGAGCATAACTCTCGGTCCGGCCGAGCCGGAAATTTATGAGTATATTTTCATAGTTGACGGTCTGGAAGTTGCCGACCCGTCCAATCCCTGGCTTAAATTATGGCAGAGCACGGCAAAGAATCTCGTTGAAATTCACGGCGACGAGCCGATGTTTTTCCAGGAGCAAAAAGTCCCTCACGGTACAATCCACGTACACAGATATTACTCGAAGTCGCTCGGTATTACGCGGGGGCTTTATATCTACACACCACCCGGATATGAAACAAGCAAGGATACAAAATATCCCGTCCTTTATCTTCTGCACGGACTTGGGGATATTGAGGATAAATGGACCGATGTGGGTCGCGCAAATATTATTGCGGATAATTTGATAGCGGGCAAAAAAGCCTTGCCGCTTGTTATTGTAATGCCTTACGGTCATACGCCGAATACTGCGGGATTTAAAAATTTTGGGAACTGGGATGAGTTCGAGAAGGATTTAGTTGAGGATGTGATTCCCTTCGTACAGGAGAAATACCGCGTCAGCGCAGATAAAAAGGACAGGGCGATATCGGGCTTATCCATGGGTGGCGCCCAGGCATTGACAATAGGACTGAGTAACCTGGAATTATTCGGATGGGTAGGCGCCTTTAGCTCGGCATTGGTGGGCCGGAAATACGATCAATTACTCGCTGAGCCTGATAAAATAAACAAAGAGCTTGAGCTGTTATGGATCGGGTGCGGCAGGGATGATTCCCTTTTTCAGGGTAACCGAAATTTTATTGAGCAACTTGAATCAAAGAAAATCGAACACATAAGCAGAATTACCGACGGCTCTCATGAGTGGGCGTTATGGAGGCGGTATCTGAATGAATTTATTCCGCTGTTGTTCAGACAGAATTAACAGTCTTTATACTGCACTTACAAGTGCGGCCTTTTTAATGAAAGGGAGGCTCGAATCGAATGAAGGAAACTTTTCCCAATCATTACGAACGGGCCTTCGAAAACTGGCTGACTGACAACTGCATAGAATACGTTGCAGTCGATGAGCATAAAAGAGCGACATTTGGGCATACAGACATCAAGAGTTTTGATTTCCTTTTGTATCCTCCCGGCGGGCAAATCGTAATTGCCGAAGTAAAGGGCAGAACTTTCAGGGGGACATCTCTGGCCAATTTAGCCGGCCTCGAATGCTGGGTGACGGCCGAGGACGTCGATGGCCTGACGAAATGGCAGCAGATTTTCGGAGAGGATTACAGGGCGGTATTTGTATTTGCCTACAGGATAGAAAATATCGACGTGGATTTTAACGGCAGGGATGTTTTCGAGTTCGATTCAAACAGGTATCTGTTTTTCTGTATTAAACTCGATGATTATCGCCGTTTTATGAAACGCAGAAGTCCCAAATGGCAGACGGTGACATTGCCCGCCGATAAGTTCCGGCAGTGCGCTGTGCAACTGTCCGAATTTCTGCTTTGATATCTCGCGGTCTCTTATTATACGTACCGGTTTTTATCTGTTCCTGCGCAACAGCCGGTTCGAGCGATACTATTTCACTTAATTTTCAATAGACACCGGGCAAACTGGAAGTTAGAATTCTTTTCCCAAAAGAAAATGAAACTATATGAATCACTGTGAATGCAGGGAAAATCGATTATAAGGGGGTGGGTTTAAGGAGATATTATGAAAAAGATAATAATGCTGTTTGTTGTTGCGATAATTGTTTTTTTTGTAACCGGTTGCGGCCGAGGCCAGCCGTTTGAGATAGAAAGTCGGCATACGCCGCAATCTGAAACGCCGTTATTTGCTGATGCCGAATAAGTAGATTCTGTCTCTCGAAAAAGCGGCTCTGGGGCCAAAAAAACACTGAAAAATCCGAAAAACAGCGAAAAATATCTATAAATTTCAAAATCGTCACAAAACGGTAACATTTGGCCAGCATAATTACACTCGTTAAATATTGCCTGTAAACAAGGCACTGGTAAACTGAAATCCGGGATTTGCTGCGAATGACGTGAATATCACTGTAGAGAATATCATAGGGTAATAAATGTCAATAACCGCAGATGGTACGATAAGGATAAGATGATATGTATAATTTATTCCGAAATGCAGCTTATTTGTTTATCATAAATCCATAAATAATCTCGAATTACAATCTTTCTTCCTGAAATGAGGACATATTTGATAATACTGGCGTACACTTCTGAAATGATTCAATATCTAAGCATTTTTTTTCGAAAATGCGCAACTTTTTAGGGGTTGCAACGTCTATATGTATATAATTGATAATATTCATGTTTTATGAACCCAAAATATAACGGGAAAGGGGATAGTGTGAAGAAATCCCGGGTAATTATTATCACAGTAGTCGTCACTCTTGTGGCTGTCTTTGGACTCGGCATGGTCTTAAAGGCCGGAAAAAGCAAATCAAACAACGCCACAGTCGTGCAAATCGAAGAGGTTCAGTACGGGGAACTGATAGAGATTGTCAGTGCCCCCGGCGAAATAGAACCCAAGACGAACGTGGAAATAAGTGCAAAAGTATCGGCACGGATTATCAAACTGCCCTATGATGAGGGAGATGTTGTCACTTGTGGAGATCCGAATGCGAATCCTCCCGTACCGGCATCGGTCCTGATACGCCTGGATTCGAAGGACCTGGAAAGCAGGCTAACTTCGGCCGAGGCCGGCCGTGCCGCTCAGGCCGCCCAGTCACAAGTCGAAAAAGCCAGAATTAACGGTCAGCAGGCAGGTCTTAAGGGGCTTGAAGCTTCTCTCAAACAGGCCCAGCGCGATTTGGACCGCCAGAGGGAATTGCTGGGATCCAAGGACATAAGCCAGGCGACGTTCGACCAGACCAAGCTGAAGGTTGATGAGTTCCAGTCGCAATACGATTCGTCCGTGCACCAGCTCGAATCGGCGGAATTGAATCTGGTGGTATTGCAGCACAATCTTGAGGTTGCCGACGCCGGGATTGCCCAGGCCCGTGAGGCTCTTAGTCATACGACCATAAGCTCACCTATAGACGGTGTAGTGACGCGGCTCAATGCCGAGGTGGGGGAAATGGTAATGACGGGGACAATGAATAATCCGGGAACCGTAATTATTGAGGTGGCGGATTTATCTACTATGCTGCTTGTCGCCCAGGTGGATGAAACCGACGTAGGTAAAATGGCGGTCGGCCAAAAAGCTACGGTTTATGTCCAGACCTTTCCCGACGACAAGTTCAATGGTGTGGTTGATTCTATTGCCTTAACACACAGGTTGTCATCAACCTCGACGAAATACTTCAGGACCGAGATACTGCTTGAGGGCGATGTGCAAAAGTTGTATTCCGGCCTTACGGCACATGTCGATATAGAGACGCTCAAACATGAAAATGTAATCACAGTGCCGAGCCAGGCCGTGTTGGGCAGGGCCATTGATGATCTGCCCTTGAAGATTCGGGACGAATGCCCGGAGGTGGATAAGGAGAAAACATATACGCCTGTGGTCTATTGTTATATCGACGGAAAGGCCGTGGTAACACCCGTTAAGATCGGCCCCAGCAACCTGACGCATACCGTGATACTATCCGGGATTAACGAAGGCGACAAGATAGTAGTCGGACCGTATAAAGTGCTCGAAAATCTAAAGCACGATAAGACGATCAAAGATGAGCGTGAAACGGAAAAAACAAAGGACAGCAACGACGTCGAAGCCAAGAGTGACCCTAACAATCTCGAAGCTAAGACCGATGTAAAATAACTCTGGTAATGGCAAAACAAGCTGGTAAAGTAATAATAAAGTTGCAGGCCGTCAAGCGGATATACAAGGTCGGCGTCGAACACATCCACGCGCTTGATGGAATCGACCTGAAACTGCACGAGAACGAATATATTGCCGTGATGGGACATTCGGGTTCCGGCAAAAGCACGCTTATGAACGTCCTGGGCTGTCTTGATCGGGCCACTTCGGGATACTATGAGCTTGACGGCTATGACACCACGAAGATGTCCGATGCGGCCCTGGCTCACGTTAGAAACGAACGGATCGGATTTGTTTTTCAGTCTTTCGAATTACTCGGTCAGTTGACCGCACTCAAAAACGTTGAGATGCCGCTTATTTATTCACGAGATGGCTGGGTTTCCCGAAAGAACCGAGCAAAGAAAGCCCTGCAGCGAGTCGGATTAAGCGATCGCGTTAAACACAAACCGAATCAGCTCTCAGGCGGTGAAAAGCAAAGAGTCGCTATCGCCCGTGCTCTTGTCTGCAATCCGAGCATTCTGCTGGCCGACGAGCCGACAGGCAATCTCGACAGCAAAACAAGCGAAGATATACTCAAATTGTTTGACCAGCTTCATTCCGAAGGCCAGACGATTATTATGGTGACACATGAAGATGATGTGGCCCACCATGCAAAAAGAATCATCAGCATGAAAGACGGACTTATTAATAGCGACCAGTCAACAAAGGAATACAACGGGAGCAGGCACGTAACAGGTAAAAAATCAAAGGAGGCTCCGTCATGAGGTTCCTGATTCGTGTACCAATCATGTTCTTCCGGCTTTTGTATCAGAGTGTATATCTTGCACTCAGTCAGATATGGGCCAACAAGACCAGGTCCATGCTTACCACCCTTGGGATTATCATAGGCGTCGCATCGGTTACTGCGGTCATCGCCGCTCTCAGCGGCCTGAAAGCGAAAATACTCACACAGGTCGAATCTTTGGGGACCAACACAATATTTATTTCAGCCAGGCGCCCCGACAGGGGGCCTTTGCAGCATGCTTCGTGGTGGTCTATTCGGTTTCAGCCCGAGCAATTTGAGAATCTTCTCGAACATTGTCCCTCGGTGGCAAGGTTTGGTCGTCAGACATGGGTTGGAAGATACACGGTCAGCCATCGTGATAAGTCATCCGAAAATGTAACGGTCCGCGGAGTAGAGCCTGCCTGCCATCAGATCGACAGCCGACCGGTTACGATTGGAAGGCCGCTTTCTGTTATTGATGAAATGCAGGTGCGGCAGGTTTGTTTAATTGATCCCAAGCTGCGTAACGACCTTCATCTTGACCGTGATTGCATCGGCCAATCCGTTCTGGTTGGTTACGATACATTCTATATTGTCGGTGTGGTAGAACCTCGCCCGGAAAACATATTCGGCGGCGGTGACCAGGAACGTTCCGAGATATTTATCCCGTTCAAGGTCGGGCTAAAAATGCAGAGGTATCCGTCCATCTGGGCCCTTGCTGAAAGCAGATCCGCAGATGTTTCCGATGATGCCCTGGCCGAGATACGCTTCTTCCTTCGTCGGACACGTCATATAAAACCCGGCGAACCCGATACTTTTGAGGTTCAGTCGCTGCAGAATGAACTGCAAACTTTCAATGAAATTACCGTTATAGTGACGCTGGTCGCCGGGGGTATCGTCGGTATTTCCCTGCTGGTCGGGGGTGTGGGTATTATGAATATCATGCTGGTCTCCGTATCGGAGCGGACCAGGGAAATCGGGCTTAGAAAAGCGGTGGGGGCCAAAAATTCCGCAATTCTGACCCAGTTTATGATCGAATCCATTGTGTTATGCTGTATGGGTGGTCTGGTGGGGATTGTCTTTGGTCAGTTATTGATAACGGCGATTGACAACATAGTAAAGGCGGCATTTCACGTTACCGTTCTCGACATGGCCTACATCCCGGCGTGGGCGATAGCGCTTTCATTTGCTTTTGCCGGTTCCGTTGGTATCTTTTTCGGGATGTTCCCGGCAATCAAAGCCGCCAGGCTCGACCCTATTGAGGCACTTAGACATGAATAGACAGAAGTCAGAAGACAGAGGGCAGAACAGAGAAAACCGAAGACGGAAGTCAGAAGGAAAACGACGATGGATAAGAGGAGAACAGACGATGGACGACTCGACATTCGTGCCTTGTCCCTCATCCTCCGGCAAGAGTCCCAAGGACGATCAGACTTCTGTTGTCTGTTTTCTGTTGTCTGTCTTCTGCCTCTTGACCGGCTGCCAGAAATATGACGGCGGTAAAGATTTTAACGGTGTACGGATTACGCCTGAGAAATTACGGCAAATAGAGCCACTTGATTTACATGAGGCAAAGGACCAGGAAACAGATCGAACGGATGCGAATGTCCCGGCGCCGGTGGAACTTGAGCTTGCGTTGGAGCAATGCAGGGCGTTAACGCTGGAGAATAATCTCGATCTGAAGGTCCAGCTTATTAATCCGGTGATAGCCGCCGAACGTCTCAGTCAACAGGAGGCAAAGTTCGAGGCGGCATTTTCCTTAAGTACAACCTATTCGAAGACCGACACACCTGTGGCTTCGACTCTCGATATCAGCGGCTCGAACGTGGAATATCTCTATACGAATTATGGCGTCGATGTTCCTTTGCGTACGGGTGGAACCGTATCATTCGATGCGGTTGACAGCCGCACCGAGACGGACTCGGCTTACTCGATATTCAATCCTTCCTATGGCTCCGATCTTTCCGTGTCGATAAGTCAGCCGCTGCTGCGTAACGCAGGCAGGCGGGTTAGTACCTATGCTATTCAAATCGCCGATTATGACAGGCAGATAACCGATGCCAGGACAAAACTCGAAGTTATACGGATAATAGCCGATGTGGACCGTTTTTACTGGCGATTATACGCCGCCAGGCGGGAGCTGAATGTACGCAAACAGCAGTATGATTTGGCCAAAGCCCTGTTTGAGCAGGCCCGGCGTCTTGTAGCGGCTGGCGAGGTGGCGCAGATTGAGGTAATTCGCACCGAAGCCGGCTTGGCCCAGCAGCTTGAGGCTATCATCGTGGCGGAGAACAATGTACGCGACCGCGAACGGGAGCTTAAGCGGGTACTTAACAAGGTGGGCCTGGAGATGGAAACGGCCACGGTTCTGATACCGGTTACCGAGCCGGACCCCGTTCGTTATCAGCTCGATAAACAGCGGCTGGTTGAGGTAGCTGTTGAACAACGCATGGAAATGCTCGAGTTAGAGTTGCAAATTGCTCAGGATGTTAGTACTCTTGACTATATGGAAAACCAGACATTGCCTTTGGTAACGATGGATTACACGTATAATATAAACGGCCTGGGTTCCAACAGGAACGATTCGTACGATCTGCTTTTCGATACGAGGTTCGAGGACCACCGTCTCGGCCTGCAGTTACAGGTGCCTCTTGGGAATGAATCGGCTAAAAGTCAACTGCGTCAGGCTTTTTACCAGCGCAGGCAGCGACTGGCAAGCCGCGATAGCCGCAGAGCAGTCATAGAATATGAGGTGCTCAATGCCATCGACCAGCTCGAAGCCAACTGGCAGAGAATTTTAGCCGGCAGACAAAGTTCGGTTCTGGACGGTCGGCTGTTTGAGGCCGAGAAGCGACAGTTCGAGCTCGGCCTGGTGACATCGACCGATGTGCTTCAGGCACAGACAAATTTCGCCAATTCACAAAGCGCAGAAATTTCGGCGCTGACCGAGTATCAAATAGCGCTGGTTGACCTGGCGTATGCAACCGGTACTTTACTGGGCGCCGCGAAGGTACAATGGGAGCCGATTGTACCGCAGGAATAATATTGGCCGATATGGGAAAGGAGACATCATGCCGGAGCAGAATATTAATGGGGAGAAAAACACCGGCGGCGAGAGAAAATTTCCGACTACAAACTGGAAAAAGCTAATCATAATTCTGGCTGTTCTTCTCGTTGCCGCCTCTCTGGTCCTGGCTGTTGTTTATTTGATTCGGAAAAGATCGGAGATTGCATGGTTTTCAAATCAAATGATCGCCTTATATATTGCCGCAGGTGTAGTTGTTGTCGTTGTAGCGGCGTGGCTTATTCTCAGAAAGACCATCAGAACCAGGTTGAGGATGGAACAGGTAATAAGGGACGATCCCGACATTAATGACTGGTTGATTATCTATAACTGGACTCCAAAAGTACTCTACGTACCCACGATAGCGATATCATTTCTGGCCGCGGTGCTGTTGTGTATTCGGGGCATTCCTCCGGCCTTTGTCGGCGGTGTCTGGTTCGCGGTATTCCTGCTTAATTTTCTTATCGAGGAATACAATATCAGTATAAAGATACTGCTGATAACCCTGATTAGCCTCGGCTTTTTCCTGCTGTGGCTTCATCTGCTTGGCAGTGTAATGAGTTTTTTGAAGCTGTTCAGGAACATCGCCATATCCATGAATGCCACAGTCTATCTTCTTGTTGGTATCATAGGGCTGCTTACGATTTCTATTTCATGGCTCAAGGGGCTGTTCTATTATATAACCATCACGCCCAACTATATGAATCTCCAGGATGGCCCGACCGAGTCGGGAGAACAGATCGGCAGGGAGGACTATAATAGCCGGATTGATACAAGCGATTTCCTCGAACGTCTAATGGGTTTTGGAAGGATTATAATAACCTTCAAAGATAGGAAAAGAGAACCGATTATTGTGCTCGTCTGGAGAATCCGGAGGAAAGCACAGTTGTTGGAAAGTGTACGGGCGAAGTTTGCAATCGACCATCTCCAGAAAGTTCAGTACCCGGAGCCTTAAAGTGGATTTATAGTTTTTGCATGCGGCACCGGCGGTCGAGAAATCAGTGTACTTATTAATCCTCAGGGCACGACATAAGATAATCGAGACAATCGCTCAATTTAGCCGTTGCCACCGCTACCGTACTGTCGGCTGCACCGTAATAAAGATAAAGCTTGTCCGTTTCTTTGTGAACGACGGCGCCGTTTGGGAAAACCACATCGCCGACGTCGCCGATACGTTCGTATGAAGCTCTTGGGCCTAAAATCCATTCAGCGCTTCTGCGCAGGACTTTCCATGGTGAGTTCAACTCCAGAAGGGCCAGCCCGACGCGGTATATTGCTCCGGCGGTCGTATTGCGGACTCCATGGTAGAACAACATCCAGCCCTGTTCGGTTTCTATGGGCTGACATGCCAGCCCGACCCTGTGGCAATCCCAATAAGCCGCCCTTGTCATTATTAACGGCCTGTGGTCGCCCCAGTGTTTCAAATCCGGCGAAAAACTTATCCACATGTGGGCTTCGCCCCTGACGATGGGGCGGTGGATCAGTGCGAAACGTCCGTTGAACCTGCATGGAAACAAACAGGCATCCTTGTCCTCGGGGGGCAGAAGAGAGCCCAGGCGGGCGAATGTCTTGAAATTTTTGGTTATTGCAAGCGAAACAACGGGACCACCCTCGCTGAAAGAGACGTAGGTAACGGCGAACTGCTTTTGCTCCTCGAGCCAGACAATGCGCGGGTCTTCCAGACCCCACCTTTCTTCCCGGGAGCTTTGGTCGGCCATAAGAGTAGGCTCGGCGTCAATTTCCCAGTTTGTCAGTCCGTCGGCACTGCGGGCCACCGTCAAATGTGAAAAACCACGCATATCCTCGACTCTTACTAACAGCAGCGTTTCGTTATTCAGTTTGGCCGCCGCAGGGTTAAAAACTGCATTCGTCGGATAGGGCCAGTTTGCCGATGTCATTATCGGGTTTCCCTGGAACCGTGTAAAAAGGTTATGTGCTTTTTGTTCCCGTGAAGGCTCGTACATGGCTTTAATTCCCCATAGCTCTAAAATAAATTTCTAAACGAAGAAAGGCGAATAAAAGTTCAATTATATTTTGCTCAAACCGACCTATCGATAGTAAAGTATCATCATAAGTGAATATTTAACAATAACCTATCACGTGTTGTCATTCCTGCGCAAGCAGGAATCCACTGCTGCGATACCATAAATGGATACCCGCCTTCGCGGGTATGACAGTACGAATCGGTCAGTTTGAGATAATTTGTAAAGTTCAGTTCCACTTTTCGATAAACCTATTCAGCTTCATCGGCAGAGTCTGCTTATTAATATTAAAAATTACATATTATAGCTATTGTCCGGAGCCTCCCGGTCCATTATTGGCTTTATTATGCCTTTACCAACTGTGTTTCGTATAGGCTCTGGTACAATCGGCATGTGCGCATCAGCTCATCATGCTGGCCCTGAGCGATGATTTGCCCTTCGTTCATTACCACAATAACATCGGCTGTGATGACGGTGCTGAACCTGTGGGCTATAATAATACTGGTTCTGCCCCGCATGATTTCCTCGATGGCCTTGTGAATTTTGGCTTCACTCTCGGCATCGACCTGGCTGGTTGCTTCATCGAAGATCAGGATCGCCGGATTTTTAAGAATCGCCCTGGCTATTACAATTCTTTGCATCTGCCCGCCGCTCAGCCCGGTGCTTTCTTCGCCGATAATTGTGTTATAGCCCTTGGTCAGCGGTTCTATGAATTCGTGTGCGAATGAACGTTTGGCTGCGGCGATAATTTCTTCTTCGGTAGCACCAAGCTTGCCATAGGCGATATTCGCCGCAATCGTGTCGTTGAACGTCAACACATTCTGCGTAACCATTCCGATCTGGTTGCGAAGGCTGAATAGTGTCGCTTCGCGAATGTCTTTTCCGTCTATCAGAACCCGGCCGGAATCGGGGTCATAGAATCTCGGTATTAGATTTGCCAGCGTGGTTTTGCCGGAGCCGTTCGGTCCGACCAGGGCGATATTGCGCCCGGCTTCCACCGTAAGGTTGATGTGCTTCAAAGCCGGAGTCACTGTTCCGGGATAGGTAAAAACGATATCTTTGAATTCGATTTTATTTTTCAACGTTTCCAGTTTGAATGCTCCGGGACTTTCTATTTCGGTTTTACGGTCGATAATTGTATATACCCTCTCGGATGCGGCGTTGGCCTGTTGAAGCCTGTTCCAGATGTCACTGCTTTTACGCACGGATTCGGCCGCCGCTCCGAGGATGGCGACAAGGGCGATAAATTCACTCGGATATATCTCCTGGTTTGCCACCCAGTGTGCGCCGAAAAGTAATGCCGCTCCGCCGGCAAACATCCCAAGGATTTCCATAATGGGTGCTGTACCGGCGTCGATCTTGGCTATCCGGAACAACTGCTTTAAGAGCTTCTTGTTGATTACGTCGAAACTGGTGTTCTCTTGTTCCTGCTGGTTATAAACCTTAACAACTTTGATTGCACCGAAGGTTTCCTTGAGCTTGGCCAGCATCAAGCTCCAGTTCATAAGCGATTTCCTCGTTGCGCGTTTAATCTTCCTGCCGAGCTGTCCGATGGCGACTGCAATAAAAGGAGCCGAGCACGTGAATATCAGCGTCAGCTTGAAGTCTATCCACATTGCACCGGCAATCAAAGCCGCGGCCACTAACGGTTCTCGAAGGGCCTTGCCGAACAGGGTTTTCAGGCCGGTGGAAAGCTCTCCGGTGTCACGAATCAATCTGCTTACAGCGTCACTGGGGCTTTCGTTTTCAAAGAATCCTATGGGCATATTCAGTATGTGTGCGAAAACGTCCTGGCGCAGTTCGCTAATCGCCGTCTGCACTACTTTCTCACCCAGATATTGCTGGTAGAATCTTCCGGCACAACGTATGACGGTGAAGATTGCCATCATAATTATGATGATGCTCATCGCCCGAGTTTTTTCGCCCGGGCCCTGCTCGCGGGGGACGAAGCTCATTATCCATTCGATGCCGTTAACGTAGAACGGCCTGGTTCCGCTGTTTAATGTGCCTGTATATATCTGAGTGTCGTATGTTCCCTGCTCGTTGAATCTCTTATATTGGATGGGTATGTTCACGTCGCTGCCGGCCTTGGCAAGTTCCTCGAGCAGTGTTGTCGAGAGAATTTTATCCGTTTCTTCTTCAATTACATATTTACCGGCTCCGATAATCGTATCCTGCCCCTTCAGTCCTGTAATTTGAGCAAGACCGTCTTCTTCGACTCCCGTGACCAGCAGGTAATATGCCATATCGGATTTGTTCGGATCGAGCAGAGTCATTCTGTCCGGCATGTAGAATGTCATGCCGTACCGGTCCTCGCAGAGCTTCCTGTCAACCCAGCCGTGCAGTCCTTCTTCCCCCATCATTACCTTTAGCAGCGGGATAATTGTCATAAAACTCAGTGAAAACAGGATGCCGATAATTAACGCACTGAAAAATATCACAATAAGCCGCCGCCATTGCGGCCAGATATACTCGAATACTCGGTTAAAAGACTTCATTCAATAAGTTTCTCCATAATGCAGCGTATTGACGCTGTTTGCTACCGTTCAGAATCCGAGCACACTAACAAACTTACGCCCACAGGTCAAGAATAATTCACACTGACGGCCGGGCATAGGACTGTTGACCGGCGATGCGATTTTTGCTATCCTGCATGCCTTTAGCCGCCGCGACTCGGCTCGGTTGAGGCGGTGACAGGAAGGATAATGATAATGAAGATAGATTGCTTTGCATTAGGTGCGTATGAAACCAACTGCTATGTTTTGCTGGGTAGCGGGCAGGCCGAAGACTGTCTGGTTATCGATGCGGGGTTCGATTGCGAGCCGTTGATAGATTTTTTACATGAGCAGAAACTCAATCCGGTTGCGATTGTTCTTACTCACGGCCATATCGACCACATCGCGGGTCTGAACCTATTGCGTGACAGTTTTCCGAACATTAAAGTTTATATCCATAAGCTCGACGCCGAAATGCTCGAAGAGCCGATGTCCAATCTATCTGCTATGACCGGTGCGGCGTACACTGCCGAACCGGCAGATTTTATTTTAGATGATAAGGATGTGATCGATCAGGCCGGAATAAAGATGCAGGTCCTTCATACTCCCGGCCATACGCCCGGCGGTATCAGCCTGTACTCGAATGAGCAGGGCGTTGTTTTTGTCGGTGATGCGCTTTTTGCCGATTCGGTCGGCAGGACGGATTTTCCCGGCGGCAGTATGACACAACTGGTTGGTGGTATAAAAGATAAGCTTTTTACTTTACCCGATGAGACGAAAGTATATCCCGGCCACGGTCCGGCCACCACAATCGCCCGCGAAAAGGCATACAATCAATTCCTGCGATAATCCGCAGTTCTCATAGGATGGAGTACGGAAATGTTACTATTCCACCAGGAGCCGCAACACGGTCAAAGAATACGGCTGGAACTCATACGAAAAACTCGGACTATTAACAGATACCGATTTTTCCGCCGGATAGATTTTCTTAGGCTCTTGAAGCGAGTTTTCATCTGTCAGATTTTTTGCAGTTAATATTATTGCTTTGCCCTTCGGCCCGACTTTCTTTGCGCCCTTTAGCTCGATATTCGCCTTAAGTTTTTCGGCTGTGACATTGACCGCCTTGATAATGACCTCACCGGCTTTTTTATCCAGAGTACTGCTCACAGATAAAGCCTTCTTGTTTTCATCGAAAATCGGCGCATCGTTTACTTGGGTAGTTAATAAATTCGTGCCGGGATTGAGACTGAACAGCTTTTGTACATAGTAATTCGCCGAGCCGTACACGTTCAGGTTATCGAACCATATTAGGTCAGGGCGCCATTGCCACGCATCTTCGTGGCCGAACAACGGTGCATAGCAAGTCATCCTCACTAAGTCGGCGTTTCGTTCCAGCCCGGTCATAAACGCCGCCTCGTACAGGGCGCATTTGAGGTTGTTACGGTTGTCGGGACTGGCGACGCCCACACTCTGGGAGGCATACTCACCCACGAACAGCTTCGGGCTGTTCCGGTCATAGTTATCATACCAGCCGACATTTTCCAGGAACCAGTCCGGCTGTCGGTAAAAGTGTTCGTCAACAATCTCGGGCTTGAGCTGCCGCCATTGCTCCCACAGGTATTCGATTTCAGCATGACCGTTGGGGAAAATAGTGGCATCCGAGCCGGTGGCGGCGATGAGTTGCATATCCGGATATTTCGCCTTAATCGCCCCGGCAAAAACTTTGTAGCGTTCGATATACTGCGGTCCCCACTGCTCATTGCCGATGCCTATCATCTTCATATTGAACGGTTCCGGATGGCCCATGTCCGCCCTGATTTTGCCCCACTTGCTGTCGGCAGGGCCGTTAGCGAATTCGATCAGATCCAGCATATCCTGGACGTACGGTTCGAGCTGATCCATCGGGACTAATTGCGCGGTGTTGAACTGGCAGGCCATGCCGCAGTTGATAATGGGCATCGGTTCTGCCCCGATATCTTCACTCAGCTTGAAATATTCATAAAAGCCCAGGCCGAAGGACTGATAGTAGTCCGGCGTGAGGCGATGGGCGAATTCCGTGTTCCATCGGCCGATGATGGTTTTTCGTTGGTTGATGTGGCCTATGGTGTTCTTCCACTGGTAGCGGTTGCCGAGGTCGCGACCTTCCACAATGCAGCCGCCGGGGAAACGTAAAAAACCGGGCTTCATATCCGCTAACATCTGCACTATATCCTTTCGCAGACCGGGGACCGGCTCGGGCATCAGGGTGCTCGATACCGCGGAGTCTGCGGGGAACAGCGAGACCATATCCACATCCAGCAGGCCCACGCATGTACCCAGTAGGTTCAATGTCGCCCTGGCCTCCGTATCCGTGGGCACAATCAGGCACTGGTACTTCTGCCAGCCCTTGGTCACGTCAGCAAAACGTGCCTCGCCTATGACCCGGCCGTCTGGGGCGATAAGTTCTACCTTAAATGTCATTGTCTCCATCTCGGCCCGGGCATAGACTGAAAACCAGTACTCCTGTCCTTTGCGAAGCCCCATGCCGCGGAACCCTTCATTGCTGACACCGAATCCCTTGCTGGGATCTCTGACTTCAATACGCAAATAGTGTGGATTGGCCTGTTCGAGTGGCTCTTGAACCCGAATCGACAGGCTGCCGCGGGCGCCGCCGGCCGCCAGCCGGCTCCAGCCCATGACCGCCTCTTCCGGGAACTCGAATCCACGATTTTTTACCAGCTCGGCGTATAGTCCTCCGTCGGCGCCGAAGTTGATATCTTCGAAGAATATGCCGTACATGGTCGGGCTGATTTTAACGCCTGGCTGAGAGGCGTTAATAATTATTTTTGTCTGTACCGTTGCGAAACAGGTGCCTGTCAGAAGCAAACTTATAAAAACATGTCCGATATTTTTGGCCGAATGTGTTTTGAACATAATTTGCTCCTCAAATTAAAAAGATTAGAACAATTCATACTCATTAGAAAAAACCCCAATATATTAAGAATTGGATTGACTTGAAGCAAACAGAATATTTTACGAAGTGCCGGCGGACAATTGATACTTGTATCCGGTCTATCTTCCTTCACCCGTCAACGTAATAGCTGAATTACCGGTTGTGTGGGCTATCAATAACATTCGTTACAATACTGGAAATGGTAAAACTGGTGTATTTAGTTCCGGGTGTGTATGTTCCATCTTCGTACAGACCGTCATAAACCGTACCGGTTGAAAGGCCCCCGTAGTAAACATCGTAGGTGGAGCCCATGGTAAGTTCCTGTGACGAGAACGCCACTGAGCTGTAATTTTTTGTGGGCGCAAAGCAGAGGATTTCTTTACTTTCTCTGTTTTGAATATAGATTAAGGTGCCGGCCGAGAGTGTCGTGTTGAAAGTCAGCAGTATTGAATATTGTGTTGAAGATGTGCCGGGTGCCTGTGCCATACCGGAACTGCCTGTCGCTACGAGAAATCCCCCCGTGATTTTGAACGAAGAATGATCCAGAGCGCCGTTCATATTTGATGTAGGACCATTAACGATGACCACACCGTCGGTCATCTCAATTGAACCGTTGGAATCGATACCATCCCCTACGGCGTTAATCGCGATATAGCCGCCGTTGATATAGAGGTAGTAATCACCGGAGGGCATAGGTATATTACCGCCTCGGTTCCATCCTCCCATTCCAAAATTATCACCGCCTCCTGCGACGTTTATACCGTCATCACTTGATACGATATGAATACTGCCACCGTTTATGGTGATATCGGCGTCGGCGCTTTCCATGCCCTCGTAGGATTCGATAATAGAGATGTCCCCGCCGTTAACGACTAAGTCGGCGTCGGCGTGAATGCCGTCGTCTCGGGAAGAAATGACAAAAGTACCTCCGTTAATTTCCAGAGTTCCATTTGAGTGGACGGCGTCGTCAACGGTATCGATTATGAAATTTCCGCCGTCGATAATTAAACCGGCAACTGCAGAGATTCCCTTGGGAGAGGTGCCTATAAAGTTCCTGCTTCTGCCGCTGCCCGTGGATAGAGTGATTTGCCCGTCGGCGATCATAACATCTGTTCCGGCCGTAACAGCATCTTCACCGGCTGTAATGTCTATTATACCGTACTCGATATAAATAGATTCCTCTGCATTTATGCCGTCGTCGTTTGATATAATGTATATATTTCCGTTGTTGATTGTGATAACTTTGCTTTCGATGCCCTCGTAACATCTTGTGATACTGATGTCCCCGCCGTTAACGACCAGATCGGTCTCGGCGTGAATGCCGTCGTCTCCGGAAGAAATGACAAGAGTACCCCCGTTAATTTCCAGGCTCCCGTTTGAGTGGATGGCGTCGTCGGCGGAATCAATTATGAAACTCCCGCCGTCAATGATTAAACCGACAACCGCCTTGATTCCTTTGGCTGAGGTGCTTTCATCGATACTGTTGTTATAGCCGCCGCCCGAATATAGGGTGATTTGCCCGTCGGTGATGATAACATCTGTTTCTGCCGTAATGGCATCCCCTCCGGAATTAACGTCTATTATTCCGGTCTCGATGGAAATATATCCCATAGCGGCGTCTTCATCGTTGTCGGATTTCAGGCCGTCGCCTCCTGAAATCACAGTAATATTTACATCTCGTACAATAAGATAGTCTTTGCCCCGGATGCCGTCATCTAATGCATTTATAAAAATAGAGCCGCCGGTAATTATAAGTCCATTTTTACCGGCAATACCATCATTGACATTTCCATCCACTGTCAGTGAACCGTCGCCGCAGATGGTGAGGTTGTCCTTGCTGAAAATTGCTGCATTGGGTTCGTCTGCTTGCGGGCCGTCGATATCCGACCTTCCGTCTGATACGTAATTTTCAGTATTCTCTGTGAGGAAGACAATCGTTTTTTTCGCATCCTTAATAAAGACAGGAGCGCTCGAGGAACAACTGATATTGGCTCCGTTCAGAATAAGCCTTACAATTTCTTTGTCTTCGGAATCCACGATGATTTGTCCGTCGGCCAGTATGCCGTTTATGCTGTATGTTCCTGAGGATTTAATTGTTGCTTTGCTGCCGTCAACAATTACACCGGCACTGTTTGTGGTGATTGTGTTTTCATTCAATACTATTTGAATAATTTCGGAGCTGTCCCAGATATAATCTTCCGGGTCTTCATGGTTCTCGCTGTTTTCGGTTAATGCGTCCGCCGCGATATCTTCACTACTCCCGGCGTCTAAAACCTGTTCATTGCCGGTTGTTTGCGAGTACAGGCAATTATCGCATAATAAAAGCAATGATAGTATAAACACGCAGGTCGGCAGAACCGTTATGTTTCTTTTACTCATTTTTACTTCCTTTTGGGAATATAAGTACATTATACATTAAATGTATGGTAAAAGTCAATCTGTCACACTTTCTATAAACCTGACCGGATAGAGAATCTTAAAGTGTCCCCTTGTGTTTTTGGAGATATTTTTTTGCATGAGTAGAAGTGGAGGTATCACTCGGAAGAACGATTATACACAACACATAACAAGTCACGACTCAAGGACAATATCGCCTGATTACAGGAAGTTTGCTTATATTTACACTAAGTTGTATATTTGGATTAAATTGTTTTTCGTCTGCGGAGGTATCCGACAAGACTTGCACCTATACTACCGAGAATCAAGGCGCCCGGTGCGGGTATTATGCTGGGCTCGACGTAGGTTTGGAACTGCAAGTCGCCACCGCCGAAGCTCGTAACTACTTCCCAGTCGTAGCCATAGCCATAGTGGGCCCAGTACTGACCGGCCGCGTATGAGTCCGGGTCAAACTCTACGTACAAAAACTCATGGCCACCTGCAGGGAAGTAGGTAACAATGGCATACATCGTGCCAGCGTTAACGGCGATGTCTTCCGAGGAGAAGTCGATAGTGTTCCAGCCCATAGACATGTCGGAAGATACGGTGACGCTGCCCAGAACCGCCTCGCTCGGTGCACCGGCTGTTGTGGTTTCGCGTATTTCCCACGTCGTCGCCCCCGTCGAAGAGCAGCCCATCTCTATAGAATCCAGCAGGCCGGTAAGGCCTGCGGTGAAGGTCTGGGCTTCCTTGTACGTACTCTTTGGGGCTGTCCCGCCGCCCTGGTTGTCCTGGTATTGATCCAGCGTTGGTACTGCAAGCGCGCCCGAACAAAACAGCAGTACAACAGACAATGAGATGACCCCTGTGCAGGTTCTTGTCATAAACACTCCTCCTCTAAAGGCCCACCTGCTGAAATAAGAAGGAATTATCGGCGGAAACCTAAAGAAGCTCTGCCACCATTCCTCCTTTACCAAACACATATTTATATCAGATTGAGGTGTAAATGTCAAGAGAATAGTAGGCAATACAGGAAAAACAGACAATAGATATATATAATTTTGATTATCGAAGCGCCCCAGCTAAACAAAGGATGACAGGGCTACTCGCTTTACATAAACAAAGTATCGAGAATCAAGAATCGAGTAAAGGACAATTTACTTAAAAACCGGGATTTTGCTTGTATTACGGCGGTTTTTGGGTATAATATGTATCTCCCGTAAGGGACGCCTAAGGCGGAACTAAGGAAAGTTCGTAAGGATAGGGATAGGGGTAGGGATAGCAAGTCAAAAGTTCAAAGTGTAAAGTTCAAAGTTGAAAGCTTGCCCTTAGCGAAGCCGAATGGAGCAAAATTACAGAAAAACCTGCTTTTTGAGGTGAAAAACAAATTTGAAAAAACAAACCCAATATTAAGACGGAAGACGTAATTTGAAAAAACAAACCCAATTCGCCGGCCTTCGGCCGGAAGCTCGAAACTCTAAATCCTAAATTCTAAACGAGCTGTGTGGATATGAAATGGCAATCATCATAGAACCGACAAATACAGCAGGTGGAGAACACAAGAACCAGAAACATGCTGATCAATTGTACGAGATCAGAATTGGTTGTTGAAATATTCGGGTTTGCCGTCGTCGCTGTCGTAAATTGTTGTTTCTTCGGTCTCGGCATCAATGCTGATTCGTTTGATAAGTACGGCCTTTTTCGTATTGCTGTCGATGGTCGCCATGATTGCACTGAGCTTCACATCGCCGGTAGCTATCTGGAACGGGAACGGCATTTGTGTTCTGAAAGACTTGAGAACGCTATCGGCGTTTCGGCCGAGGACCGAATCGTGTGCTCCGGTCATGCCGATGTCGGTTATATATGCAGTGCCTTTCGACAGGATTCTTTCGTCGGCGGTAACAACGTGCGTGTGCGTTCCGAAGCACAGGCTGGCTCGGCCGTCGAGATGATAGCCCATTGCGATTTTTTCGCTGGTGGCTTCGGCGTGAAAATCGACGACTATGATGTCGGCCTTTTGCGAAAGCTGGGGCAGAATTTTATCGACGGCATTGTACGGGCAGTCGGCCGGCTTCATAAAAAGGCGACCTATCAGAGCGACGATAGCTACTATAGGGCCCTTGCCGGTTTTATAGACGGCTGCGCCCCGTCCGGCGGCATGTTCGGACATATTTGCCGGACGAACGATATTGTCGGCCGTTTCAAGAATTTTAACGATATCTCTTTTGCGATAGGTATGGTCGCCCAGGGTAATCAGATTAACGCCGTACCGCAGCAATTTGTCGTAGATTTGCGGTGTCAAACCCGAACCGCCCGCGGCGTTTTCGGCATTGGCTATTACGCAGTCGATGTCGTGCTCTTGAACTACTGTTTTAAGTTTATCGGCGATTATACGTCGCCCCGGCCGACCGACAATGTCACCGATACAAAGAATATTTACTTTCATGATTCGTATTTCGTATAATGAGATTTATTCCGGATCCGACATGCTAAACCGGAGCCTATTTGGCGTATTCTACGCAGCGGACCTCACGCAGCAGCGTTACCTGAACTTCACCCGGGTAGGTCATTTCATCTTCGACTTTTTTGGCAATATCCCGTGCGACCTTCATTGCAGCCTCGTCGTCCACTTCTTCGGCACACACGATAACGCGAATTTCCCGACCGGCCTGAATTGCATATGCGTTTTCAACGCCCTTGAAGCTGGTGGCGATTTCTTCGAGTTTTTCCAGCCGCTTGATGTATCTTTCGAGCGTTTCTCTTCTGGCGCCGGGGCGGGAAGCGCTGATTGCATCGGCGGCGGCGACCAGCGGAGTGTAAGGATTATCCGCCGGGATGTCACCGTGATGTCCTGCAACGGCATTAAGTATAATAGGGGGTTCGTTGAATCTCTTGAGATAATTGGCGCCTATTGTGGGGTGATTGCCTTCGACTTCGTGGTCAATGGCTTTGCCGATATCGTGCAATAATCCCGCTCGCCTTGCTATTGAGCCGTCCAGGCCGAGCTCGTCGGCCATGACCTGAGACAGGAAAGATACCTCGATACTATGACGCAGAACATTTTGACCGTAACTTGTCCTGTAGCTCAGGGCGCCGAGCAAGCTAAGCACCTTATTGCTCAAACCTCTTACGTTGGTTTCGACAACGGCATCTTTGCCGATTTGGAGAAGTTTATGGTTTATATCTTTTTTGGTCTGCGAGACGAGTTCCTCGATTCTTGATGGATGAATTCTGCCGTCCTGTATGAGTCTTTCCATCGACAGGCGGGCAACTTCGCGTCTTACGGGATTAAAACCGCTTACAACCACCATTCCGGGAGTATCGTCCACGATGACATCAACACCCGTAGCTTTTTCGAACGAACGAATATTTCGTCCCTCACGGCCGATGATCCTGCCTTTCATATCGTCATTCGGTATCTCGACGGTTGATACGGTAACTTCACAGGTCTGCTCGGCGGCATAACGTTGAATTGCCGTGCTGATTACCTCCCGGCTTTTTTCTTCAACAGTTTCGGTTGTTTCTTCTATCTTGCGCTGAATCAGGGCTGACATTTCGTGCTCGCACTCATCTTCGAGGCGCTTTAAAAGCAGGTCTTTGGCCTCGGATATATCCATTGAGGTGATCTTGAGCAGTTGATTTTTTTGCTGGGCTATCAAAGAAGTAAGCTGTTTTTCCTGTTGATCGATGTTATGCAGTCTTCGATTTACTTCCTGTTGTTGTTGTTTTAGCGTTTTTTCGCGTTGCTGCATCAATTCAGTCTGGCGATCAATTGTATCCTCACGTTTGGTTAATCTCATTTCCGTTTCGTGTAGTTCGGCACGTATTTTATTAGTTTCGGATGTGACTTCCTCGCGTTTTTTGATGGCCTCTGCGGCGGCATCAATTTGAGCCGATTTAATGATGTTTTCCGCTTCCTTATTAGCTCCGTCAATCTGCCGTTGCATGTCCTGATCGAAGGTTTTGGATTTCGCTTTGGAGATTATTTGGCTGACGATTGCAACTAATGAGCCTCCCAAAAGAAGGCCGATAACAACGGCGCTAATAATTGATATTGGCTCAATCTGCATCAGAATATTCATAGTTACTACCTTTCTATTGCAGTTTTCATAGTTTTATAAAATCCAAGCAAATAGATAGATTGGAGGTCTGCAGGTAAGAAAGTTTCAAAGAAATGGTTGTGAGTTCCGAAATCCTTTTCGCCAACGTGCGAAATCAGCTACATGTAGCCCCAAAAACCATGAATTGTAGTTTTAATGGCGTAAAGAGGTACGTCTTTAACGTTAAATTAGCTGATTTATTACTCAATCAATGCTCCCTCGCTGTTAGGCGAACGCTTATTCAAGCAGATTTCGTTTCACTTTTAATTCACTTTTTGATGCTTTGTCATAACCAGCAAAGTAACTTTAATAATGTTTATAACAGGCACAAAAAGTGTCTTTGCAACTTAACTACCTTCCGAGAAAAAACTTGTCAGTCCTTTCTCTGTTTATGCGTCCCTCTTCAAAGTATAATAAAAATCAACGATAATACGGGACAACCCACAATCAAGCTGATTATCCATTGCTTTCTGACTTTTAATAATATGGGATTTTCAGTAATTGGTCAAGAGTAAATCTATTACATTATACGATTTGTTGATTTTGGAGTTCTAAAATGCTCGGTGCGCTGAAAATCCGCATTTGGTTCTTTGGTTGCTGAAATTGTAAATTTGTAAGTGTTTATAATTAAAGATTATAGGTCGATTATGGAGTGTTTGTTACACATTAGCGGCGATTATATGTAATACGAATTGGTTATATTTTATAGGACCAGTTTCAAATAAAATCAGGTTTATTAGATAAATAATCGGTTGCTTTATTTTTTATAAAAATTGTATTTGAACCTATATCAGGAGCCTGGAGGGTGCAAAAAACCACCTTCAGAAAAGAATCATAAGGTTTTCTACGTGCTGTGCTTAAGTGTGTTCTGGCCTGGTAAATTAATCAGCAGATTCCTGGATATAGATGAGAGCCTTTTTCTCTCACGCCTTGCTTTGGGAGAGAAAATATTCCAGGATACCCGTTTTGAAGCTTTAGCATCGTTTTTTTTACCTTTCAAATCTACAGACCAGTTTTCCAGAGCAATCGGTTTGGTGTTAACATAAGCAGCAACCCCCGATGTAGATGTTTGAAGGGATTGCTGGATATTATCTATTTGCGGAGTCCATACGCCGTCAAAAATCCTTGCCACCTCCTTGTGCAAACCTGCCTTATGCTTTGCCATTGTTTATCCTTTCGGATGAATAAGTTTCTTCGCAGTTTGCACTTTGCGAGAATCAACTCGTTTAGTGAGATAAGGTTTGAATTGAAGATGCAGACCCTTAGTCATCTCATCAACCCTTCTCTAAAGTATAATATATAGAATTAACTCAAGGCTGTCAAAAATATTTCGGTCTTTTTTAGTTATTCGTAAAATAAGGCAAAAAAACCAATGGGACGCCCTAACCAGTATAAGAAATAATTCTATTCGGCGGAGAAATTGTTATTATCTGACATCGATAGCTTCAAATCTTGGGATATAACTGTATAACCGTTTTCGAGTTACCTGCAATTATTTGACAGGCTCCAATTTGTATTCGACTAATTCATCTGTTACGGTTTGCCAATCCCATTCAACCACTGCATATACATAATCCACAAGTGTTTTTGCACGAGTGGTCGTGTCTTTGTTTTCAATTTGCAACTGCATGGATTTAAGTTTTTCGCCGGTTGTTACAAGACTTGTTACATCCCAGCAGTCCAGTGATTCGTTTTCCTGGCCTACACGTACCGGGCCGTCTATTGAAATCCAGACCGCGGGTTTTTTAGGCCAGCCGGTACCGATGTTCCATTTCAATTTTCCCGAAGTAAACCTTTCCTGTTCAAAGTGTTCCACGTAAAGAATAACAGATTTTATTTTAGCGCCCGACGGAACGGAAATATCTGATAAATTAAATGATATATATGAGCCGGGATTAATTTCCAGACGGTTGTTATCACTGACCTGAACGATACCGGTTTTGTCGGTTGCCGATAACATATTTCTATTTGAATTGTCATAGCCGTCCGCGATTGTCATTGTGGTTATCTTGGGCGGAGTCGGATTGATTTCGATCCTGAACGACTGAGTATCTGTATTTGGTATTGCATTGCTGTCCGCGACCACGACAACCACCTCGTTCGGTTCTGCAATCATACTTGTTGGTAACCATCGTATTAAACCTGTTGATGGATTTATAGTCATGCCTTCCGGTTTGGATGCCAGGGAGAAGGTTAGTGTATCTGCCGCATCCTCGTCAACGACATTAACATCATAGGTGTACAGAACTTTTAACATGGCGGTTGTTACAGGTGTTGAAATGATTCGGGGCTTGTCGTTTAACGGTTCGACTGTGACATTAACTACAGCGGTATCGGTTTGATCTTCGCGGTCGCTGATAGTGTATGTGAACTTGTCTGCGCCAAAGAAATTGGCATCGGGCGTATAGCTCAGTGTATTATTGTCGACGTTGATTGAAACTGAGCCGTATTCGCCCTGCGTAACACTGTTAATCATGATCGGCTCATTATCGACTTCTATGTCATTGGCAAGTACCTTGATATTGTCTGCCGGTATATCTTCGAGCGTGGTCACATTGTCATCATTGGCTGTCGGCGGGTCGTTGACCGGGTTAACTGTGATTAATACGGCTTCGGTTTCGCTGTCTGTCGTACCATCGTTCACTTTAAAAGTGAAGCTGTCCAGCCAGTTGAAATTAGTTTCAGGAGTATAGGTCAGCTTTGGCGCTGTTCCACTGAGAGTTCCGTGAGACGGTTTTCTGACAATACTGTAATTCAATGTATCTCCATCCGGATCATCGCCCTCAAGAGCAATCGTTATGGAAGTATCTTCATCTAATGTAATGCTTCCGGGTTTGGCGGTCGGTGGGTCGTCAACGGCAGTTACTTCAATGGAGAAATTCGCAGCAGCGCTGTCTGTAGTACCGTCGTTAGCTTTGAAGCTGAAACTGTCGGAACCGTAGTAATCGGCATCGGGGGTGTAGATTCTCTCCGGCTCTGTTTTGCTCAGGCTGCCGTGGGAGGGATTTATTGCTACACTGTATATCAGTGAGTCTCCGTCCGGGTCGGTGCCTGTTAATGTTATCGGTATCGGTGTATCTTCCTCGGTTGTTATACTGCCGGAAATTGCGGTTGGGGGGTCGTTGGCAGGCGTCACGGTTATTGACACCTCTGCGACAAAACTATCCGCTTTATCATCGTTGACCTGGAAGGCAAAGCTGTCGGGTCCGTTGAAATTTTCATGCGGTGTGTAGGTAAGATTCGGCGCGGTCCCACTTAGATTTCCGTGTAACGGGTCTTTTGTTACGGTATAATTCAGTGTATCTCCATCCGGGTCATTTGCCATTAAATTAACTACTACGGGTGTATCTTCAGTTGTTTTGACAGATTGAGCATCTGCTACGGGAGGATTGTTCGGAGTAATATCGATGGCTACTGTTGCCGGTTTGCTGTCAAGTTCGCCGTCATTCAATATAAATGTGAAAAAGTCTGAGCCTATAAAGCCCGGCTGGGGTGTATAAACGAGCTTTCCGTTTTTATTGAAGTCTTGCACAAGGCTGAGTTTGCCGTGTTTCGGTTCGGTGCGAACGGTAAACGTATATATCCGACTATCCGAATCATTTCCTGTTAAGGTTATAGGCAGAGACTTTTCCGTTTTTGTCGTTGCAGACTGTGAAGTTGCGACCGGAGGGTCATTGACTGCTTTTATCGTGATCGATACTTTACTTGTTTCGCTATCCAGTTTGCCGTCGTTGACCATAAAGGTAAAACTATCTGTGCCGTTATAATTCGGTGCCGGTGTGTAAGTCAGTTCCGGCGCGGTCCCGCTGAGGGTTCCGTATGAAGGTTCTGTTATCACTCTATAAGATAATCGGTCTCTGTCCGGGTCTTTTGCCTTCAGGGTAATCGTCGCAGGTATGTCCTCATCGACGGTAGCTATAATGGATTCGGCCGCAGGAGGATTGTTTATTATAATGTTCGATATGACTATAGCTGCAATCGGCAGGAGAATTAGCAATAATAAAAAAATGGCAAAATTTCTCACAGGCTTCAGATCGGAGCTCTCATCGGGTTCGGTGGTTTGGACTTTTCGTTCAAATGGAACTATCTTCTGAGCCTGGGGAGTATCAGCAGCAGTATCTTGTACGGCGGACTGAGTTTTTTCGTTTATTGCCGATGCTTTTTTTAACTTTTTAGCCCTCTTTATGGGCATGGGCCCCAGAATCTCCTGGGCCAGGGCCATGTATTCTTCGGCCCCTTTGCTTTCCGGAGCGTAGCTTAGTATCGGCTCACCTGCACTTGGCGCTTCCGCTAACGTTATGGTCCTGTGAATAACTGTTTCGAAAACCAGTTCTTTAAAGAAATTTCTCATTTGTTGTTCGATTTGATGGCTCAGTGCGGCTCTGTCTTCAACAAATGTTAACAATAATCCAAGGATCTTTATTGGGCGGGGATAGAAACGTTTTCTGGCGGTCTTAACGGTCTCAAGCAGTTGTTTGAGACCTTCCAGGGCATAGTAATGTACTTGAACGGGCACGATAATGTCCGTGCTTGCAACTAGTGCATTGAATGTCAACAGACTTAGCGAAGGCGGGCAGTCTATGATGCACATATCGTATATGTCGTTTACCTTTTTGAGCTGCTCAGACAAGATGTATTCCTTTTGAGGCACCACAGTGAGTTCCAGCTCCGCCTTTGCGAGTCGGATGTTACTTGGCGCAAGATGGAGACCTTCGATCTTGGTATCAATAAGACAATCGGAGATTGAAATGTTCTTATTGGCCAGCGAATGATAAATGGTATTGTCCAGATTCTCAGGATCATAACCGAGTCCGAGTGTGGCGTGGGCCTGTGGATCAAGATCGACCAGTAGCACCCTCTTGCCTATTTGAGCAAAAGCTGTTGCCAGATTTATGGCGGTTGTTGTTTTTCCGCAGCCGCCTTTCTGATTGGTTATTACTATTGTTCTCATTTTTAGTACATCTACTACACTGCCGAAGTATCCGCCATGTGACGGACTTCGCCGGACGGCTAAAGCTCCCAAAGGCCGAACTGAGGCACAGTTCAGTAGCGCAAGCCCTTTAAGATGCCCCGGGGCCGGTCATGCTGTGGATATCGACCTTTTTGCCTTGCTTCTGTTTATTTAAGTCGTTAATACTCACCATTTTTGTGTTATCGGAAGTCCGCTCAGAATTACTTTTTTATGAAAGCTTTTGTATATTGTTGTGTTGGGAATTTTCTTGATAACTACTATTGCTATGTTGCGTATTACGGTTTTTCGCCGCACCGGGGACTATAAATGCAGTATCGTACATTTTTTAACAGCCTGGTCTGCGTGGTCTACCAGGAGACCAGTTGCACCGGATAACTAAGTTCGGGCTTTTGGGATTGTTACTTTGAGCCCGGTTGTCCCGGAGATAGAGATTAAAAATTTTGCGGTTGAATACTTTTATCGAACCTTGTCCGTCGGCGGGCTGGTTAGTGAATAAATGATTTTAGGACCAAAATCGGCGTAGATTGCTGTTTCAAAGTGATGTATCATAATGATAAATGCGGCCATGTTCATTGTATGTGGTTCGTGATCTATAAACGATAGACTGGTAACAACGAACATAATCAAAGGTAAGAAGATGCGAATCGAACACATTGCAATTAATGTTTATGATCCTGTAGCTATGGCAAAATGGTACTGTGAGAATCTTGGAATGAAAATCGTCCGCAAAGGTCCGGCTCCGGCCAATGCACGTTTCATCGGTGACACCGGGGAAAATGTTTTGTTGGAGATATATAATAATCCGCCGGATGATGTGCCCGATTATGCCTCAATGGATCCGCTTTTATTTCATATCGCATTTGTTGTCGATGATTCCGCCGAAGGTCTAAAGGAGATATGCAGGAAGCTGATTGCGGACGGGGCGACGATTGTTAGTGATATCTCGATAACGCCGGATGGGGATGAGTTTGCTGTTCTCCGTGACCCGTGGGGTGTTGCAGTCCAGTTTGTTAAGCGAGCCAAACCGATGCTTTGAATGAAAAGCTTCCGGGTGGACGCTCTCAAACCGGGTTTTTATATGAGCATGTTGCTTTAACAGGTCTGGCCGGTCGTTTCCAGGACGGTCTGCCACAAATGGCCGTTAGGATCGATTTTTTTCCTCTTTAGAATAGTCAGTGACAATGGAATATGAACGAAGTGTTGATTCCAGAATCCGATGACCATATTTGTTTTGCCTGAGATGCCGGCGTGCACGGCGTTTTGTCCGAGCATTAAGCAGAAAGCGGAGTCGTTGGAATCGGCCGGCAGAGAGCGAATCATATAGCTCGGATCGATGTATTTTAAGGCCAGGGGCTTCTGTTTTGCCTGGAAATATTTCCTGATTCGTTCTTTTAGAATCAGGCCGATGTCGTCATGAAGAATATTACCGGAGGCATCTGTCACGACCTCGGAATCGGCGGGTGCGTTCTGGCCCACACCTTCGGCGACTACAATAACGGCATGGTGTTTTCTATCCAGACGCTTTTCGAGAGCACGCAGGAAGCCGTTTTCTCCCTCCAGTACGAGGGGCTCTTCCGGGATAAGGCAGAAGTTGACGTCGCTGTTGGCCAAAGTGGCGTAAGCGGCGATGAAACCGGAATCCCTGCCCATCAGTTTCACTAATCCGACGCCGTTCCATGCGCCTTTTGCTTCGGCGTGGGCGCTGTTGATGGCAAAACGAGTAGCCTCAACTGCGGTCGAAAAACCGAAAGATGTTTCGATACCACATATATCGTTATCAATGGTCTTGGGGATGCCGATTATCGAGATTGCCTGTTGTCTTTTCTTAATGGTGCGGACCAGCTTGTCGGCTCCGCGAAGTGTGCCGTCCCCTCCGATCACAAATAACAGCCCGATTCTATATTTGAGCAGATTGTCCACCATATCGTCTGTGTCCTGCGGACCGCGGGAGGAGCTTAAGATATCTCCGCCCTTAAGGTGAATTTCATCGACTATCTCCGGCGTTAACCGTATAGGTGGCTGCGGTGCATTCGATGACATGCCCGCATAGCCGTATCTGAATCCGAAAACATTTGTCACGCCATACTGCCAGAAGAGGCTCAGCGTGATGGTTCGTATTACGTCGTTCAGGCCGGGACACAATCCGCCGCAGGTGACGATGCCGCAGTTTAGGGTTTTGGGCTCGAAATAAATTTTTCGACGCGGGCCTGCCTGCTCGAGCATTGGGATATTACCCGGCGAATCTTTGTACATTAGAAGATTCCTGGAATGCGAGTACAGAAGAATCTTTTCGTCGTCGGTAAAATGGCTCCTACCTCGACATAAGGGAGAATCTATCGTCGCCGGCCCAAGGTTATCGATGGTAAGATCAGGTAATTCATCCGGCCTGAGAAAGTATGCATCCATTTATATTATTCTCCAGAGACAGGTATTTAATATTTGGTTCATACTCGTAAGTTTGTCGGTCATAGTCTATGAACAATCCCGATTTATCGGGATGAACAATGAACCTGATAAAAAACTCTTTTTGAATTATCGCCGATTAAGAGTTGATTTGTCAAAAAGTTTTTGCTACCAATATGAATTGCCCGTATGTACAACGAAATTCTTTAAGGGAGTTGTCTATAAACAAAAATCCGGCCCCGGTTGGATGGGGCTCCCGTTTCTTCTGTTCAGCAGAAGATAAGAAGGTAATCGGTATCGGTTACAATCAATCCGGGGCCGGCTGTTATTTGCACGTTCCTGAGTAATGTTATCTCACTTTACATCTTTATTTTCCTTGAAACCTTCCATAGAGGTGTTTAATTCTTTACGTATTTGTTCAAGTTTTTCCTTCGGAATATCAATTTGTTCCTGTGTCTCGGGAGTATTTTCACCGGCGTCATTTATTACATAAGGGGTGATAAACACAAGCAATTCGTTGTTGGCAATAGTTTTTTCCTCGTGGCTGAAAAGAGCTCCCAACAAAGGTATATCACTCAATCCCGGGATTCCCCGTTTGATAACAGAATCTTGCTGAAAGAGAATTCCGCCGAGCATAAGTGTCTCTCCGTCACCTATAATCATGTTAGTTTGAGTTTCCATCTCTGTTCTGACCGGCTGACCATTTTCTTCCTCCGTACTGAGCTGCGAGATGATAATATTGATAATCATGTCCACGTCTTTAGTGGGAGTAATACTCGGTCGAACCGCCAAATTCATCCCGACTCTTTGAAATTCGAAATTCTGTGTCGAAGTTCCGGTGCCCGTTGTTGCCGCTGTGTAGAATGCAACCCTGTCGCCCTTGAAAAAGCTGGCTTCTTCGTTATCTTCCGTCCACAACGTCTGTTGGTTGAGAATTTTTGCATTGACTTTCTTTTGCAGGAAATCAAGTAGCCCATAGACATTCGCTGTAATCGTATTTTCAACTTGTGTTCCCTGGTTGCCCCCGGCGCCAAATACAACTGCTCCATGCCTGTCTAATTGTTCGAAGGCATTCAAAGCAAGTATTGAGTTTTCTTCGAGAGCGCCGAAAGCACTCGTATTCGAGGCCAGTTGAACTCCGAGTGAGCTTAGATCTTTATGGTCAACTTCCATAATGACCGCTTTTATCATTACCTGTTTACCCGGTACGTCGAGCGTGGCGATCAAATTTTCTATATTCGGTAAAAACTCCGGAGGAGAAAGAACAAGAATTGACTTGGTGCGAGATTCCGGTACGAAGCGTATCTTGCCGATGACATTGCTTATCGGCCTTTCAGTATCTGTTGTTCTACGAGCACCGGCCGAGGACCACCAGGGAGTGTATCCGTCCTGGCTGGTATCACTTTCCTCACTGCTCGAATCATCCATTGAGTACTGGCTAAGGCCGGTGGCGCTACGAAGTATCTCAACCGTCGAGCCCGCCTCGCAGAACATTGCATTAAGTATTTCGCAGAGTCTTTCCGGGTCCGCAAACTTGAGCGTTACGACAGTCGGCACTTCGGCCATCTCCTCTTTATCAAGTTCACGAACCAGCGCCTCAACAACATCGTATGCCTCGGCAATTTTGCTTATTACTATAATCTTTTTCGTGCCGGGGACATCTTCAAAGGTCAATTGTCCGTAAAGCGGACCTATGATTTTTTGCTTGTCATCCTGGGAGCCGTAATAAAAATCGTAATACGACATGCTTCTTTGGGCTTCTTCGCTGAAAAGTGTCGTTAATAAACTGGCCATCTGCGCCGGATCGACATTTCTAAGCTCGATTATTCTTGGCTTGAGCGACTCGACATCGATGGGGACGTCCCATTCCACTATTTGTTTCCTGATTTTTACCATATTCTCGGCGGATGCAATAACCGTGACCTGTCTGAGCGCAATATATGATATTACCTTCACCGTATCGCTCGACATTGTGGAGCTGCCCACGCCGCGGTAGATATAATAATAGCTTCTATAGTTGCTTCCGCTGCTGCTTGCTTCACCGTAAAGTTCGTCTAAATTCGTCTTGATCTGGTCCGGATCGGCATATTTCAATCTGAAATGTTCCGTCTCGAACTGGCCCGTCGGAATATCGACCTCTATAATTAGTTTCTTAACCATCTCACGCAGGTCTTCTCTGCCAAAGACCATAATCTGTCTTGCCTGCGCGAGGGGCTGAACAAGAATACTCTTTGTGATTTCCTGCCCGGGCATCTGCGTCAGCATATTATTGATGCGCTGTGCTACTTCGCTGACGTCCACGTACTTGACCGTGATTGCTTCGTATTCTTTTTCAATAGCCTCTTTTTGGTCGAGTTTTATAATCCATTCTTCGATTTGTTTCATAGTTTCAGCCGGCGCCCTTGCAATAATCCATTTACGCTGTGGCAGCGGGATGAGCACTACCGGTGTATCGCTGACGCCGATCACAGAACTCGATGTTGTAACTCTGAGATTACCTCCAGACGATGTGTTGCCTGTGCGAATGTTGCTTGTGTTTCGAGAACTGGTTCGGCTGGCGCTCGTATTTCGGCCGGTATTCCGTGAACTTCCTGTTGCCGATGCATCTTCGCTTAAAAGTATCCTGATTAATTGAACAATCTCCGAGGGATCGCCGTAACGAATTTCAAATATCTGGGGAACCGTCTGTTCGGCTTCGGGCACATCAAAGGTATTGATAATTCCCCTGATACGGATTAGATTCTCGACCGTATCAATTACTAACAGGGTTCGGGTACTCTCCTCGGCACTTATATACCCGCTTTCGCCCAGCAAAGGCTCAATGATCTGAGCCATCTGAGAAGGGCTGTAGTTTTTTAATTTGAAGAATTTTTGAACGGTTTGATTTTTGTTTTCAAAGCTTTCAAGCGGGGCGTCGGAAGCTAATATTGTACGAAGCGGCACGTCGAGTTTCGAGATCCACTGGCGGATTATCTCCATATCTTCAGCCGTTGCTTTTGCAATTATCCAGTTGTTCCTTGGCTCTGCGATGAGAACAGGTTGTGTTCGGGCGGTTCCAACCATGACCGTAGTTGCCGTACCGCCGCCGCTACTACCGGAGCCGGATCTTCTGTTTGAAGAACTGTTACGGTCGGGCCTTCCCGGAGATTCCTGTGGCGGGTTTGGACGGCCTTGCTGTGTGGATCCTCTTGTATTCCTGTTAGACGAACCACCCCTGATGTTTATGCTACTGGTATTACCGGTAATGCGGCTGTCGGCCAAAAGAGACTGTAAAATCTCAATTATCTCTGAAGGACTGCTATGGCGAATTTCGAATATCTCTTCCATCATTTTCTCAGACGCAATCACATCGAACTGTTCAATAATCAGAGCAATACCCATCAGATTCTTAACCGTGTCAATGATAAGTAAACTGCCGGTTTCCTCGTCCGCGCTTATATAACCGTACTCACCCATCAACGGAAGTAGAATCTGTCCCATCTGTGAGGGGCTGTAGTTCTTTAGATTGAAGAATTTTTGAACCACCTGATCTTTATTTTCAATCATTGCAAGTGGGTAATCGGCCGCTATTATTGGTACCTCGCCAAGTCTTGAGTCCGTGAGCGGCTCAATGTAAATTACGTCTTCGGTGTGTTTGGCAACGAAACCTTTTATACGAAGGGCACTGTATATCAGAGAAAGCGCTTTACTTCTTGGCACCCTCTTCGGTGCGTATATGGTCACTTTTGTTTTCATTGCGTCATCGGTAGGAATAATCACCTTACCGGTCCATTCGGTAAGTGTCTGTATAATCTTCTTCATATCCGTGTTGTTCAGGTTGACGGCTACTAATGGATCATTAGGATCTCCGGGTTCATTGGGCTCGGTGGTCCGACGCGATTGCGCCAGAGTATCTTCTCTTTCGGGCGCGTTCGGTTCGGAAGCTATCTGAGGCTCATTCGAGTCAACCTGACTTTCGGTTTGGCCGGGCCGGCCGGATTCGGTGGATAACCGGGTTTGATCTGTTGTTTCTGTTGGTTGAGGTACCGATGGGTGGAAACCTACCCTCCAGATAATTAGAATTGACGCAATGCCCACTGCTATCGATATTATTGATTTTGATCGTTCCATATAAATCACCTCATTCTGAATCGTTATCTCCGAGATTGGGATCGGATGTGTCACCTGTTCTGTCGTCCCCTTGTCTTCGCCCGTCTCGTTCTCTGCGAAATTGGGCTCTTTCTTCCTCGGTCATATTATTAAATCTTTCCATTCTTTGCCGTCTTCGTTCTTCCATTGCTGCTCTTTCTTCTTCTGAAAGATTTTCGAATCCCATGCCCCCACCAGGGCCTCTTCTTCCAGATCTTCCGCGCATTTGAGACATTTCTTCCTCAGACATATTCTCAAAACGTCTTCTCCTGTCCGTTTCTCCATCTTGTGGTTCGCCTCCGGGCCTTTCTCTGCCTGAAAACCCGCGTTCCGGCCCGCCAGCCTCATCAGAACCGGCAGGAGGCATCGCTCCTCTCTGTGGTGATGTTTGAGCCGCGGTGTTTTGTTTTTCTGTTTCATCGGATTTGGATTGATTGCCGACGTTTCTGAACCTGAATTGTCTTATACCAAGACCAATTCCATAGGAAGCGAGAAGCACTGCGATACATACCAAAACGAACGTTGTTGTTGTTCCTGACCGTCTCATTTTTATTGACCTCATTTAATCATATTACCTTCTTGGTTCATCACTACCTTCGCCGCCGGGTCTACCGCCGAAGAAACCTCTGCCGCCGGGGGCTCTGTTACCGCCGAATCGCTGACGCATTTCGTTTCTTAATCGTTCTCTTTCAGCGTCACTCATACTCATCCAGTTTTGCCTCATGTTTTGGAAGGGTTGTTCTCTCATTCCGGGTCTTCCCTGCATCGAAGTTGGTTGTGAACCGACAACAACCATATCGGGATTTTCCCGGGAGGCGCCACCTGCTGATGCGGTTTCTCTTTCGGACTGCTGAGGTTCGGGAGTCGAAGCATCGATAGGACGGAAAGTGTTCTGCCTTCCGTCCCATTCTATAAGAACGTGGGAAGGTTCGATGGCTACAATTTTCGCATCCTGAAACATCTGGCCTTCTTTGTACCATTTATCGCTGTTGTTTATCAGCACTTGATCGCCGAATATAGCGCGTACTTCCTTTACGGGATTCTCCTTTTGGGCCGGCGGGGCGAAAAGGTTGTTTTTGGTTAAACTTTCTGCGATAGTTTGGTCTTTGGTAAAATATTGTTCTACGTCATGGGCTTCCGTGTTTATGTTTTCAAGAGCGGTTTTAACCACATTTTCCGCCCGTGCCGAGACTGCAAAGAAATCTATCACCTGATAAATTGTCAAAACTATCATCAACGCCGCGGCTCCAAGCAGAGCGATTGAAATCAGTTCCTGCTTTTGTTTTAGATAATCAAGTTTCATAATCCACCCTTCTTACTTTACTAAAGTTGATACTGTCAGATCGAAATCAACTTGATTCTTATTTTTGGCGTTCTTTTTAATGCGCATCTCTTCGATCCCGACCAGATAAGGATTATTTTTCAGGTCGGCGAGTAAATTAAGTATTTGTTCGAAACTGCACTTACCACTGCATTTCAGGCGTAACAGCTCATACCCGGCCTCCGGAGATTTCCCCCCCGGCACCTCCTGAATCGGCTGGCTGTTGATCCGGGCGTTCATGAGTTGTTCGTTGAGCCGATCTCGGAACAGAAACCTCTGGGTTTCTTTTTCGACCGGCATCTCGAATACGGGCACAATTGATGTCAGTCCGCTGCGCTTGGCTTTGTCCAGATCGATATTGTCAAGTTTACTCTCCAGTTGACTGGACAATTGCTTTGCCTGGTTCCAGCGATCGTGCCCCTCTAATGCAAATAAAAATATCAGAATTGCCGCTACGCCTATTGCACCCATTTTTAGTGCCCGGATATCTTTTTGATTTAATTTGCTTATCATTGTCTCTTGTTTTCTATTTTGTAAAATTCTTGTAGTGGAAAGTTATTGTAAATTTGATTCCTCTGTTTCTTTCGCCGCCGGGAGCGCCTGCGTTTGTTGTGTTTTGGGTGGCGGATGGTTTTACATCTTTTATGTCCGCTTTTTCTTCCAGGTTTTTCTCGAAACTGTAAAATAGGTCGTTATTGGAGGCCTGACCTGTGATTGTGACGGGCTGGCCTTTCTTAAAGTGAAAACTTTCGAGCTGAATGGCGTTGTTCCGACCTGGTCTGTTTCTTTGAGACCTCTGATTACTTTGGCCGCATGATGTTATTTCATTTAACAGATCAAGAAGGTCCGGTCTTTGTTGGGCGATTACCTTTTTTAATTTTTGCCGCTCCATAAGCATATTGATATCCGCTTCCGCACCGGATGCCTTTATATGTTCTTCTATTGCATCCGGCCTGGCTATGGCGACGGCGTAGGAAATGATGACGAACAACGCCAGTATAACCGCCGTAATTGTGTACGCTACCTTTGGTGAATACAGCCAGTGTTGTGGTTTTTCTTTGCCGGCGGGATTGTACACGTGCTCAAAAAGATTAAGTTTATCCGTATCGATATCAATCGCTATTAGCGCCAGACCTATTTGTACACGGTATTTGTAAATATCCTCGGCGCCAAGTTTGATTTGAGCTGATTGTTTTGCCGGTTTCGGTGACGCCGCCTGTGCGTTAAGACCCGCCGACTTCAGAGCGGAAATAAAGCTGACAAAAGCGGCGCTGCCGTCCGAGAGCACGATTACCGGCAGTTCTTTCGTTCGTTCATGGCTAAACAAATCCACTACGCTTCTGATGTCCTGGATATATCGCTCTGTTGTTTCTGTCTGTTCTTCCGGGACACTATCTTCGAAATCTTTTATTCCCATATCCAGGGTTACGGAGTTACTCAATTGTCCGTCTTCTATAAGACAGGCCTGTGTGTTCCGGGCCGCGGCGTTGATGATGACTGCGTCTTTTTTGCTTTTGGAAAAGAGCGTTTTCCATGTCTTGATAACCGCCTCGCAGTCTAAAAGTATGTGTGCAGGTTGAATACCCCTGACCTTATCCACAAACGCCTGCACATTCTGCTTTCTTGATGCGGCCATAGTTACGGCTACCTGTCCATTGTTTATCCGGTCGGTTCTCCATGCAAACTCCATTTGCTCGACGGGTAATGGTAATCTGCTCTCGGCCTGCAATTTCACTATTGCTTCGATTTCTTTCTTTTCAACCGCAGGTGTATTCAGGCGGTAAAATGCCGTTCCCGCAGAATCGAAACCTATCACGACAATTTTTTCTCCGTTGTCGTCGAACTGTGCATGTTCTTTTGGACCGGTGGACAAACCGCATTCTGCGGCAAACGCCTGCCAGTTCGTTTCGCCTGTTGCACTGCTTTTAGTCCAGAGGACCTCGAAAGCACCATTGTGTTCTCTGAGTTCCACCGCCCTTAGCTCATCATCCGTTTTTGCTATTGCAATCACAGACTGTTGTTTTTGACTGTCGTGTTCGTTAGCGTTCATTAATTACTCGCTCCCTGATACCAGTAGAGTATTTTGCATGGGCTTGTGCTTCTGTCCACCACCGCTTCTGTCTGCAGGATTGTTCCATAAGGTCCGTTTCTGTCGGCTGTAGCAATACAGCGAATGGTAAAAACATTCGATGTTATGGTTACATAATCCTGAATCATTTGTAAATCATTGCTGCTGATTATGCCTGCATCGACGAGTTCGGAAGTGTCTTCTATACCGTACATCAAAGTGTCGCGGTACTGTATGATTGCCTGGGCGGTGCGTAAAGCTTCGTCTCCGCCACCCAGTAGAGCGGCCAGAACTATTTCTGAAGCTGTATTGACATTTACTTTAGTTGTCGTTTGTTGTGTGCCTGTGTTTGTTTGCCCGGTGGACTGGGAAGTCTGTCCTGATGTTCCTGTGGTTTGGCCGGATGTCCCGGTATTTTGGCCGGATGTCCCGGTATTTTGGCCGGACGTCCCGGTGTTTTGTCCGGACGTCCCAGAAGTTTGCCCTGTACCGGTGTTTGTTTGTCCGGCAGACTGGTTTGTTTGTCCTCTTGTTCCGGTAGATTGTCCGGATGTCCCCGTGTTTTGTCCGGACGTCCCGGAAGTTTGGCTTGTGCCGGTGTTTGTTTGTCCGGTGGACTGGGAATTTTGTCCTGTTGTTCCGGTGTTTTGTCCTGTTGTTCCGGTGTTTTGGCCTGAGCCTGTCGTCGTTTGGCCTGTATTGGTCCCGCCGCTGTCATCCGTATAACAAGTCAGGTATCCGGCCCATCCCAGGTCCAACTGATCATCTCCGTTGTCGGAAGGCGGAGTTACGTTACCATCCATTTCGTTATAGTCCAAACGACCATTCAGGTTGGTGTCTTCCCCGTAAAACAGCTCCTTGGTGACACCTCTGACTAAGAGCAGTTCGCGTATTGTCCTGAATGAGCCGTTTCGTGCAAGATATGCATAAGGCAGATTTTCATAATACCCGCCTTCCACGCCGACTTCGCTCGGCATCTCATCGCTGTCACGCCAGTCAATTATCGCATCTGCGATTTCCTCCATCATATATGGCAATCCCAAAAGCTGCTCCCTTGTAGCGGTGTTTATATTTAACTTGCTCGCTTCATCAATCACCTGGACAGTAAACCAGCACCTTTCGAGGGCGATGTCATTGAAATCCAAGGAGTTGTCACTCCAGAGGTCTGTCAGGCAATCGGTTTCTCTCTCGTCTTCATTTAAGATCGCTACAGCTTTCTCAATGCCGGCACGGGCGGCCCATTTGCATCTAATCGATTCCATCCTGGCCAGGCATACTTTCGAGTCGAGCTTGCTTTTTCGCCCGAGGACGGCAACAATCACCGTGAGCACTACTACTATCCAGAGCACCGCTATAAGAATCAGCCCTTTTTTGTCGCTGTCGGTAACCATTTTTCTCAGTTCAGTTTTCACACTCAAATTCTTAAAATTTTATATGCGGCTGTTTTTTTTATTCACTGTTTTCGAGAGCCTCGGTCGTACTCGCTACGGACCTGGCGAGGTTCACAATAAAAGATTCTGTTACCGGGATTCCACGGCTTTGCAGATACGAAGCTATATTAACCTCAATCATATCCGGCAGCGCCGCCATATCTTCCGGCCATTCGTCGTACCAGTCTTCTCCGTCGAAGTAGCGAATTTCAAAAAGGTCGATGTTCTCTGCAATTGTCGTCAGAATTCCGCCCGGCTCGAATTCATCGTTGGGATTCGGCCAAACCCGCCTCATAAGCGACGATGTCTCTTCGTTTTTAATAAGGTAATATTGCACCTCATATATGTCACCTTCCGGCTCATTGGCTCTGGCTTTTGTCCTGTTATTTGTGTAAAAAATGAGATCGCTGGTGCTGTAATCCGTCAGGTTTTCGATAGTCCCGATCAATTTTGTGTTTTCGATATTCTCATCACGGTAAATATTAACAAGGTCTCTTGCGATCATATTCGAAGCGAATCTTACCTCGGATGCGGCGTTTATATTGATGTCCACCTGCTCATTGCTGGTAATCACGGCCTTAAGCGTTCCGACCGCTACTAATGAAATGAATGCCCCTATAGTGGAGGCTACCATCACTTCTACCAACGTAAATCCGGTTTTCTTTGAGTACATATTTTTCTTGTCACTATTGAGCTGTATCGGTACCGGTTTCTGTTCCGGTCTGGGCGTACAAGCTGACCCCGTCCAGCATGGTTTCTACTGTAACATTGTACGGACGGTTATGCTCAAGCCAGCTCACGGTTATCGTTACCAGATAAAGACTATCGATGTCCTCGTATTGTATTGCAACTTTCCATGTATATCCCGGAGCATAGTCTTCGAAGCTTCCTTCCGTTTGTCCTATTGCTATGAATTCGTCGATTCCGACATAGTCAATCAAACTGAGTTGCCTGTCGATTAATGTCAAAGCCGTTTCATATCGTCTGTTAAGTCTCGTACCGGTAAGGGACCTCGAGCAGATCGCGCCTATCGTTAATACGGCCCCACACAGGATGGTGCTGGCAACGATAGTTTCGATCAGCGTAAAACCTTGTTTACTTTTTACCCGACTCATAATTCCGCGTCCAAATCTACGGTACTGTATTTCACATTTTCAATCGTTCCGAAAGTCAGCTTTGCTTTGCCGGTCGCCGCGTTAATACTCATGGTATAATGCGTTTTTTCATTACCAACCTGGACTACGGCGGATTGTGCCGTGCCGTCGGGCAGGAAAACTATTGTTGATAAATCTTCGGTCCAGGCAGTTGTTTCCGAGCTGATCGGTGTGATTTGCACATCTTCGAATCTTATATAATCTTCAAATATTACAGGCTTGCAGTAAGGGTCATGTACAATTACATCATCGGTCTGCCCGGTTTGTTCATCTAATAGTGTTGTCACTAAGTAAAATTCATTATTAAGTAAATCTAAACATAACGTATATCGCCTTTGCTGCTCGATAGCCATCATTCTGGCATACTTGGCGGTTAAAAGTAAATTGCTTGCGGCTTTGTCCACCTTCAGTCTGTCATACGTTCCAAACAACATGCCGCCGCCGAGGCTCGCCACAAGCGATATGATGGCTACTACGACCAGTAACTCTATGAGCGTAAAGCCGCGTTGTTTTGTTTTGTTGTTTAATTGTAGTTTTGGTTTCGGCATTTCAATTAACTTATCTGATAAGGTCGTCGGTTAAATTATAAAATCAACGAGCGATATATTCCGAACTTTCAATCATTATATATATCTGCGTTTTCGCCTTCACCGCCCGCTGCACCGTCGGCTCCATAGCTGATCAAATCGTAACTGCCTGGATTGATAGAACCTTCGGGAACATAGATGTATGGATTGTCCCACGGATCGAGCAACTGGCTGTTTTTCAAATATGGGCCGTTCCATACGTCTTCAAGCCCTGAGGGGCATGTAATCAATTCCTCAAGTGAACCTGGATATTGCCCGGTATTTAGAAAGAATGCATCTATTGCAGTTTCGATAGGTGTCATCTTGGGCTTTGCCAGCTTTACCTTGGTGCCACCGACCTGCTTTAGCAATCTCGGTGCTACAATTCCCGCAAGTAGTGATATGATCATGACTACAACGAGTAATTCTACAAGCGTAAATGCCTTTCTGTTTTTGTTTTTCTTACACCTCATTTTAACACCTTTCTTATTTGCCGTTTTTATCAAATATTTCTCGTACATCATGGCCCGGAACGATAACGAGGATATCGTATTATTAAAATGCTCCGCCACTGAGCGTCATCATCACGATAGGCAGCAGTGTTGCAGCTATTATAAAACCTATCACCAGGGCCAGGAGCAATATCAGCAGTGCCGGGAAAATTGCCATGAACCTGTTTAACGCTGCATCGGCCTCTGAATCGAATGTTTCAGCGGCATTGAGCAGCATTTCGTCCAGTTTTCCCGTTTCCTCACCTATCGAAGTAATCTGTACGAGCAGTGGCGGAAAATATCCCGATTCGCCCAAAGGTTCGGCCAGCGATTCGCCGCGTTTGACCTTTTCGGCCACGGTATCGATTTCCCTGCCTAATAACTCGTTACCCAGGGTGTCACGAACTACGGACAGTGCTTCCAGAATAGTAACTCCTCCTCTGGTCAAAGATCCGAGCGTTCGTGCGAACCTGCCCACGGCTATCGTTCGTAAAACCGAACCTAATATGGGTATTCTCAGCTTGAAAGTGTCCCATTTAAGCCTGCCTTTGCTCCTGGTCCATCTGAAAAAGTAAAACAAACCCGCTCCTATCATAATTAGAACAAACCATCCTGTTGCTGTTGTAAGAAGGGCTTTTGTAAAATCACTCATGCCTAACAGGATTCTGGTTGGCAGGGGTAATAATGCACCGGTTTCACTGATAGTTCCTAATATTGTTGGCAATATCCATGTGATTATTACTACCACCGATAGAAGTCCGACGCCCAAGACAAAAATGGGATATGCCGAAGCGTTTTTCATGTTTGTTTTTATTTTTTCGTCTCTTGTTAATATGCCGGACAACTGAGCGGATGTTTGATCGAGAATTCCACCTGTCTCGCCGACTCTTATCATTGACAGATACAAGGGGCTGAAAACCTTTTCATGTTTTTCCATCGCCTCAGAAAGTGATTTGCCCGAGCTGACCTGGTCGATAAGGTCTGCGAGCAATTCCTTCATGCCGGCTTTGTGCTGCTGCTGATGGATAAGCTCGAGTCCGTTCAGCAGCGGAAGCCCCGCCTGCAAAGCCGTGCTCAACTGGGATGTTATAGCTAAAATATCTTTGCTGCCGACCTTTCGTACTCCGAACTTCAGGAATTTTCCCAAGTCAAAGCCGTCCAATAGGCCGCTGTCGGCGTACGATAATCGAGTCTTTTCGTTCAATTCTATTACATAACGACCCTTATCTGTTAAGGCAACGACGGCGCTTTTACGATCGACCGCTTCTACCAATCCGGTGATGTGTTCACCGCCCTTATCGACTGCTTTGTAAGAAAACTCGCCCACTTTTAGTTTCTCTTATCCTGTGTGTCCCGAATTATCCGGGATACTTACATATGCTTTACTCTTCATCCTCACTTATACTTTTAGCCACCCTAAACACCTCTTCAATAGTTGTGACACCTTGTAACACCAAATTCATGCCGCTGTGCATCATACTTATATGGTCTTTTGGCGCTGCTTTTATGATCTGGTCGGTTGTGGACTTTTGCGATATCAGTTCCCGCAGTTTAGTAGTCATTCTGAGCAATTCAAATATACCTTTTCGTCCCGCCATTCCGGTCTTGCCGCATTCGTGGCAACCCTTGCCACGATAAAATAAAGTCTTGGGACTGATTTCTATTGAGCCGTTGATGCTCTTGAGTATGCTTTCTTCCGGTTTATAGGGCTCTTTGCATTTCGGACAAATTTTACGAATCAGTCTTTGAGCCAGCACTCCTTCCAGGGAACTGGCTAAAAGAAACGGCTCGACACCCATATCAATCAACCTTGTAATCGCTCCGGGTGCATCGTTCGTATGGAGTGTCGAGAAAACGAGGTGTCCGGTCAGTGCCGCTCGAATTGCTATGTTGGCGGTCTCTGTATCACGTATTTCACCAACCATAACAATATCGGGATCATGACGAAGTATATGCCGCAGGCCCGTGGCGAATGTGAGCCCCCGTTTGGGATTCACCGGCATCTGATTTATACCGTCAAGCTGATATTCTACGGGATCTTCTATTGTTATCATTTTCACTGCCGGTGAGTATATCTTTTGCAGGGCCGCATAAAGTGTAGTTGTCTTGCCGCAGCCGGTTGGTCCGGTAACAAGCACAATACCATGAGTCTTATACAGCAAATGATTGAAGCCTTCCATGCATACAGGATCCATTCCCAGCTCTTCAAGCTCCAGCAATGATGCCGTTTTGTCCAAGAGCCTAAGTACGACCGATTCACCATATACTGTCGGGACGGTCGAGACACGTATATCGACCCTGCCTTTTCTGCCTGTAAATTCGATATGTCCATCCTGAGGTACAAACCGCTCGGCAATGTTCATATCTGCCATAATCTTAATTCGTGAAGTAATTGCCGCACGGAGCCTTTTTGATGATGGTGTTCTTTCCTGGAGAATGCCATCAATTCTGTACTTTATCTTCACTTCGTGCTCAAACGGCTCAATATGGATGTCACTCGCACGGGCATCAATTGCTTCGAGTATTATCAGATTTACAAGATTGACAAGAGACGGTTCTCTGGCCATTTCCTGTAGCTTAGCAGGCGAGAATTCCCCGTTGGTCAGCTCTTCTTCAACTTCAGCCAGTTGTTCGGCCGGTGCAAGATTGTCCATCATTCTTGCCACATTGCTGCCGTAAAATTTCAGAATTGCTTCTTCCATTTCTTTCGGGTCTGCATAATATCGACGGACCGGATAACCGGTCACAAATCGCAGGTCCTCAATGACCTGCAACTGGAATGGATCCGTCATTGCTACAGCTAATAATTGGTTATTACTGTTGTTTTCTGCGTTTTCCCCGGAAAATCGTTTCTCGAACCTCAATGGCAAAATATTGTATTTACTGACTAACTCCGCAGGTACAAGTGAAATGATTTCCTTGCTTACTGTAATATCGTTCAAATCTACCTTATTTATTCCAACCTGGAGTGCAAGTGCTTCATTTAACTGTGCTTGTGTTACATAGCCAAGCTCCAGAACAATTTCTCCGAGGCGTCGATATTCAACCTTTTGCTCAGCGAGAGCAATATTAAGGTTTGACTCGTCTAAAAATGATTTTTCAAGAAGTAATTCACCTAATTTTATCTTTCGACGCAAACCCATTTCGTTCTGATTACCTCAATATATATTAGTTCATATATGACGTTAAGATATTGATAATACTATACTTACACCACATCCTGCCCCGAATAGGCCTTTTAAGTTGCTGCTCCGTGCTCGAGAAAATAAACCACATCTGTTCATTCAGACGCTTGTGAGTAGTGTTTTGTTACAAAAAAACGCCGAATTCCGGCAAAATATCTGATATTCTGCAAAGTCTAAAGCAGGAATATTCGGGCATGCAGAGTTTCAGACTTTTTGCTTTATTACAATCATAACTTATTATTAGACAATACTATAAAGTATATATGAGCGGATTTATAAAAAAAGCTTTTTTTTGCTTTTTTACATTCTTTTTGGGATTAATTGACAACAATAGTACACTTTTTGGAGAAAATTAAAAGATTTGCCGGACAGCCGGTTTCACCTTTTCATTTTTTAGTCTTTTAATACTGGTATTATATGATAAGGCGATACCTGTCAATTTGAGACTGTTTCTAAAAGACATCTCGAAGAGTTTCAAGAATGTATTCCTGGCTGGAGGTTTATTTTGTTTCTGGAACAATATAATCAGCCGGATTGAAGGTCTCGTCGCTTAATTCCATATTTGTAATCTGGGATGGTGTCAGAGCTAACAGACGTTCGCCTGTATCGGCCTCAGAATCCCAAAAGTAATAACACCCGGAAGCATCTTCCAGGTCGGTAGAGCTAAATTGAACGGGCACACACAGTCTCGTTAGATACAAATACTGCTGGCCGCTGAAATAGGTCAAAATGATTTTCTTTTTGTCATTGACTGCCTGGATGAAGACATTATGGTTGGCAAGCATAAGATTTTCACTCCCTGATACATTAAAGAACAAATCCGTTTATAATGCATAACACATTAATCGTTTTTAGCGCATACCACCTTCCTATATATAGGCGTATATGAAACGTGAATTATTGATTAATTTTTCAAAAAAAAATGTAGAATTTTATAAGAAAGCCAGGACCCCGAAAAAGAGCTTGATATTTCTTTTGAGTGTAGATACCGTATTAAATGATAAAATGAGTGGTTCCCCGTAAACAATCCGGTTGCTTAATGATTTGACAAGGATTGATTTTTGTAATTGAAAACTTATAAAAACGAGATTAACAGGAAATGAATTCCGAACAGCTTGAAAAATATACATCTGCGATAACACTTTCAGATATGGAAGTATTCGTATTTCCGGAGTTGATGTATAGTTTGGTTTTAGCCAATATCATGAGCCCGATTATCTGGCAATGGCGCGAGCTGGACTGTTTCAAGAAGCTGGAGGGCAAGAGCAGCTATAAGAAGCTAATGCGGCTCAAGCAGTTCATAATCGATGAGTTCGAGTTCAATCTTGACCTTGAAACATGGGGCCTGACAAGCCAGGCTACGGAGCTTAAGCGGTTTGAGAATTTTATTTCGCCCGATGATGTTACCAGAAGTAACGCTCTGTTCGGTTACCAGGGTGACAAATATTATTTTGACGTGGATATTCGCCGGCATTTCGGACTGGACAGATATAATAGTGACATCATTCCGTACTGGAAGACGGAGACCGTCGAGGCAATGGATGCCTTTCGACTTAAGGAAGGTTATAACAAAGCTGCCGGCGAATGTGTATCGCTTGCCGCTCTGTATGCCGCCGCGGCGTTTATCGTATGCGGGATACCCCTTGAAGATATTTATATGATACTTACACCGCTTCACTCGCAGAATTTCATCGACGTGCAGGACGGTGTTTTGACCAATAACAGAAGGCTTGTTACAAAAACAATGTGGTTCAATGGTACGGCCATTTCTGATAAGGCACAGCGGGCGCTGCGTAATGAAAACGTCACGGTTGTTGCTCATTCCAGCGGGTATATACATTGCCTGTATGAGGATGCGACAATAAACAGACAACGCTATCTGGATTTTTGCAGCAAGCTTGGTTCGTATCTCTCGGCAGAGCTGACTCTTCCTGTTGTTGCGAATTTTCTTCGTTTTAAACAGGATTATCAAAAATACTTCCAGATTTGCCGTGATTGTCATGGGCAACCGCATTTCCTGAAGGCGGAAGTCCTTTTCCATTACGAACACGGCAGCAATTACAGAATAGCCGACACAACATTCGAGAAGTTGCTTGCCGAAGTCTCCGAGGAGGATTTTGTTCCGTATCAGCTTCCCGGCAGAATTCGCTGTGATGAGCTTGACAGATTTCTTGAAAAGATAAAACCCGACCTGAAAAGCAGCGAAGGTAAAACGCTTTTAAGGAAAACTATTGAGAAGATTATACCCGAAGCTGAGAAATTTGTGGATGAGCTGGCTGATTTTGTGTATGTTGAACCGAAGCTGCCTTTTTCGGATAAGAATTTTCCACTTACTAATCCAATTGAAATCTCCCCGGGACAAAGCAGAGAACAGATAATCGACCACCTGCAACAGGCCCGACAAAATAATACCACGGCGGATCTGGCTTTTTATGCGTTTCGGGATATGGAAAGCTGTGACTGGCTCCCATTTATCAAGGCGGCGATAGAACGCAATCCGGTTTCGCTGCAAATGGCCGAGTCAATGACAATCGACCAGGCATATTCGTGGCTTGATAAGATAAATAATCGTTCGATCTATGACGGCGCACGATTGGCGCAACCTGATGAAGTTGCAAATTACGGTATCGGTGACGGACTTGAAAAGGCTTTTTTATTAGCTAATGTTATCCATCGAAAAAATCCGGCGCAGGAAATACGAATAATAGTATCGGGCAAAGATGTGATTGTAAAATCCAGTAAGGAATACCGGTTTGTATCGACTAAGGGGCTTCAAAAGAAAGTACGCATATCGCAAACAGGGGATATAAACGCGGCATAATCGGGGAGATATTGAAAGTTAATAAAGTTAACAGCCTGAAGGTAATCCATATGGAGGTGCCTTGTTGCAGTGGTCTTACTCAGATTGCACGGAAAGCGATTTCGAAAAACAAAATTGCAATGCCCTTCGAAGATGTTACAATTGACCTGCAGGGTAATGTCGGCCGGACAGAAATAGTACGGACCTGATACCCGATTATCCGAAATAATTGTCAACCGAGTAAGGAATAGAACATGGCCAAATCCTCAGGAAAAAATCGTACCGGCGGTAGAAAGCAGTCCATATTTACCAGGTCGGTCCACGCCGGCGAACCCAGAAGAAAGTACGCCGATTCGATAACGACCCCGATTATTCAGACTTCGACGTTTACATTTCAAAATTCCAAACATATCGAAGATTACACGAGAAAGGGCAAGGAACATTTCGAATACGGCAGATACGGTAATCCAACGGCGAAAATCGCCGAGAAACGTTTGGCCGACCTCGAAAGCGCCGAAGATTGTGTTGTCTTTACATCGGGAATGAGCGCGATAACAACGACCATTCTGACTTTGGTACAGTCCGGCGACCATATTGTTATCACGGATGACAGCTACAAAAAGACGCTCGAATTCTGCCGTTCGTATCTCAAACAATTCGGTGTCGAATGCACAATTGTCCCGTTCGGGAACTATGAAAATCTCGAAGGAGCGATCAGGAAAAATACGCGTTTTATATTTTCTGAGTCACCGACTAATCCTTATTTGAATATATTTGACCTTATTAAAATTAAAAAGATTGCAGATAAGCACAATGTTCTCACGCTGATAGACAGCACTTTTGCCACTCCGGTCAACCAGAGACCTATCGAGTTCGGGATGGACCTTGTCCTGCAGAGCTGCACGAAATACCTCGCGGGCCATAACGATATTTTGGCGGGCGCCGTACTTGGCAGAGCGGAGCTGGTGGATAAGATAAGGAACCTACACAAGTCGATGGGCGGCCTTATCGATCCTCATTGCTGTTATCTGCTCCTGCGAGGGCTTAAGACATTTCCTTTACGGGTGAAAAGGCAAAACGAAACCGCGTTACAGGTCGCCGAATTCCTCGAAAGTCACCCACGTGTCAAAAAGGTATATTATCCTTTCCTTAAAAACCATCCTCATTATGATGTGGCTAAAGAGCAGATGAGTGGCGGCGGAGGCGTTGTTACATTTGACATCAAAGGCACTATAAATGATGCAAAACGGCTTCTGGACCGCCTGAAGTTATGCTACATCGGGCCAAGCCTCGGCGGCGTTGAAACACTGATCACACATCCGGCATTGGTGAGCTATTACGATTATACGAGAAAAGAACGCTATCAACTGGGCATAACCGATACGCTTTTTCGACTCGCGGTTGGGATAGAAGATGCCGATGACATAATTTATGATCTACAACAGGGGCTGAAGAAATAAAAACACTCAGCTTAAACCGACTTATGGGCGGCTTTTTCTCTTAAACAGGAGGCTGTTCGGTCGAGAGGACCTTTCTAATGAGTTTTATAGACAAACATAATCCATAAAATTTGCGTAGTAAACTATGTGAACTAAGTTTATGGTTAGATAGTCTTTAAGGTTGATTGGCAATGGTTCTTGAATTCGCCAGATCGATAGTCGTGGATTTTTGGGATACGGTAGCTGAAATGTCGCCATACCTGCTGTTCGGTTTCTTTGTGGCGGGCGTTCTTTCAGTATTTGTTTCCCAGAGCCTTGTTGAAAGGCATCTTGGCGGCAGGGGGCTGTGGCCTTTGTTAAAGGCATCCCTTTTTGGAATTCCACTGCCTTTGTGCTCGTGTGGTGTTATTCCTGTTTCGGTGTCACTGCACAAACACGGAGCGAGTAAAGGTTCTACAATCGCATTTCTGCTTTCTACACCTCAAACCGGAGCGGACAGCATCTTCGTAACGTTGAGTCTTCTTGGTCCGGTCTTTGCTGTTTTCAGACCGGTTGCCGCATTGATTACAGGTGTTATAGGCGGGACTTTGGTTGATATATTCGAACCGGCCGGTGAAGCCGGGAGCCATCCACGGGGAAAATGTACTGATGAATGCTGCAGCAACGAGAATAAGACCGGCAAATTTCGCAGGACTATGAAATACGGTTTTGTCACTTTGCCCCGGGACATCG
>Ga0315548_1000165_pt1 | contig 59914 bp, 59 predicted proteins | sample SalMarSW160110MG_2_FD_202540 | JGI IMG/M metagenome (GOLD analysis project Ga0315548, IMG submission 202540) | Salt marsh sediment microbial communities from the Plum Island Ecosystem LTER, Massachusetts, United States - Salt Marsh Sediment SW1601-110 ... | reverse complement strand
CCCTGTAGGTGAAGGCGCAATTCTTGACCTTACGGAACCCTTTTCTTTACTCATTTACTGATAATCCTCATAGCTTACATATATATACTCTTTACAAAACAAGTCAAGGGCATTTTTGGGGTTTGTGCTTATTAAAAATAAATGTCCTATTTTAATTTCATAAATAAATGTCACATTTGGGAAACGGGAAGGGGAATATGACATTTATTTAGGAAAGTAACAGGGTTATACCTTCTCCGAAAAGTGTCAAGGACACCAAATCATAAGCTTTTGGCACAGCCTCAGCTAAAAGCAAAGAGCTAAAAGCTTAGTTGTTATTCCCCTGCCGATTCTTCAAAATCAACAATATCTACACCCTTCAAATAAGGCTTGGTAATATACTGATGAACACTTCCCATTTTTTTTATAATATCTCTTATTTGACTGGCTGCTTTAAAAATAAAATCTAACTTTTCCTGAACTGAAGCATCATTAGGTATGTCATTTTTCAAAATTTCCACCATGCCAAAAATAGAAGTTAATGGTTGATTTATTTCATGCGCTGCGGCACCTGCAGTTTCAACCAAAACCTTAATTCTTTCGGATCGTAAAACAAGTTCCTGTAATTTCTTCAATCTAAATAATAATTTACTGCGCTCGATCGCATAGTTTAACGAACGTAATAGAGTTCTATTATCCACGTCCCCTTTAATCAGATAATCTTGAGCTCCTTTCTTAACGGCCCCAACCGCAATTTCCTCATCATCCAGCCCCGTAAGTACAACAACAGGAATATCGGGAATCATTTTAGAAACTTTTTCGTAAGTTTCAAGTCCTGAACTATCAGGCAATCCAAGATCCAACAACACAAGATCAAATTTTACATCTTTGGCAGTTTTTAAAAAATCAGAAAGTGTGCCGGAATGATATACTATATAATCATTTTTAACCAGTTGCTTTGAAAGAACCCTGGCAAATTTTTCGTCGTCTTCGACAATGAGAATTTTTTTTGTCTTTTCCGTATCAATACTTATAAATTCCGGCTTCTTCTTATTATTTTTTTTCTTCTCCATTAATCTTTCCTTTAAAAAGTATAAATTTTTACTTCTGGGAAAGCTTTCGAATGGCTTCCAATAGCTTTTCCTTCTTTATAGGTTTGGTTAAATAATCGCTGCAACCCGCTTTAATTGTTTTTTCTCTATCTTCCTTCATAGCATAAGCCGTTAAAGCCAGAATGGGGGTCTCTTTCTTATTGTTTTGTTTTTCCCACTCTCTTATAATCCGGGTTGCCGAGTAACCGTCCATTATGGGCATCTGCATATCCATCAAAACCAAATCATACTTGTTATTTTTGAATTTCTCTACTGCTTGCTCCCCATTCTCCGCATCATCTATCTCAAAAGGAAACTTCTTAAGAAATGCTTTTATTAGTAACCTATTATCCGGGTTATCCTCAACAAGCAATATATGAAGTGGAGTAACAGAAATTTCAGGTTCCTTTTTTTCTTTACCTTTCTCTTTTCCGAACTGAGCTTTCCATAAACCCAGCGTGGAAAGAATTGCATTTTTCAATTCTTTCCTTTTTATCGGCTTTACAAGATAGGCTCCGATTCCATACTTATCTATCTGCTTCAAGTCGCTGGTTTTATAATCCGAAGATAACATCATCACGGTAGTTGCATCGGAATTAGCCTGTTTTCTCAAAAACTTCGCCACTCCCATACCATCTATTTCCGGCATCCTGCAATCGAGGAGAACGAGTCCAAAAGGTTTATTGTTTTCGTACGCTTTTTTAATCAAAGAAATAGCCTCTTTCCCTCCCTGCGCTTCGGTAATATTCGCATCCCAGGCTGAAAGGATTTCTCTCAAAATCAGCCTGTTTGTCTCGTTGTCGTCCACGATAAGTGTGGATATACCTTTAACATCAATTTCCCCCGGACTGACAAAAGTTTCTTTTCTCCTGTCTTTCTGGGCTTTAAAAACGGCAGTAAAGCAGAAGTTGCTTCCCTCCCCCAATTTACTTTCGATCCACATTTTACCACCCATCAAACCGGTAAGTTTTTTTGAAATACTTAAACCTAAACCGGTTCCACCATACTTCCGCGTGGTCGAAGAATCCGCCTGTTTAAAACTATCAAAAATCTGACCCTGGTTTTCTCGCGCTACTCCGATACCCGTATCTCTTACGGAGAAAAGCAGGCAAATATTTTCTTCTTTTCCGGTTTCGTAATACCCCGCGTCTCCCTTTTTTAAAAGGCTAATATTAAGAATCACCTCACCCTCACCGGTAAACTTTAATGCGTTTCCGATAAGGTTCACCACCACCTGACGCAGTCGGGTAGGGTCACCAATAAGATTTACGGGCACATCAGGCTCAACTCTGCTTAAAAACTCAATATTCTTCTTACGAGCACGAACTGCCATGACATCACAAGTTCCCTCTATCAATTCGGCAAGGTCAAAATCTACTGCTTCAATTTCTATATCGCCGGATTCTATTTTAGAAAGGTCCAGTATATCATTTATCAAAGAAAGCAAAGAATCTCCTGCTTTCTCTAAAGTCTCAACAAACGCCCTCTGTTCTTTTGAGAGAGACGTATCGGAAAGGAGTTCCGCCATTCCGATAATCGCGTTCATAGGTGTTCGTATCTCATGACTCATTGAAGCTAAAAATTCACTTTTAGCTTCATTGGCTCTTTCAGCTTCTATTTTCGCTTTTTTTAAATCATTCTCCGTTTTTTTACGCATTTCGATTTCTTTTTTAAGACTCCAATATGACTGTTTGAGTTCTCCGTAAAGTTCGTCGCGAGTTTGACGCCCCACCTTCTCTTTTTCTCTGCTTATAAAATATTCATCTGGTTCGAAAGAGTGATCGGGCACAAATTTAAAAGCATCCAGAATATTTGTGCCATTTCTGGAAGAGGAATAATTTATTTTGTCAAATACTCCCTCCAAAATTCTTGAAGTTTCGGAAATATCATCACCTGAAAAAAAGCGGACCAATAATCCGAATTTTCCTTCTCTCTTATCAATAAATAACTCAAGCCTGGATTCATCTCCGGTTTCGGCTATGTTGCGCATTACTTCAGAAGCAACAGTTATAAGTCTTATTGCGGCAACTTCTCCGAATCCAAGATCTACCGCCAAATCAAACAGCTTATTCCTTTTCTCAAGAAAATATTGTTTACCTTTCAAAGAAATTTTACCAAGTTCAAACATCAATCAAAATCCTGCTCTTCTTCTTCCTCGCAACGCTCTTCCTCATCCCGTTCTTCTTCATCTTCGATTTTCCCTTCTACTTCAATTTCACCTTCAACTTCTTCAACTTCTTCAACTTCCACTTCTTCCCATTCTATTTCTTCGTCATCCGCGATTATAGTCCGAAGCTTCTCTACTCCCTTTTCAAAAGTTCCGGCAGTTTCGTATATCTCTTTAAAATCGAACTTGAAATCCGTAAGAGAAATAGCAACTCCGGGTCTTATACCCGATAACACAGTTTTAGCTCCTAATAGACGAAGCATTTTAGCGATATTATCAATAATTCCGGCATAATAGGGCTCTAAAATTCTGACTCCGGATAAATCTATTACCACTCCTTTGATACCCGTTTTTTTTACACTTTCCAAAATTTGCTCCTGAATCGTTTGCATCCTTTCATCATCAATATCTCCTTGAACGGGAATGACCAGACAACCCTCTGAAATATGAACAGACAAATCAGATAAAATTTTCTCTTCCATAATTAGCGATACCGTAAAACAACTTAACTTTTACTTTTTCCATCCTTAAGTTTACGCAATAGAATAAGATATGCTCCATTCCCTTCCCATTCGGTTTCGGTAACCTTTATCTCTGCTTTAGTTTTCTCTTTTCCTTTAACTCCTAATTCGACTTCCTTCAATTGGTCAACTTCTAACGGAAGCTCAAAATTCTCACCTACAAGATCCTCCGGGGAAACTCCAAGAAAACTCTGGGAAGAGACATTTGCAAACTGTACCACTCCCTCCCTATCTACCACTAGCACAGCATTTTCAATTTTCTCTATTATATTTTTAAACCTCGCCTCACTTCTTTCAAGTTCGCGGATTTTCTCTTCCAGCTTCATCAAAATTCGATGACGTTCGACAGCAAAGAATATTGCTTGCAAAAGTGCATTTACACCCATTTGGCCCTTAACAAGAAAACCCTCCGCTCCCCTTTTCATCGCCTCAAGGGCAAGGCCCTCGTCACTCAACGCAGTTATCACGACTACCGGCACCTTATGCGCACTTTTCCGCACACTGTCCAGAGTCGCCAACTCCTTACTATCCGGCAGATTGAGGTCAAGCAATATAAGATCAAATTCGTGCTCCGAAAGACACTTAAGGGCTTCTCCCAGAGTTTCGACATTGGTCAAAGCAAATTTAATAGCTTTAACCAATTCGGCTTCTTCGCAATAAGCCAGAGTCTCTCTGATAAAAGTAACAGCAAAAGAAGCATCTTCTATCAGAAGAACGTTCATTACCGTAATATTATCATCAGTTTTCTTGGGAGAATTAGTACTCTTTTCGTAACGTTTGCTTTTTCCATCCATTTATACACCCCTTTGTTACTATTTTTAAGCTAAGAACTTGTTTATATATCATAATTAATCTTAAGGTTCGAGAATCCTTTTAATTTTTCAATCAACTCAATTAAGTTTTGTTATCATTCCTGTAAACCAATGTTTTTCGCAACCAGTCATTGCCAAATCACAAGAAAAACAACTTGCTGAAATATTTGGACAAAATACTCCGTTTTTCTTTTCTTTTTTCATAATCTTATAATGTATTTTACATATCTATTTTAAATTGTCAATATAATTTTTAGGATTCCCCTATTTGTAATAAAAACAATTATTTTTTGAAACAAAGATATTTTACCTATAAAAACACTCCGCTTTTCTACAAAGTATAGTTACGGGGCTCTTATTTGGTCTTTCTCGAAATTACGTATCTCAAACCATCTTTAAGTGTAGACATCGTTTTAAGACCTTCCATATCAATCCCAAGATCGGCAATCGTCTGGGCTATCTCCACTCCGACTCCGGTCAATATAGCCTCGGCACCTACCAATTTTACCGCTTTTGCCGTACGTATCAACCGGTCGGCAACCGCACTGTCAACTGCGGTTATACCCGAAATGTCTATAATGGCTGTACCGGCTCTTTTCTCTACTATCTGGGTTAATAAAGCCTCCGAAACTCTCGACGCTCTTTCGCTATCCAGAGACCCCAGTATCGGAACGGTAAGAATGCCCTCCCACACATCGATTACCGGAGTGGAAAGCTCTATTAGTTCCTCTCTCTGTGCCGCTAATTTCTTCTCTCTTTCCTCTTCCCAAAGTTTCTTCGCTGTTATATCACGAGAAATACCAAAAGTGCCAACCATTTTACCCTTTTTGTCGTACCTGGGAACCTTAGTGGTTTCTACCCATTTTTCACTTCCATCCGGATAGACTTCCTTTTCTTCTTTCTGGATGGGCTCTCCGGCCTTCATTATCTTCTGTTCATCTTCAAAAGCAGGTCTTGCATGCTCCTCATCGAAGAGGTCAAAATCGGTTTTGCCAACCAGCTCATCAGCTTTCTTAAACCCCATGTACTCAACAAAAGCCTTCCCTACTCTCACAAATCTGCTCTCTTTGTCTTTAAAATAGATGTTATCCGGTATATATTCTAGAAGTGACTTCAATATATCTCTATCCGATTTCAGTTCTTCGTTTTCTTTCTTTAAAGTCTCCAATTCCTTCGTAAATTTAGATTTAGGTTTTTCCTTATTAGCCATAATTATCCTCCTTTATGGAATTCTCGCAATTAGCAAAGTAGCATCATCCGAACTTTTCTTATGTTGTTCGAAAGCTTCTTTTGCTAATTCCATGACTGGCCTATAAACAATTTTTTTATCTTCGAAATTAAAAGAAGATACACCATCCGAATGCAAAACTACCAAACAGGGTGTGCTAAGAGTAAGGTTATCGGTTCGAAGTGTTCTAAGATTGCTACCCACCAAACCATCAAAAGAAACCAATCGTTTATAAAGTTCAGGTGTATAAATTTGGGCGCGAATGTTTCCCACGCCAAGATACTCTATTTTTCCCTCCTTATCCATCCTAATGATCCCAATCACACAACCTCTGCTTCCTTGTAATTTTCTGTGCATCGTAATAACTATCTGCTCGAGACTATCTCTATATTTGTCTTCAATAACCTTCAAAGCTATTCCGCTCGCTTCACTTGCTTTATCTCCATGTCCGATACCATCGAGAACCGCAATTACAGCATGATCTCCATACCTCCTTACAAAATAAGCATCTCCGTTATTTTTAAAACCAGGCTTGGGACGACTAAAAACGCTGGTTTCTATTGCACTTTTCTTTTCATCGGAAAATATTTTCTTTCCGGTCAGAATAAACTTTCCGTTGTCTATCTTGACTGTAACATCCGAGAGAAGTCTCTTTACGGCTCCCAATCCTATTCCAAGAGTATTCTTAGTACTGTATCCATCATCAAAGATTCTGGTTGTATCCACACCACTGGTTGGATTCTCCGATACGATATATACACCTCTCTCCTTACCCGTTCCGAAAGAAATACTCAATCTGCCTGAAGAGCTATGTTTTATTATATTTTTAGAAATTTCGGTTATTACAATTTTAAGCTCTTCCAATTCCTTCTCCGTCAGTTTAATTTCACCCGCAAACTTTACCATCTCAGAACGAACCCGGTAAACATCTTCATCGGACTTAATCTGGAATTCTATCGAAGGGAATACTTTCTTTACACTCATCTTAATTTCTTATAAGTAATTATCTTCGTTCCAGTCTCATTGCTCTCGATTTTGAATTCATCCATAAGATGCTTGGCTCCAATAAGTCCGATACCGAGCGAATTCGTAGTGCTGTATCCTCTCTCTAAAGCCTGATCGATATCCGGAATGCCGGGACCCTCATCCTGGCATATAATCTCTATTCCTCCATCATCTTTATTGACTATTACTTCCCCTCTATAAGCATGCTTTATTATGTTTCTCGCGAGTTCAGAAACTGCCGTAGCAATACGCGTCTGGTCGATCCACCTGAAACCTATACGCTCCGCTTCACTCTTTATCTCACGCCTGGCAATCAAGACGTCTATCTCTTTGTTTATAGGGATACGTAATATTTCTTCTTTCATTAAGTTTCCCTATTTATTTTTTCCCTCAATTTTTCCAGAGCTGAATCAAGTTCAAAGGCAGTGTCTATATCTTCAAGATACAAACCAAGTTCAACAAGCGCAACTGCCACCTCCGGCTGAATACCGACAAGTATAACTTCCTTTCCCATAGCTCTGAGCCCCCAGGCAATTTTCTGTAACAACCTTCCAAGAAAACTATCCACTATATCAAGAGCAGAAATATCTATAGCCACTCCTTTAATATTAGTATTATCCGCTTCTCTAATTATTTTCTCTCCGGCCTCCTCTGCAGCAGTATCATGAAGTTCTTCCTGAATAGGCACAACAAGAATATCTCCTAAATGCATCCTGGTCAATCTTGCCATTTTACTCCTCTTCTACGCTTCTTTTTTTTCTTGAAATAATATATCTTAAACCATCTTTAAGTGTAGACATCGTTTTAAGACCTTCCATATCGATTCCAAGATCGGCAATAGTCTGGGCTATCTCCACTCCGACTCCGGTTAATATTGCCTCCGCACCCACCAATCGAACAGCTTTTGCCGTACGTATCAACCGGTCGGCAACCGCACTGTCAACTGCGGTTATACCTGAAATGTCTATAATAGCTACTCCCGCTCTTTCCTCCACTATCTGGTTTAACAAAGCCTCCGAAACTCTCGACGCTCTCTCGCTATCCAGAGACCCCAGTATCGGAACGGTAAGAACCCCATCCCACACATCGATTACCGGAGTGGAAAGCTCTATTAGTTCCTCTCTCTGTACCGCTAATTTTTTCTCTCTTTCCTCTTCCCAGAGTTTCTTCTCCGTTATATCACGAGAAATACCTAAAATACCGATTACCTTCCCTTTTTTACCATACCTAGGAACTTTTGTGGTCGAAACCCACGTTATCCTCCCGTCGGGATGTGTTTCTTTCTCAACCTTTCCCTCGATTGGTATACCTGTTTTTATTATTTTCTGTTCATCTTCAAAAGCAGGTCTTGCATGTTCCTCTGTGAAAAAATCGAAATCTGTTTTACCCATCAATCCATCCACACTATTAGCTTTAAACCAAACAGCAAGAGATTTACTCACTTTTATAAAACGGCTTTTTTCGTCTTTAAAGTAAATATGATCAGGTATAGTATTAAGAAGTGAATTTAACAAACCTCTTTCGAAAATAAGTGCCTCTTCCAATCTCACCCTTTTTGTTATATCATAGAAAAAAACAAATGAACCGGCGAACTTAGCTTTTTCATCAAAAGAAGGATTTGACCGTATCAACAGATAACGCTTTTCACCATCTTCGGATTTTATCTCCATTTCAAAAACATTTTTCTTTTTTTTCTCCTGAACTTTAATTTTCTTTTTCACATCGTCGAGAGAATCAGGACTCAAAAACTCTTCCATTTTTCTCCCTATAAGCCTGCCCTCAGGTACGCCAAAAAGACTATCGCACGACCGGTTCGAGAAAGAAAATTTCAAATCTTCCTCAAGAAAAGCAAAACCTTCGCTCATTTCTTCTATTAAACTTTTATACTCTTCATTCTCTTTCCGTAATTTTTCTATCTCTTTTTTATCGTTTTTATTAGCCAAATTATTTCCTCCCGATTATCAAACAAAGGGTTATTATTATATTAGCGTAATCCAAAAATCTTGCATTAAAATATCTCATAATAACTTCTTTTTCCTACTAATAACATACCTCAAGCCATCTCTAAGTGTAGACACCGTCTTGAGACCTTCCATATCAATTCCAAGATCGGCAATAGTCTGGGCTATCTCCACTCCGACTCCGGTCAATATAGCCTCGGCACCTACCAATTTTACCGCTTTTGCCGTACGTATCAATCGGTCGGCCACCGCACTGTCAACTGCGGTTATACCCGAAATGTCTATAATAGCTGCACTCGCTCTCTTCTCAACTATCTGGGTTAACAAAGTCTCCGAAACTCTCGACGCTCTCTCGCTATCCAGAGACCCCAATATCGGAACGGTAAGCACTCCTTCCCACACATCAATCACAGGGGTCGAAAGCTCTATTAGTTCTTCCCGTTGCGCGACTAATTTCTTGTCCTTTTCCAACTCAATAAGTTTTAGCCGCGTAATATCCCTCGACATTCCGAATGTACCGATAACATTTCCCTTATCGTCATAAAAAGGGAATTTGGTTACAGAAAACCACTTCTCCTTTCCATCCGGTAATTCGATTTTCTGTACTTTGTCAATAATTGGTTTACCGCTCGCCATTATTTTCTTTTCTTCTTCGAACATCACCTTTGCTTCTTTTTCAGGGAAAAAATCAAAATCGGTTTTCCCTACAAATTCTTCCATGGAAAGCCCCGTATCTTTTGCTTTTGACCTACTTACAGCCAAAAAGCGACTTTCCTTATCTTTAAAATAAATCCGGAGACTGTCCGGAATATGTTCTAAAAGCGAATCTAACAAAGTTCCCTTGAATAAAGCTTCGTCTCTTTCCTTACGGAGTTTTTTAAGCTCTTTTTCCATTTCACTTTTACTTTTATTGCTCAAAATTGCTCCTCGCTTTTTAAGTATATATTTGAAAAAAATCTCATTTTCATAAAATTTTCCGTAAAATTCGGATTTTAGATTTCAAACAACTATTCATAATCCCCTAAAAACCTTATCATAAAAGAAATTTAAGAAAAAAATTTTTTTTGTCAAGGTATCTTCTCTCCATCCCTCCCTTAAGATCTAAAACTTTTAAAAAACCTAAAAACTTTAGGATTTATAACTGCTATAAAAAACACTCCTTTAAATCATCAAAAAACCATTGAATTTAAATGCAAAAACCATTCCAATGTTTAAAGCATTAAAAACCAAAGACTTAGGGAAAATAGCATTCGCAAAATAAGAAAGCTTTTTGCATAATGCGAGAAACTTTATTCTTCCCTATAATTTAGTGGCCACTTTTTTAACTACTTCAGAACCCACCCTATTTGTAGACTCGACAGCCTGAGCACCCAGATGCGGAGTACATATAAAATTATCCAGTTCCATCAACTTCAAATCTGTCGGCGGTTCTTCTTCAAAAACATCCAGTGCTGTACCTCTTATATTTCCGCTTTTCAACGCATTATAAAGCGCATCTTCATCCACTATCCCTCCTCTGGCACAATTTACAAGATACGCACTGTTTTTCATTTTCTCAAGTTCCTTCTTGCCAATCAAATGGTGAGTTTCATCCGTATGAGGCAAATGAAGTGAAACAATATCGGACCTGGCAAGCAATTCATCCAGCTTAACCATTTCAACATCGAGTCCACGGACTTCTTCAACATAAGGGTCATATCCAAGAACTTTTGCACCCAGAGAAAGAACTATTTGGGCTGTTCTTTTTCCTATTCTTCCCAGACCCACAATGCCAACGGTACATGAACCAAGCTCATTGCCGATTAATTCTTTCTTCGGCCACTGGCCTTTCTTCATACTGGCAGTCGCCTGCGGTATATGTCTGAGAAGTGCGAACATGTGTGCCACAGCTAACTCAGCCACACCATTTGTAGCAGAATCCGGAGTATTAATAACCTCGATACCTTTCTCTCTCGCATATTCGGCATCGATATTATCGAGCCCTACACCCGCCCTTACTATAAACTTTACTCTACCTGCCGCTATGTCTATCAAATCTTTTCTGATTTTAGTCCTGCTTCTTATTATAACTCCATCATAGTCGGCTATAACTTTAGCTAACTCTTCCTTTTCGATCGAAGTATTTTCCACTACTTCAATGTTGAGTTTCTTAAGCCCATCAACAGCATCCTTAGATAACGAATCACAAATCAAAACCTTCATCAAAACCCCCTTTTTTTCTATGTGGTATTCCTAACCAACATTTTGTTTTTCGCAAAAAAGTTTTCGTTTAATCCTAACAATCTTCTTACAAGAAATAAAATATCAAAAATTAAAAAGCAAAATGACATATTAAAATGTAAAATCATACCCTGCCCTACCTCCCAAAACTAAAAAATATTTGTGTCATTTGCGCTATTCGTTGTTCCCTATTTATATTTTTTAATTTTGATTTGTAGTTTTGCATTTTGATATTTAATCTTTGCATTTTAGCGGCTTTGCCGCGGTAGTTTATTCCGCCAGAACATCAATGACAATTCTCCGATTTTTATTTCTTCCTTCTTCGGTCGCATTGGTAGCAATCGGCTGGTACTCTCCATAAGCTACTGCAGAAAGACGCCGGGGATCTATACCCACTTTATCTATCAAGTATTTAACAACATTCACGGCTCTTTTTGCAGAAAGATCCCAGTTCGTCGGATATGCATCTTTTAAACTTCCGGAAATACCGGTGCTATCTGTATGGCCTTCAATCCTTATATACCTATCCGGCATTTCCTTCAATATATTTGCGATTCTAAGTAATATCTCCTGACCTTCCTGACTCAATTCCACCGAACCAGGCGGAAACATCTTCTTGCAGGGTAAGGTAATTGCAATTTCTTCCTTCTCAAGTTCCACCTCAACACCTTCAACCATATCCCTGATATCCTGGACCAGGTAATTTTCTTTTTCTTTTTTATTTAGTGTATCTACTTTTTCCGTACTTTTTCTCAAATCATTTACTATGGAAATAAGAGTTTTATTTTCTTCTTTATACTCAAGCAAACTATTATATAAAGGAGAGTATTTTCTAACATAAAAAAATCCAAATGCCAACAATAAACATAAAATAACGGTAAAATAAAAAATATCCCTTTTCATCGAGTCCTCCTAAAAATTAAAATCGTCAATCATCTCAATCGGTTTTCTTATATTGATTTTTCCTTCCCTATGAAGCTGACATTGACTTTTCGGTATATTCCCTGTTCCGAATACTTCTTTCCTAACATTGGGACACTTTGAAGTCGCAAGTTCACCACTCTCGGTACAAATAAATCTAAATTCTACACTCTCAGGAATAGGAAAATCATAATCCATGGTAGAATCGCAGACCGCCTTCATAAAATCAGTCCAGATGGGAAGAGCCACTGCTCCGCCACTTGCTCTGGGTCCTATAACCCTCGGGTAATCGAATCCGACCCAGACACCCGCAACAAGTTCCTTAACAAATCCGATAAACCAGGCATATTTAAAATCATCTGTCGTACCCGTTTTTCCAGCGGCTGGCTTTGTAAAACCTAGTGCTCTCGCATAAGTAGCGGTTCCGCCCTCATCATCAAAAACACTTCTCATCATATCTAGGACCATATATGCGGTAGCTTCGGAGAGAACCCTCTGCTTAACAATTCTATTCTCATAAACTATATTGCCATATCTATCGACTACCTGACGGATAAAAATGGGGTTAATTCTCTCACCCAGATTCGCAATCGTCGAAAAGGCTCGAACTATCTCAAGAAGAGAAATATCCGATGTACCGAGAGCCACGGAAAGAACCGGCTGAAGTTCACTCTCTATCCCCATTTGATAAGCATACTCGACCACCGAAAACGCTCCTACTTCTTGAGTAAGATTTAAGGAAGCGACATTTCTGGATCTCGCCAGAGCCGTTCTCAAAGATATTTTTCCCAAAAAAGTACCGTCATAATTTTTAGGTGCATAGACTTCACCAGCTACTTCTTTAATCATCGGCAGATCAAATACAAAATCCGAAGGTAAAAACCCGTTATCGATTGCTGCCGTAAAAAGAAACGGCTTAAAAGCCGAACCGACTTGCGTTTTACCCTGGATAGCTCTGTTATACAAGCTATGTTTATAATCCCTTCCTCCGATAAGAGAAAGAACATAGCCAGTCTTCGGATCCATAACCACCATAGCTCCCTGCAGGTAAGGAATATTGTCAGTATGAATAAGAGAATCGGGGATTGAATCTTTCGGTGGAAGCGCCCATGTTTTTTCGACTCTTTTAAGACCGACTTCCAGAAGACTATCCGCAAGAATTTGCATAGCTTGATTCATGGTGGTATAAACCTTATATCCTCCCCAGGATATATAAGCTCTTCCGAAAAGTTCTTCCATTTCTCTTTTTACTTCATTAATGAAATAAGGTCCTATAATTTTTTCCTTTGAATGGTCGACAACCCGAAGGGAATCCGCAATCGCAGAATCAAACCGTTCTTTTGAAATTGCTTTCTCCTGAAGCATCTCGCTTAATACCAGATTGCGCCTGTCTATGAACCGCTGGTAACTGTTGTAAGGAGAATAAGTTCCGGGAGAACTAAGAAGACCCACAAGAGCTGCAGTCTCCGAAACAGACAGACTATCCGGAATCTTGCCAAAATAGTAACGAGAAGCCGCTCCTATACCATGGTTACCATATCCCCAATATATCTCATTCAAATACATCTCCAGTATTTCTTTCTTCGAATATCGACGCTCAATCAGGAGAGACAAATATATTTCCTCTACCTTCCGGAGAAGAGTTTTTTGCAAAGTAAGAAAGATGTTCCTCGAAAGTTGTTGAGTGATGGTACTAGCACCCTGCCCCCATTTCCTTCCACCCATTTTCCTGATCACATTTAAACCTATGACTTTTGTCAGTCTTCTTAAATCTATACCACAATGATTGTAGAATCTTTTATCTTCAAGGGATACGACCGCTGCTGGTATATATTCCGGAAGAGAATCGAGGACTACCGGTATTCTCCTATGTTCGTAAACTTCAATAATAAGCTTATCGTTAATGTCATAGATACCGGTAGAAAGTTTGGGCTCATAATTTGCCAATGAATCCACATCGGGCAGACCGTCAATTATTGCCAAATTAATACCAATTACTGCACCAAATACGAAAAAAACGATATTAAATATAATAAATTTACGCTTCTTCAAAGGGAGATATTGTTTCAAAGTAAGAATCTTCTTCCAGAGCACCCGCAAAGGAAGAAAACGTTCCTTTCTTACAGTATTTTCTTCCTTCTTCGATATTGTTTCAAGATAATCCATCATGCGATTATATTAATCCCCTTTAACTCAAAGTCAAGCCGACAACCCCCCCCCACCCCTCATATTTCTTAACCACAAAACACACTAAACATTATCAATTCACTTTTTCAATATGTTTTAATTAACAACAGAGAACATAAAGACCCAATCCAGTTAGTCTGTTGGCCAGTTGGTAGGTTTGGTCTGTAAAAAAAACAGACTAACAGACCAACACACTAACCGACTAACAAAATTAGACCTATACGTTGAAATCTTAAGTTCCTTAAAAAATTTTATAAACTCAAAAAGTTAATAAAAAAAGTTATTTTAATAGTTGACAAAAATGAAGTGTCTTTATAATATATGGATATGAGACAACTTCCGGAACATAAATTCTCAAAAATAAATAATTATACACCCGTTCTCGATATAAAAGAAAAACCTGTAAGATCTTTTTTTAAGCCTTCCCGGATAAGAAAAAAAGAAATGTCTTTCTCATCCGTACCCGAAAGAGAAGCAGTAAAACACTTCACTAAATTATCCGAGAAGAACTATCATATAGACAAAGGGATGTATCCTCTCGGATCCTGTACAATGAAATATAATACAAAAGTAGCTGAAGATATAGCGAATCTCCGGGGATTATCAAACCTACATCCGCAAATGCCTGAAAAAGAAATACAGGGTACGCTTAAAATAATGTTCGAACTTGGAGAATTTTTAAAAGAAATTTCCGGAATGGAGGCAATAACCCTTCAAGCGGAAGCCGGCTCTCATGGTGAATTAACCGGGCTTCTCATCATCAAAGCCTATTTTGATTTAAAAAAGGAAAACAGAAAAATAGTGCTGATTCCGGATACGGCTCACGGAACAAATCCGGCATCTTCGATAAGAGCAGGATTCAAAACAAAGGAAATCAAATCCAACAGAGATGGAATTCTTGACCCGGCAAACCTGGAAAAAGTAATAAATGACCAGGTAGCAGCACTCATGATTACCAATCCAAATACTCTGGGAATTTTCGAATATAATATAATGGAGATTGCAGAGATACTTCATCACCACGGAGCTCTCCTTTATATGGACGGTGCGAACCTCAACGCACTTCTGGGTATATCTAAAGCCGGAGATTTTGGTGTGGATTTAATTCATTTCAATCTACATAAAACCTTTGCAACTCCTCACGGAGGAGGGGGGCCGGGCAGCGGACCCCTGGCGGTAAAAAAATATCTTTCGGAATTCTTGCCTGTACCAACAATCGAATTCGACGGAAAAAAGTACAAATTAAATTGGAAACTCAAGCATTCTATCGGAAAAATATCAAGTTTCTTCGGAGCTTTTTCCGTACTGGTAAAGGCTTACACATATATAAGAATCTTAAGTGCAGACGGTCTACGCACTGCTTCCGAACAGGCAACAATAAACTCAAATTATTTACTTACTCATCTGAAAGAAAATTACGATATTCCGTATGAAAAAAGTTGCATGCACGAATTTGTTATCTCGGCTTCAAGATTCAAAAAAAGCGGGATAAGAGCCCTCGATATAGCAAAAAGTCTCTTAGATATGGGAATCCATGCCCCAACAATTTACTTTCCTCTCATTGTGCCGGAAGCTATGATGATAGAACCCACTGAAACCGAATCAAAGGAATCTCTGGATGACTTCATAAACGCTATGCGAAAAATAGCAAAACAAGCAGAAGAAAATCCGAACAGCTTGCAAAACAGCCCGCGCAATACTCCCGTAGGAAGACTCGACGAAGTAAAAGCAAACAGAGAACTGAATGTAAAATGGTAACAACACTAACAAAATCTTAAAAAAACTCTAAGGAGGTATAGTATGGAATTTTTAATTTTAGGTGGATTAATACTAATAATGGATCTCCTAAAAAAGGTCAATAAAAAACTTGAAAACTCGGTCAAAGCTCTTACTGCCCTTAAGATACCAATCGGTATTGTTGTCATACTGACAAGTATCGGCTTCTGGGGAGCACATGGAGCTGCCGGAACACTCCAGGGAATCGTAGGTATTGCTGCAGGTTCGGTATTGATACTTGATTTGCTGCTGCTTTTACCTGTCAGTAAAGAAACAGAAAAACAACTCGAAAATTTAATGACCGTATTGGCTGTACCTGTCGGAATAGCAGCCATAATTGCCGGAATAGTAGGACTATTCTACAGATAGGAAAGTTTTAGCTCAATTGATTAAAACATCCCCCTCTAAAGAATCGGAGGGGGATGTTTTTAAAAATGCTGATATTATTAATATCCCTATCGGTTCAGGTCTTCTTTAGTCCAAACGGCGGAGCAAAAGAAGCAGTCTTAAAAGAACTAACGAATGCGAAGAACAATATAGACGTCGCAATATATATTCTAACAGACAGAGAATTGTCGCAAGCCCTGGTCTCGGCAAAAGAAAAAGGTGTAAAGGTAAGAGTTCTTTTAGATAGCAAAAGCGCCGAAGAAATAGAATACTCGAAGCATCTTTTTCTTCAAAAAAAGAAAGTAAATGTAAGAGTAAACAGCGCCCAACAATCAGATACCGGTAAATATAGTGGAATAATGCACAACAAATTTGCAATTATAGACAACAAAATCCTGATAACCGGTTCCTTCAACTGGACTCACTCCGCTGAGGAACTAAACAACGAAAACCTTCTGATTATAAAAGAAAGCAAAGAACTTACAAGTAAGTTTGAAAAAGAATTTCTGAAACTCTGGCACGAGGGCAAACCCCCGCGAGTCACTCCGATATTGGACCCGTATAATGCATCCGAACTAAAAAAACATACAGGAGAATGGGTTATAATTTCCGGGAAAGCCACCAGCTGGAATGTTTCGCATTCCGGAAATCTTTTTATAGATTTCGGAGAAGGAAAAGACAAATTTACCTTCATACTCTGGAATGAAGGTATGGAAAAATTAAAAAGCAAGGGTTTCAATCTCAAAGACTTGAACAACTCAAAAATAGAAATTAAAGGAAGATTAATAGACCATAAAAAATACGGGCTTGAAATCACTACTTCCGATCCGGATGCAATTAGGATTCTCAAATAAACATTAGGCTGCCGGACTATATCAATAAAATTAGACCTGGGAGTTAGTACAACATAACCACTAAAATTTAAAAATTAAATATAAAAATGGAAAATGCCAAATAAAAATTCAAAAATAAAATTAAAAAGAGAAACAACGAATCACACAAATAACACGAATATTAAAAAAAGACAATGAAAAATATTATTCTTAATTTATTTGTGCAATTTGTGCTATTTGTTGTTGAAAAAATGGGGTGTTGGGGGTAAGAGAAAACCCGTTTTTTTGATTTAAATATTTTGTTGTAAAAAAGAATTAATTTTACATTTTTATCTGTCATTTTGCTTTTTAATTTTTGATATTTAATTTCTAAAGTAGGGGGCTTGAAATTTTTTAATGTTAGAGTAAAATTAAGATAATGGAAGATTTAACTTTTTTCGTAAACAACTTTATAAAATCGATTAAGAGCCATAAATTATATCAAAAAATATCTGATACGACAAGAGAATTCATTAAGAAATGTTATTCCAATCTAATAAAAGCACAGGAAAAGTTAGGACCTGTGGTTTTATTAGTCAACGAAGATAAAATTATGAACGATTCAAAAGTGCTACATTTGGATCCAAAACGCATCACATCGGTTCCCCTCTTTCTATATCGTAACGGGGTAAGATCTCTGACTTTTCTCGAAGGAGTGAGCGAGGAAGAACTTGAAGCCCTAATAACCATAATAGCCAGTAAGGAATATTCTTCCGAAGTGGGTTTATTGGAAGACCTCTGGGAAGCAAAATTTCCTCATATAATATACCACGCCGTAGAAAAGGCAAAAAAAATTAACGAATACGAAGATATACAACTACCATCAAAAATAAAAAACGATATGGTCGCCGTTCTTCCGGTAAAAATAAACAAAAACGAAGTTTCTCAAAAAGAACAGAAAAAATTTGGGATTAATTATCAACCAAAAATTTCAATAAATAGAGAACTCTCTGCTTTTTTATTGATTGAAAGTATTAAAGACCTTCTCTCCTATGAGCAAATCCACAGAAAAAGAAAAAGTCTATATATGATACTTAAAGAGTCCATTCCTAATTTTTTATCGGCCGGCAACCTTTCCGCTCTATACCAGACGAAAAAACTTATTGAAAATATCAAAGAGAATAAAAAAGAATTCATCGAAACTTCAGAAGAAATTAAAGAAATTATAACTTCTGAAGCAGCTTTACAATTGTACATTCATGCTTTAACTTCCGCAACTTCAAACAGAATAAAAACGGAAGCAGTCGAGCTCCTCGAATTTATAGGTATAAAAGGTGTAGATGCTCTAATAAACGAACTGGAAATAACAAGTGACTTTGTCACAAAGGACTTAATAACATCTTTACTGAAAAATATTTTTGCCGATCATAGAGAAGAACTAGAGGTTCGCCTGGTCAACGCTACAGGAAAAGCTTTTCCAATTCTATTACTAATTATAAAAAAACTGAAAGATCCATACTTCATTCCCTGTTTAAAAGAATTATTCGAGAAACATAACACTCCTAAAGTTCAAGAAGTCCTCTTCTCTCTATTACCAAGGAAAGAAGTAATTCAATATTTAAATCATCCCGACGCCAATGTTAGAGCTTTAGCACTTGAAAAGTTAAAAGCTATCTGGGATCCGGAAGAATTCGAAATTATAAGAAACAGGATAATGTCTAAAAATTTCTGGCAACTTCCCAAAAAAGAAATAAAGACACTATTGGAATTACTCTCTTCACTTACAACTGATGATACAATAAAAATATTCAACACAATACTTCGTAAGCGGCATTTATTTAAAGAAAAAGTCTACGAAACAAAGAAAATAGCTCTACAGGCGCTCTCCAATAACAAAAATGAAAAAGTTATAGAAATTATATCACGATATAGAAATTCAAAACATTTAAAAGCAACTGTTGAGGAGATATTAAAAAATCATGAAAGAGACTGATATCAGGAATCTTATTTTATACTTCTCATCTTCAATCCACATAGCCCGTGTTTTCCAGACTAAAAGTCAAACACTTTATCAACATGCCCAAAAAACCCATCAATTTCTATCTGACCTGTTTAAAGAATTCAAAACGATAGAACTGTTTATTTCCGAAAACCATCTATTTTTCAACGATGAGAGAGCAAACGTAGAAATGGGAATAATAGACAGATATAGATCTTTGATTCATGATTTGAAGACTCTATCTATAGGAACGATTTTATTCACCAGATTACCAAAACTTGATGAAGTTGTTTCCTTTTTATGCTGCCTTGGAACACATCTTGCTTCATCGAAACACTCCTTCGAACAAATTTCAAATAGCCTGAAAAAAGAGGGGGTCAAATCCATTAAAATAAGCCGAATAGAAGATTCAAAACAGAAAGATGGTATCCTGCGTTCAATAAGGGAAGAAGCCCTTTCTACTCTTCTTGACTCTATAAGCTATTTAAAAAAAGTCACTATTGAAGAAGAAGCGAATATTTATGAGGCTCGAAGAATAGTAAGGAATTTTTCGGAACTACTTTTCAAAGAAAGAAGTTATTTAATTGCTTTGACCATAATTAAAGATATTGGTTCCTACACCTTTAATCATTCCGCCAATGTCTGTATTCTTTCGATTGCGATGGGCATCGAACTCGGCCTCACCAGAAAGGACTTACTGGAACTTGGAATCGCGGCACTATTTCATGACCTTGGGAAAATAGATATCCCCGGAGACATTTTAAACAAACCGGACACACTGACCAACATCGAATACGAAAAAATAAAACAGCATCCTTACCTTTCGGCTGAAAGAATAATTTTCCTAAAAGGAGTAGATGAAGTTCCGGTCTTTGCTCTTCGCGGTATTCTAGAACATCACATTGACTATTCCGGTACCGGATATCCCGACATCAGCACAAAAAAACCCACTCTTTTTGCTCGTATTATCCGGATTGTCGATTCTTACGACGCAATGACGACACCCAGAATATATCAAAATGTAAGGAGCCCTTTTGAAGCGCTTAAATATATCGTAAAAAGTAAAGAAATTTACGACCCTTCTTTAGTCAAAACGTTTCTCGACATAATGGGAATATACCCACCCGGATCAATAGTCCTTTTGAAAGGAGGACTCAAAGGGGTCATGATTTCCGACAAAGAAGTCGCGGTAATAAGAAAAAATAAAATCGCAGAGAAATTTCCAAAAGAAACAACGATTATAAGAGCATTATCTCCTAATGAGGTAGATTTCGATACATCTTCTATACTAACAGCTGTCACCTCCGATGAAAATTCTTCAGGTGTCTGATTCCTATTATCCGGACCCCGGCGGAGTCAGCGAAGTCTTACATAACCTGTCCAGCGCCTTAAGGAACTTAGGTAATGAAGTACAAATCCTGACTGGAGGACATCCCAAAGCCAAAGAAGATAAAATGGTAACAAGACTCGGACGCAGGATAAGTTTTTACGCAAATAAAAGCGCAGTTAACTGTACATTTTCTCCAACGCTCTTCTCAAAAGTCAGAAACTTTATTCGAAATAATTCCTTCGACATTATACATACCCATGGGCCTTTCGCACCTAATCTGCCTTTCCTTGCCCTCGTATATTCAAATGCTACAAATATTGCAACATTTCATACCGCTTTCTCTGGTTTTAATTATTACAAGCTTTCAAAGTTTTTATTTACTCCTATCTCAAGAAAAATAAAAGGTTCTATATGCGTATCTCAAAAAGCATTTGATGAAATCTACCCTCATTTCCCACAAGGCAATTATGAAATTATACCCAATGGCGTCGACACAAAAAGATTCAATCCCAGAGGTGCAAAACTAAAGGGGTTCTCCGATAAGAGAATGATTCTATTCCTGGGCAGATTAGATCCCAGAAAGGGCTTGCGAGTTTTGCTGAATGCCTTTCCATTAATAAAGGAAAAAATACCCGACGCAATACTTGTAGTAGCCGGAAAAGGATCTCCGCCTACAGACATTCCTGAAACTCTGAGAAAATCTATCGTCTTTAAAGGGATGATTCCGCCTGAGATGGTTCCTCTTTACTACCGCAGTGCCGACCTCTATTGTTCTCCTGCCTTATTTGGAGAAACTTTTGGTATAGTACTCCTTGAAGCCATGTCCTCTGGTACTCCTGTAATAGCCTCCGATATAGACGGCTACAGAGAAGTAATTCCCGACAAAGAAATGCTATTTGAAAAAGGTAATCCTAAATCTCTTGCGGATAAAGCGATTTCGCTTCTGAAAGATAACTCAAAACTACAAAAAAACAGAAAATCAGGACTCGAAACCGCAAAAAAGTATGACTGGTCTAATATAGCGATTAAAACTGAAAATTTCTACAAAAGTGTACTGACAAAAAAGAATTAGAAGAAGATTTAATCATAGATAACGCATATAATTAGGCTATTAGCTGTTAGAAATCAGCTTTTAGCCAACAAAAAAATATCCGATTTGAACTAATTGATTTAAAATGCTTGTTAAGATTAAAAAGTTTTTTTAGCTAATGCCTAAAAGCAAAAAGCTAACGGCTATTTTCATTGTACCCCATAAAGACCTTGACAAAACTACTTGTAAGAATTAATATAAATCAAGGGCGGATAGCTCAGCCCGGTGAGAGCGCCTGCCTTACAAGCAGGAGGTCAGAGGTTCAAGTCCTCTTTCGCCCATTTGTATAAAACATTGAAGGAGAGTGAAATGAATGAATAATATTAACAAAAGAAAAGACAACAATACAATCCTTCAGAGGAAAAGTCTTGGTAAGTAAAACGGATAGCAAAAAAGAAGAAAATCTTGAAGAAGTATCTTTTCTCTCTATAGTTTTGCGGATGGCAACCGGAGCTTACATTTCCCTGGGGTTGGTGGAAGCCCCAACTACCGGTAAAAAAAACAAAGATTTAGAGATGTCAAAATACCTCATAGATTCTCTCAGAATACTCAGAGACAAAACGAAAGGCAATCTGAACAAAGAAGAAGAAGGATATTTGAACAACATTATTCATGATCTTGAATTAAAATATGTAAAAGAAAAGGAGTGAAAATGAAAAAATTTATTTTAATTACCTTTATCATCCTATCTATCGGTATTGTTCTCGTCGCTCAATACAAACAACACACTGTAGTAAAAGGAGACTGTTTATGGGATATCGCTGGTCACTATTACGGCAATCCATTTCTGTGGCCCGTCATTTACGAAGCAAATAAAGATTCGATAGCCGACCCCCACTGGATTTATCCGGGGGAAGTTTTTGTAATACCAAATGTTCCGGCCGAACAAGCTACAACGTTTCCACTTAAAGAAGGCCTGGTAACCGAAATAAAAGACACGAAGAGTAAAATACAAGAAGAATTAAGAACGACAACAAGTCCGGAATTAACCGAGGCATCTATAAGTTCTCCGGAAGCAATTCTCTTTTCCGTAGTCCAAGCGGAGCAATATGCTTTTACCCGGAAAGCAGCTCTTAGCGCAGGATTCATAACAAGAAATCGAGGACTGGGAATCGGTAAAATAAATAAAATATTAGAGACTATCCCGGGTTTTGAGGAATCGCCAACCACTCTCGGAGACAAAGTTCAAGTGAATAAGGGTACCTCGGATGGTATTCATGAAGACGACCGCTACGTTATATTTAACTGGGGCAAGGTAGTAGGCAGATACGGAAAAATAGTAAGGATAAAAGGCGTTTTAAAAATTATTGAAGCCGGTGAAAAAGCTTCAATAGCCAGGGTAATCGAATCTTATGAAAAAATAGAGCCGGGCGACGAATTTGCGAAACATACACTCACTGAAACTGTTGTAGGTAAAGCTCAGCCAACCGTCTATGATATTAAAGGTAAAATAATTGCCTTCAAAAATGATGAAGACATTATTAAACCTTTTTCGATAGTTTATATAGAACCCGGAAGTAAAGGCACCGTTAAACTCGGCGACGTATTTCTAATTTACAAAGAACAAATGGGAAAGGAAAGAGATTTATTGATTCCTCTCGGACAAATTCAGATAGTAAATACACAGGAAGAAACTGCTTCAGGATATATAACCACAATTATGGAAAAGACTGAAATATCCCTTGGCAATAAAATAAGATTGGTTGGAAGAATTGGGGGATAAACTCAAAATAATAAACACCCTCCTGAACAAAAAAGAAAAAAAAGAATTCGTAGTCGGAATAACCGCATATAATTATCCGGTCGCAAGAATTGCTGATGAATGCGGAATAGATTGGATTCTTGTCGGAGACTCCGCCGGCATGGGTGAAATGGGATATTCAACCACCATTCCAGTAACAATAGAAGATATGATTACCTTCACGAAAGGTGTAATAAGGGGTGTTAAAAATTCCCCTGTAATTGTAGATATGCCTTTTCTATCTTTCCAGACAACCCCGGACGAAGCGGTATTGAATGCCGGGAAATTTCTTCAATTGGGAGCATCGGGAGTAAAAGTGGAGGGAGTAAAACAAAAAGATAACATCAAAGCGATCATAGATGCCGGAATACCTGTAATGGGACACATAGGATTAAATCCGCAATATTACTTTCAAACAGGATACAAAGTCATAGGTAAAAACGAGGAAGAAATCAAAAAAACCCTGGAATCGGCAAAAATTTTAGAAGAAATAGGCACCTTTGCCATTATATTAGAGTCCGTAACAAGAGAACTGGCTTCGAAAATTATGGAACAATCGTCGATTCCGATTTACGGAATCGGTGCCGGAAAAAATCTGGACGGGCAGATACTCGTTGTGAATGACATCCTTGGTCTTTCTTTCGATTTTAAGCCAAAGTTTTCAAAAAGATACGTAAATCTTGAAAAGATAATACGAAAAGCCTTCACCCAATATAAAAAAGAAGTTAAAGAAGGCAAATTCCCTGACGACAAACACAGCTATAATAATTAAAATGCAAAAATTAAATATCAAAATGGAAAGTAAAAAGTCGTTCTCGGCTTACCGCTTACGGCTAACCGCAGAAAAAAACAAGAAAATTTGCACATGTAGGTCATGTAGTCCTTATAGAATTAAAAACAAAAAACTACAGGTTCTACATTTTCTACATGTTAAAAAATGGTGTGTGGGGTTGGGTTTAGCGGAAAGCAGAAGGCGGATAGCTGATAGCGTATATGTCATTTTGCTTTTTAAATTTTGATATTTAATTCCCTATGAAAATAAAATTAAGCCCCAAACAAAAATAATTTTATGAATGATATAATCATAGAAAAATACAGAGATGAGTTGAAAAAAAACTGGGATAACTTTGTAGAAAAAGCGGATAACGGCACAATATTTCATAAAATACAATTTTTAAGTTATCATCCTTCGGACAGATTTAATTTTCACCATTTAATTTTTCAAAAAAACAGTAATATAATCGCTGTTCTACCAGGAATGCTTAATAAAGGAATCTTTAAATCACCGGCCGGGGCAAGCCTCGGAGGAATCGTAATGGACGACACGAATTTCAGGAAAGCAGATATAATCGTCAACAAATTCCTTGAATACTGCAACGAAAACAAAATAAAAGAAGTATACCTCACCTTGCCTCCGATAGTTTATTCAAAAGAAACAAATAAGAATTTAGAATATGTTCTACTATACAATGGATTTGTATATTCTTCCAATATGTACACCTCGGTAATCGATCTTTCGAAATCAACTGACGATCCAATAAGAATATGCCATGAAAATTCCAGAAACGCGATAAGAAAAGCAATCAACTCAGGTATAGAAATAAAATTAAGCGACGACTACGAGAACTTTTATCCTATTTTACTTAAAAACAAAGAAAAATTTGACGTTTCCGTAACTCACTCGCTTGCCGAGTTGAACAAACTCAACAGGCTTCTACCACATAAGTTCAAGCTTTTTCTGGCTTACAGAGAGGGCACATTAATGGGTGGTTCTCTCATATTTGTCTGTAACGAGAGAACTCTTCTGGCTTTTTATATAGCTCTCGATTACGACCATCAAAAATACAGGCCCATAAATTATCTTTTGTATGAAATCATACGATGGGGACAGAAAAACGGATTCAAATACCTGGACCTCGGAGTAAATCAGGAAGAATCTAAAGATAATCCAATGGAAGTAAACCGTGGTTTAATCTCATTCAAAGCAAGTATGGGAGCTCAGTGTTTCTTCCGTAATCAGCTTTATAAAAAAATTTAGGAGATAGGATTTTGCTACCCTATCCCGGCAAAAATCAGTAAAAAGGCAAATTGAAAAAAAATCCCGGAAGTATAAAAAATCTTTTCGGCGAATCCATAACCTACGGAATCGGGTTTCTTTTACGGAAAGCGATCGGGTTCTTTTTAATCCCTCTCTACACTCACACCCTAACCCAGATACAATACGGAAAACTCGCTATGATATATTTATTATCAGGCGTATTGATTCTTATCTTTACACTCGGATTAAACGATGCCTTACTTAAACAGTTGACAGAAAAAAATACCGATGAGAAAGAGATTTTCAGCCGATTTTTCCTTTTCCGTTTGATTTACTCTTCTCTTTTCCTTCTCCCGCTAACCGCATATTCGACAAGACTGGCAACATTTCTTTTGGAACCATCCGATGGCTACCTTATTTCTCTTACTATTATTACAATATGGATAGAAAACCTGTTCGACCCGGCTCTATTGATTTTAAGGATAAAAAATCGCCCGAAAAAATTCGTTATGATAAATACTTTTAGACTTATCGTAACCATAGGTCTCAATATTCTTTTCGTTTTTTACTTCAAGCTGGGCGTCGGCGGCGTACTTCTCGGCAACCTCGGTAGCAGCTCATTATTCTTTTTTATAATTTACCCTGAAATACACCGACTTTTCACATTAAAAATCAACTGGACTAAAACAAAAAATCTTCTACGCTACGGTTTACCTTTATTACCGTTGTCTATCATAATATGGATAGGTCTGGATCTAATCGACAGATGGATAATAAAGTGGATTCTCGGGCTCTCCGAAGCAGGCATTTATACTCTCGGATATCAATTCGGCACTGTAATGGGTATAATAGTACATGGATTCCGCGCTTCGTGGACACCTTTCTTTTTCAAAAACCCAAATAAAAAGGAAGTCTTTGCTAATTCTGCCATAACATTTACACGGCTCTGCCTAATCATCTGGGCAATTCTATCGTTCTTCACTCCGGAAATCTTTAAAATCATGGTGGCAAAAGAATACTGGAAAGCTCAGTCAATTGTTTCCATCATCGCCCTTTCTTACATTTTTTTCGGTCTTGAAGAAATCTTTACAGCCGGTTTCTACATAAAATCAAGAACAGGACTGCTAATACCAATTTCTCTGACTCCTCTTCTTGCAAATATCTCACTTAATCTTTATTTGATTCCTCGTTTCGGCATAATGGGAGCGGCAGCCTCTACCCTACTTTCTTATTTCCTCTTTGCTCTATTTTCTTACCTAATTGGAAATAAAATTTTCCCGGTAAATTATAATTTAAAAACAATTATATCGGACCTGTGTCTGGGCATTATTCTGTTATACTTAACAACCTTAGCGGGTAGCGCTCTATATCAAAGATCACTGGCATTTATAATCCTCTGTTCAATAATAAGCTACAAAGAAAAAACAAGAATTAAAAACTTATGGAATCAAATCTTAAAAACCTAAAAACCTGACACCGCTTCTCATTTTGGGTTTTTGTCTATTTAGAATTTTTCTATTCTTTGGTCTGTCATTTTCCATTTGTATTTTTGATTTTTACATTCCAGCTTATTAAACCCCTTGACATGTCCCCGTTTTTATCTATATTACTGTCATGAATAATAACGATACAAACAATAAGTCAATAAATAAGTTCATCCAAAAAACTCTGAGGAGGTCTTTTTTTAGTCCTTCGGAAAGAAGTGTTCGTTATTACGTTTATCCCTACATATTCTATTATTCCTGGTGGCACAAAAACGAAAGTACATCCGAGTTCAAAGCCTAAAGTTAATATTAATAACTGGGCATATTTAGAAACTCGGAGAGTAAGGAAAATGTTTTTTTCTGTAATTAAGTATTACACAAAAACAAATAAAAATATCACACTGAAACAGAGTGAAACGAAGAATAGCGTCAAAAAAACAAAAATTAAAAAACTCTCTGTGTTCTCTGCCTGCCCGGTAGAGAAGAATGACCGTACCGTGGTAGCTTTGTGTGAGAATAATAAAAACAAATCAAGAAGGGGTGTGGTGGGCTCCGTATACTCTGTGTCTCCGTGCCTCTGTGTGAGAATACAAAAATGGAAAAATTAAAGATTGTAATTCCAAAGGGTAGAATCTACGATAATGTCGCGGAATTATTGATTTCTGCCGGTATATATTTCAAAACAGACAGCAGAAACTACCGCCCGATGGTGGAAAACAAAGAAATCGATATAAAGATAATGAAACCTCAAAATATCCCGAAACTTGTAGAAATGGGAGCGCGCGATATTGGTTTTACGGGATATGATTGGATTATCGAAGAAAAAGCCGATGTAATCGAGGTAATGGACCTTGGTTTCGATAAGGTAAAGATAGTCAGCGCGATTCCTTCGGAATATTCACCAAGAGACCTGCAAAAAAGAAAAATAATCGTCGCATCTGAATATGAAAACATATCCAGGGAATTTCTGAAAAAGAAAAAATACAACTTCGAATTCCTCCGCACTTACGGAGCAACGGAAGTCTTCCCGCCGGACGACGCGGATATGATTATAGATAATACTTCGACCGGAATAACACTCGAAGAACACAATTTAAAAATAGTGGATACGGTTATGGAATCCTCGACAAGATTTATTGCAAACAAAAAAGCAATGAAAAAGAAAGAAAAAGAGATTAACAAATTAAAAATGCTTTTTAAAGCAGTCCTTGACGCAAGGAATAAAGTATTGCTTGAAATGAACGTTCCGGAGAATAAACTGGAAGAACTGGTAAAATTCCTACCATGTATGCGTTCCCCTACGGTAGCGCCGCTTTACAAAGAAGAAGGGTACGCCGTCAAAATAGCGGTAGATAAATCCGAAGTCCTCGATTTAATCCCCAAATTGAAAAAATACGGGGCAAGAGACATTCTGGAATACGAAATAAGTAAGGTGGTATTATGAAATATATAAGAAAATCTATTCAGGAATTAAAAGAATATTACGTTCCTCAGGATAAATACGAAGTAAAATTAAACCAGAACGAATCTCCTTACGATGTGCCGAAAGATTTAAAAGAAGAAATTGTAGAGAAATTCATGAATACGGATTGGAATAGATACCCTTCACGCACTGCAGCTCCTCTGGTAGAGGCAATATCGGAATATACAAACTTCCCGAAAGAAGGTATAGTAGCGGCAAATGCATCGAATGAAATATTGCAGGGCGTTTTTCAGGCAATTTGCGACGCGGGCGACAAACTTGTCGCTATTTCACCCGGTTTTGCAATATATCCTTATCTTTCTAAAATCATGGATCTGGACCTTACCCAGGTTCCGCTGCTTGATGATTTCAGCTTCGATGTCTCTGCAATCATAAAAGAAGGTAAAGACGCAAAAATGGTTGTACTTGCTCTGCCTAATAACCCTACCGGAACTACTATATCGATAGAGGAAATCGAAGAAATCGCAAAAAAAATAAATGGAATTTTTGTAGTTGATGAAGCCTATTTCGAATTTTCCAAAAAAACTGCAATTTCACTACTGGACAAATACGATAATATCATCATAATTAGGACATTATCGAAAGCTTTCGGGCTTGCCGGAGTCCGTCTTGGGTATCTTCTTACCAACACAGAAATTGCCGGTGCAGTCCAGAAAGCAAAACTTCCTTTTTCGGTAGGAATTTTCGGGCAAATTGCCGGAGAAATACTGTTGAAGAAAAACGAATATATAAAAGACGTGGTAAAAAAAATTCTGGATGAAAAAGAAAAAGTCTTTGCCGAGCTTCAGAAAATACCATCGATAATCCCCGTACCATCCTTCGCAAACTTCATCCTGTTTAAAACACAGAATGTGTCCGGAATAGAATTATTCGAAGAAATGTATAGAAGAGGAGTTCTCCTACGGTATTTCAGCACACCGAGATTAAAAGATACTTTGAGAGCAACAATCGGCAAACCCGACCAGAATCAAATATTTCTCAAAACGTTAAAAGAGGTGCTGCAAGATGCGTAAAGCAAAAATAGAAAGAAAAACAAAAGAAACGGATATAAAAATCGAATTGAATATCGACGGCAGCGGTAAATACAACATTAAAAATCCGGTCGGATTTCTGACCCACTCTCTGGAAAACTTTGCCAAACATGGGCTTTTCGACATCAAAATGAAAGCCACAGGGGATTTAGAGGCAGATCAGCACCACTTAATCGAAGACTGCGCCATAGTACTCGGGCAGGCTTTCAAGAAAGCTCTTGGAGATAAAAAAGGTATCAACAGGGCAGGTTACTTCGTTTATCCTATGGACGAAGCTCTTGCAGTGGTGGCAGTCGATATCAGCGGAAGACCCTACCTTCAGTTCGACGCTAAATTCAAAAGAAGATTCTGCGGAGATCTGGACACGGACCTTCTCGAAGATTTTTTTTACGGATTTGCCGCAAACCTCGGAGCAAACCTTGTGGTAAGAATGCCTTACGGCAGAAATGACCACCACAAAATAGAAGCGATTTTTAAGGCTTTCGGAAAAGCAATGAAGATGGCATGTTCAAAAGATGAAAGGGCAAAAGGAAAGATACCAAGTACAAAAGGAAAGATATAGGATGATAGCGATAATTGATTACGGCGCAGGGAATCTTCGCTCGGTAAAGAAAGCTTTTAATTACTTACAAAGAGAAACCATAATAGCTACGGAACCCGGGGAGCTAAATAAAGCGGACAAAATCATCTTACCCGGGGTTGGAGCATTCGAACCTGCCATAGAGAAACTTAAAGAAACCGGTTTCTATGAAATTACATATAACTGGCTCCTGGATAACAAACCTTTCCTCGGTATTTGCCTTGGTATGCAAATGCTTTTTGAAGAAAGCGAGGAATCCGGAAGAACCAAAGGCTTTGGAATCTTCAAAGGCAAATGTTCCCGCTTCACGAAAGGCAAAGTTCCTCAAATGGGATGGAACCAGATAAAAATATCGAAAGATTCTCCGATCCTCGAAGGAATAAAAGATGAATCCTTTTTCTACTTCCTGCACGGGTATTACGCGGAAGTCGAAAACAAAGAAATAGTAACTGCAACCACAGATTATTTCATAACTTATCCTTCGATGATAGAGAAAGGAAATATTTTTGCAGTCCAGTTTCACCCGGAAAAAAGCGGCCAGGCCGGCTTAAAAATGTTGAGTAACTGGGTGGAAAAATGTTAGCGACAAGAATCATACCCTGTCTTGATGTGGATTATGGTAGGGTCGTAAAAGGTGTAAAATTCAGGGACTTAGAAAATGTGGGAGACCCTGTCAAACTTGCAAAATCCTATAACGACCAGGGAGCCGACGAACTTACATTTCTCGATATCGGAGCTTCCTACAAAAGCAGAGACATACTGATTGAAGTGGTAGAAAAAGTCTCCGAAGAAGTCTTCATTCCCTTAACTGTCGGTGGGGGCTTAAGGACCGTTGAAGACATGCGAAAAGTATTAAACGGAGGAGCCGATAAAGTCGCTATATGTACTTCTGCCATAGAAAATCCTTCTCTCGTAACCGACGGCGCAAGAATTTTCGGTTCTCAATGTATAGTGCTTTCGATAGACGCCAAAAAAACCGAGAATTCATGGCACGCATACACTCACGGCGGAAGAAACGACTCAGGGTATGACGCAGTGGAATGGGCAAAAGAGGGCGAAAAATTGGGGGCAGGTGAAATACTTCTCAACTCCATAGACAAAGATGGAACAAAAGAAGGTTATGACCTTGAGCTTACCAGAAAAATATCCGAAAGCGTAGGTGTTCCCGTGATTGCTTCAGGCGGAGCAGGCAATCCTGACCAGATGGTCGATGCAGTAAAAAAAGGAAAAGCCGATGCAGTACTACTTGCATCTCTTCTACATTACGGTAAATATACAATAAAAGATATAAAAGAATATCTTGAAAAAAGGGGAATTTGTGTAAGATGATAATAGCGTCAATAGATTTGATTAAAGGAAAAGCAGTCCAGCTAAAACAGGGTAAAGAAAAAATGCTGGAAGTAAGTAAACCGTTAGAACTTGCAGAAGAATTCAACAAATACGGAGAAACAGCAGTAATTGACCTGGACGCAGCAATGGAAAAAGGCGACAACCTCGAAACCGTCAAAAAGATATTGAAAAAGGCAGAATGCAGGGTCGGCGGGGGTATCAACAGCGTTGAAAAAGCAAAAGAAATGATTTCCCTCGGAGCAAGAAAGGTTATAATCGGTTCAAAAGCCTTCGAGAAGGATAAAATAAATAAAAATTTTCTGAAAAAGCTAAAAAAGGAAATAGGCAGAGAGAGAACAATAATAGCTATCGACGCCTTAAATGAAGAAATCGTAACAAAAGGCTGGAAACACTCAACAGGAATTTCTCTTTACGAAGCAGCAGAAACTTTAGAGGAATTTGCCTCGGAATATTTATTCACCTGCGTCGAAAGAGAAGGTACCATGACAGGAATAAATCTCGAAATCGTAAAGAAATTAATGGGAAAAACAAAAAATAAGGTTACGGTGGCAGGAGGAGTAAGCAAAATCTCCGAAGTAAGGGAATTAGCTCAAATGGGGTGCGACGTACAGCTTGGTATGGCTCTTTACACAGGAAAAATCTCTCTGTATGAAGGTTTTATAGAGTCATTGAACTGGAAAAACGAATTGATTCCAACAATTACTGAGGACAAACAGGGTCGGGTTCTCATGCTTGCATACTCAAATAAAGAATCTCTCAAGACTACTTTTGAAAGCGGAAATATGTGTTATTTTTCACGCTCAAGAGATAGACTCTGGATGAAAGGAGAGACTTCGAAAAACACTCAAAAATTATTAAAGATAAGAGCGGATTGCGATAGAGATGCTTTACTCGCCACAGTAAAACAAAAAAGAGTCGCATGCCATCTCGGCACTTATTCATGCTTTGGAGATAAGAACTTCCGTCTCGAGGATTTATACGACGTGGTTAAAGACAGAATAGAAAATCCCGTTCCCGGGTCATATACGGCAATGCTAAACACAAAAACGTTAAACGAAAAACTGATGGAAGAAACCGGCGAAATTATCGAAGCAAAAGAAAAAGAAGAAATTATCTGGGAAGCGGCGGACGTTCTATATTTTCTAACCGTATTACTGGCAAAAAACGATATATCAATAAGTGATGTAACCGAAGAATTAAGGAGGCGAAGAAAATGAATATTAAGGATGCAATAAAAAAAGTTATCGCCAGGGAAGACCTAAATTATGAAAACGCGTACGAAGTTGCTCTTGCAATTATGAACGGCGAAACAACGGATGCACAGATAGCCTCACTAATTACGGCACTTCGGATGAAAGGTGAAACTGTAGATGAAATCACGGGATTTGTAAAAGCGATGAGAGACAAAGTTACAAAAATCAGTACACCGGGGGAATATCTTATCGACACCTGCGGAACAGGCGGCGACGGTTCCGGTACCTTCAACATTTCCACGATAAGCGCTATCGTTGCAGCGGGAGCATCCTGTATTGTGGCAAAACACGGAAACCGTTCTGTTTCGAGCAAATGCGGAAGTGCAGACCTTCTTAAAGAACTTGGCGTAAACATAGAAAATCCTCCGGAAAAGGTCGAAAAATGCGTCGGGAAAGCCGGCGTAGGATTCCTGTTTGCGCCTCTTTTACACCCTGCTATGAAATACGCAATCGGACCAAGAAGGGAAATGGGTGTAAGGACGATATTCAACATCCTCGGTCCACTGACAAATCCTGCAGGTGCCCAGAGACAACTTTTAGGAGTTTACGCAAAGGAACTCACTACACCTATTGCCAACGTTCTGGGAAATCTCGATTCAATACATTGTATGATAGTTCATGGTGAAGACGGTCTTGACGAAATAACAACGACCGGAAAGACTTTTATCAGTGAATTAAAAGACAGAAAAGTGAAGGAATACACAATATCACCTGAAGACTTCGGAATAAAAAAGAGTACACCGGCGGAGATTAAAGGTGGGTCCCCGGAAGAAAACGCAAAGATAACTTTAGATATACTAAAAGGGTCAAAAGGAGCAAAAAGGGATATTATTATTCTCAATTCCGGAGCCGCAATTTATGTAGCGGGAAAAGCCGAATCTTTATCGGACGGTATAGAAAAAGCGAAAAAATCCATCGATTCGGGAGAAGCGTTCAAAAGACTGGAGATTCTCAGGGAAACGTCAAAATGAAAACAAAAACAATTCTTGAAAAGATAGTAACTTTCAAGAAAGTAGAAACGGAAAAAAGGAAAAGTTTTGCTCCTCTTAAATTATTCATCGATAAAATACCAGAAGAAAGAAGAGATTTTAAAGGAGCCTTAAAAAAAGGTAATATTTCCATTATTGCCGAGATAAAAAGAATGTCCCCTTCCTCGGGAATTTTACGGGAAAATTTCGATCACGTAAGTATAGCAAAAGAATACAAAACAAACGGAGCAAAGGCAATATCTATCCTGACCGACTCGAAATTTTTCTGGGGAAAAAACGCATTTATAAATGAGGTAAAAAAAGAAATAGACATACCAATACTAAGGAAAGAATTTATAATCGACGAGTACCAGATATACGAATCCGCTTATATAGGAGCAGACGCAATTCTTTTAATCGCAAGAATACTTGAATTAGAACAATTAGAAAGATATATCAACCTCGCGAATCAACTCGGTCTCTCTTCTCTCGTCGAAGTTCATTCAAAGGAGGAAATTCAGAAAGTCTTACGCACATCTGCAGAAATAATAGGCATAAACAACAGAAACCTCGAAACCTTGCAGGTCTCTATTGACCATTCCATAAATTCAAAAAAAATGATTCCCGATAAATATATAACGGTAAGCGAAAGCGGCATAAAAACAAGAGAAGATGTACTGAAGTTGGAAGAAGCAGGCTTCGATGTGGTTCTCGTCGGTGAAATACTGATGAAACAAAAAGATATAGGAAAAAAATTAAAAGAACTTCTCGGAAAATAAGAATGAAAGAGATAGAAAAACTCAGGGAAGAAGTCAGAAAAGTAGACAAAGAAATTATTAAACTGATCGGCAAGAGACTGTCTATAACAAAAAAAATAGGAGGCAAAAAGAAAGAAAAAGGAATACCCCTACGAGACTGGAAGGTTGAAAAAGAGGTCATTAAAAATGCGCTTGAGGCAGCATCGGAAGCTGGGCTTTCTCGCGAACTAATCAAAACCATTATACAAAATATAGTGACGGAATCTAAATTACAGCAGGAAATCCTCTATTATTCTTCTTTCAGCGGCGATAAAGAAGATATTCTAATTATCGGAGGACTCGGAGAAATGGGAAAATGGTTTGCCAACTTCTTATCAAATCAGGGTCATAACGTCCTGATTTACGACATTAAAGGCAAATCGAAACATTTTAAAAATTATGATAATCTGGACAAGGGCTTAAAGGAAGCCTCATGCATTCTTATCGCGACTCCTTTCGAAATTATGCCGGAAATCATCGAGAAGATAATCTCATCAGAGTTCAAAGGAACGGTTTTCGATATCGCAAGTTTAAAAGACCATTCGAAAGACTCTATTCGAAAAGCACTGAAATCCGGCATCTCTTATACAAGCATACATCCGATGTTCGGACCAAAAGTCAGTACTCTATCCGATAGAATAATCTGTATTTGCGATTGTGGAGATACAAAAGCAACAGAAAAGGTCAAAAATTTTTTCAAAGATACAAGCGCGACACTGGTGCAACTTTCGCTGGAAGAACACGACAGGGTAATTTCCTATATTCTTGCTTTATCTCATATAATAAACATAATATTTATGAAAATACTTATGGACGGAGATTATGAGTATTCCGAACTAAAAAATTTAGCAAGCACGACTTTCATATCTCAGATGGGAACAGCAAAAGGAGTAATCATGGAAAATCCCGAACTTTATTATGCAATACAAAAGTTCAACCCGTTTAAAAGCAAATTATATGATAGTTTAGAAAAAGTTATAAAACATGTAATAGATTCCATTATAAACGATAATAAAGAAGATTTCATCAAAATAATGCAAGAAGGCAAAAAATGGATACAGAAGGAAGAGTAAAATTGAAAATCTGCGGTATAACGAATGAAAAAGACGCAATAATGGTCTCTAATCTTGGAGCTGATGCCATAGGTTTTGTATTTGCAGAATCAAAAAGAAAAATTACCCCCGAAAAAGCTAAAGAAATAATCGAAAAGCTGCCGCCTTTTATTACAACCGTCGGAGTATTCATGGATGCGAAAATAGATGAGGTAAATAAGATTGCCGAATATGTTGCTCTCGACGCCGTTCAGCTGCATGGAAAGGAGTCTCCGGAATACTGCAATAAGATAAACAGAAAAGTTGTTAAAGGAATTCTGGTAAGTAAAAACGATTCAAAAGAAAGCATCTTGAAAAAAATGCAAAATTACTCGGTTGCCGCATATCTTCTTGACCCTGGCACAGGAAGCGGAGAAACATTCAACTGGGATATCGCCTGCAGGCTGGAAAAACCAATTATAATTGCAGGAGGTCTTTCTCCGGAAAACGTTAAGTATGTTATAAAAAAGCTGCACCCTTACGGTGTCGATGTTTCCTCCGGTGTCGAAAAAGAATACGGAAAAAAAGACAGAGAAAAAGTTCAAAAATTTATAAGTGAGGTTAGATCTTGCTGATTACAGGAATAATAGGTTACCCTCTAAAAATAACCCTCTCTCCCCCAATGCATAACGCAGCATTCAAGGCACTGGGAATGGATGGTATTTATGTGCAGCTCCCCGTAAAAGAAGAAAAACTAAAAGAAGCTGTCTACGGTTTACGGGCTCTCGGATTTAGAGGCTTTAACATTACAATTCCTTATAAAAAAGAAGTGATGGAATATCTCGACGAAATCTCTATTGAAGCAACCTCCATTGATGCGGTAAATACAGTCTTGATAGAGGGAAATAATCTCAAGGGTTTCAATACGGACATATACGGATTCGATGAATCTTTGAAAAAATATAGAATCAATATTAAAAATAAAAAAGTTATGCTCATCGGAGCAGGCGGCGTTGCGTATGCCTGCTCATACATAATCAATAAAAAAAATCCGTCGAGATTCATAATTACGGATATAATTAAAGAAAAAGCTGAGATACTCGCTCAGATTTATCAGACGGATATAATTTCCTTAAAAGATTTAGAAAAATTAACTCCAGAGTCGGATATCATTTTAAACGCAACGCCTGTCGATCTTCAGAACAAAATTCTTCCTCTAATGAAAAAGGGTTCTGTTTATTATGATATAAACTATAAATTCAAGGCAAAGAAAAAAAAGGGGGTTAAAGTGGTAAACGGAAGTTTAATGCTCATTTTGCAGGGTGCCCGTGCTTTTACTATATGGACAGGTAAGGATGCTCCCATAGAAGTAATGAAAAAAGCGATAGGCTTTGATATATGATCAGATTAATAACCTCCGGCGAATCACACGGTAAAGCCTTATCAGTCATAATCGAAGGTATTCCGGCTGGACTGGCAATAGATACCAAGTTTATCAACAATGAACTCTCCCGCCGACAGAAAGGCTACGGAAGGGGAGAAAGAATGAAAATCGAAAGCGACAAGGCAGAATTTTTATCCGGTATAAGATTCGGAGAAACAATCGGCTCACCTGTAACGATTTTGATAGAGAACAAAGATTTCGAGAACTGGAAAGATATTATGAAAATAAATAAAGGGACAACCGATAAAAAAATTACTTCTCCGAGGCCCGGGCATGCCGATTTATCGAGTCTGCTAAAATACGGGCGGCAGGACATAAGAGACGTGCTTGAAAGAGCTTCGGCAAGAGAAACCGCTGCAAGAGTCGCCGCAGGAGCAATATGCAAACTTTTTCTGGCAGAATTCGGAATAAAGATTTACTCGCATACACTTTCAATCGGTAAAATCAAGGTAAAAGAACTCACAAAGAGTCTGGATAAAATAGAAAATACGCCTCTCAGATGCAGAGATCCTAAGTGCGAAAAAGAAATGGTCAGGAGCATAGACAATGCAAAAGAAAAAGGGGACTCACTGGGTGGGGTAAGTGAAATTACTGCAAAAGGAATCTGTCCGGGAATAGGAAGTTATACCAATTTTGACCGGCGTCTGGATGCTGCGATTGCTCATTCAATGATGTCTATTCCATCTGTTAAAGGAGTAGAAATCGGAGACGGTATCGAAAACACAAAAAAATACGGTTCCGAAGTACACGACGAAATATTCTACAGCGAAAGAAAGGGATATTTCCGTTCTACCAATAGAGCAGGAGGTATAGAAGGCGGGGTTAGCAACGGGGAAGATATAGTGGTAAGAATATATTTAAAACCCATACCGACACTTGCCTCTCCCCTGCAATCGGTAGATATAAAATCAAAAAAGAAAACTCTGGCTCAAAAAGAGAGAGCAGATGTTTGCGTTGTTCCAGCTGCTGGCGTAATTGCCGAAGGTATGCTTGCATATGTCCTCGGCAGTGCATTCATTACGAAATTCGGTGCAGACTGTATGAAAGATATAAAAGTAAACTATCATTCCTATATAAAAAGGGTCAAAAATGTCTGATAATTTGATTTTGATAGGATTCATGGGGTCCGGGAAGGACTCGGTCGGTAAAGAAATCTCAAAAAGAACTAACCTGACTTTCTTATCGATGGACGATTATATCGAACTTAAAGAAAAAAGAACAATAAATAAGATATTCGAAGAATCGGGTGAAGATTATTTCCGAAAAACCGAAAAGAAAATCCTTGCTGAAATGAAAAACATAAAAAATGTGGTTATTGCCACAGGCGGAGGAGTAGTAAAAGACGAAAAAAATAGAAACACCCTATCTAAAATGGGAAAAGTGGTTTATCTCTATACCGATATTAATGCGTTAAAAAATCGGCTGGGAAACGATAAAACACGTCCTCTGATAAAAGATAAAAAAAACATAATAAAGATTTATAATGACAGAATGAAAAGAAAGTTATATGAATTCGCCGATAAAAAAATCGATACCTCTTCAATAACTCCGGAGCAGGTAGCAAAAAAAATAATTAAAGAATTTAAAATAAAAACCGAAGGAAAAAAGGGTTCTCTAAAAACCCTTAAAGTCAAAACGAAATCCAGAATATATCCGATTTATATTAGCTACGATCTCTTCGCGGGAAATAAGTCGTTAATTGATTTGGAGCCGAAATCCGACAAAACGGCAATAATATCCAACCCGATGGTCGCAGCTCTATATGTAGACGAGATAGAAAAAACTCTCATAAAAAAAGGAATAAAACCCTGGATATGCATAATACCTGATGGAGAAAAACACAAGACACCGGATACCGTAAGATCCGTTTATGATTTTATGCTAAAAGAGAATTTTGACAGATCGGCAACCATACTGGCACTCGGAGGAGGGGTAATAGGAGACCTTGCCGCATTCGCGGCATCAACTTATAAGCGAGGAATATCCCTAATACATATTCCTACAACGTTAATAGCACAGGTTGATTCTTCAATCGGAGGCAAAACCGGAGTCGACCATCCACTCGGAAAAAATATGATAGGCACATTCTACCAACCGGATATGGTTTTAATAGATATTAAAAAGCTTTTAACTCTTCCGGAAAAAGAATTCAGAAATGGACTTGCCGAAGTTATTAAATACGGAATAGCAAACGACGCAACTTTATTTGATATACTTGAGAAAAAACAGGAAAAAATACTTAATCGAGACATTGATTTGTTAAAAGAAATTGTTACAAAATGTGTTCGCATAAAGAAAAAAATCGTTGAAGAAGACGAAAAGGAAGAAAAAGGAATTAGAGAAGTATTAAATTACGGACATACAATAGGTCACATTATAGAAGTCTTAAGCGGATATTCAAAATATTCACATGGTGAATCTGTTGCAATGGGTATGGTAAAAGAGGCAGAATTAGCACGAAGGGAAAATATCCTTCCGAAAAACGATTTTTCAAGAATAAAAAACCTTATTGAAAATTACGACTTACCGACCTCGATACCTAAAAATATTAAAAACAATGATATGAAAAATTATGTAGCACAAGATAAAAAAGTAAGAAAAGGAAAAATCAGACTACCTGTTCCAACGGGAATAGGCAAGATAATATTCAGGGAGGTAGAATGCAAAAAATTCTTGTGATTCATGGACCAAATCTTAACCTTCTGGGGAAAAGAAAACCCGAAATATATGGCAATCTCAACCTTGAAAAAATAAACGAAGAGATAAAAAAATTCGCAAAAAATAACAAGATAGATACAGAAATTATTCAGTCTAATGAAGAAGGAGAAATCGTAGATGCCATTCAGAAAGCGCAAAGCTATTTGGGAATTGTAATAAATCCGGGTGGTTACACACATACCTCGGTTGCAATCAGGGACGCAATCGAAGCTGTTGAGACTCCTACTGTTGAAGTTCATTTAAGCAACATATATGCTCGCGAAGACTTCAGACATATAAGTATGAGCGCTCCTGTCTGTGAAGGACAAATTAGTGGGCTTGGATGGTTTGGTTATATATTGGCTCTGGAATATTTGATAAAGAAGGATTAACCACAAAGGACACAAAAAAACAAAGGCATTAGTTATGGAAAGAAAAAAAACAAGAGAAACAACGAATTACACGAATAGCACGAATAACGTAAAAAGACTTTCTGTCCTTTATGTTGACAGAAACCATATTGTTTTTCATTTGTGTAATTTGTGCTATTTGTTGTTAAAAAAGGTTGGATGTGGGGCGTTAAAAACTCTGTGTTTTAGATGTTTGCTAAATTAAAAGATGGAGAAGAATAAGATGGATTATAACTTACCGGACGAAAAAGGATATTTCGGAAGATTTGGAGGCAGATTCATCCCCGAAGTATTGATGGACGCTGTCAGCGAAGTGGAAAAAGCATATTTATCTGCTAAAGAAGACAAGAATTTCAACAAGGAATTGAATTTTTACCTTAAAGAATACGCAGGAAGACCTTCTCTCCTATATTTCGCAAAAAGTCTTACAGAAAAAATGGGGGGAGCCAAGATATACTTAAAAAGAGAAGATATGATGCACACGGGCGCCCATAAAATAAATAATACTCTGGGGCAGGTGCTTCTCGCAAAGAAGATGGGTAAAAAAAGAATAATTGCTGAAACCGGAGCCGGTCAGCACGGCGTAGCCACAGCTACGGCGTGCGCTCTGATGGACCTTGAATGCCATGTTTACATGGGAAGCGAAGACATAAAAAGACAAAAAATGAACGTTTTCAGAATGGAGCTTCTCGGCTCGGAAGTAATACCGGTAGATTCGGGCTCGAAAACCCTCAAAGATGCAATAAATGCGGCTATCAGAGATTGGGTTACTAATGTTGAAAACACTTACTACTGCATCGGTTCAGTTGTAGGTCCTCATCCCTACCCGATGATGGTCAGGGATTTCCAGTCGGTTATAGGAAAAGAAACAAAAAAACAGATTTTAGAAAAAGAATACAGATTGCCGGATTTGATTACCGCATGCGTGGGAGGCGGGAGTAATGCTATCGGTATTTTTTATCCTTTTATGGAGGATAATATAAAGATGGTGGGAGTCGAAGCTGGTGGACTGGGACTCGACACCAATAAACATGCGGCAAGCCTCTGCAAAGGCGGAATCGGAGCGTTACACGGAGCAATGAGTTATTTGCTCCAGGACAAAGATGGACAAATCACGGAAACTCATTCCGTAGCTCCAGGCCTGGATTACCCCGGTGTCGGTCCGGAACATTCCTACCTGAAAGACAAAAAAGTTATAGAATTCACAGCCATAACGGATGAAGAAGCCCTGGACGCTTTCAATATTCTCTCTCAAACGGAGGGTATAATCCCGGCATTGGAGAGCGCACATGCAGTCGCATATGCTATCAAAGTTTGCACGGATATGAAAAAAGAAGAAATAATCGTGGTGAATCTCTCCGGAAGAGGCGACAAGGATCTTGAAATCGTAGAGGGGGTTCTATGCAAAACACCGTAAGCGTATCGAAGAAGTTCCAGGAATTGAAAAGAAGAGACGAAATGGCTCTGATTTTGTATACTACAGGAGGTTTCCCGAATCTTGCGGAATCGATGAAGAACATAAAAACACTCTCCGAAAGCGGAGCCGATATAATCGAAATAGGAATACCTTTCTCGGACCCTATTGCGGACGGACCAACGATACAATACTCCTCACACGAATCGCTGCTAAAAGGAACAACACTAAAAAGAATAATAAGTAATGTCAAAAAACTTGAAATAAAAACGCCCCTTGTTTTCATGAGCTATTTAAATCCCCTTCTGGCTTACGGCAGAGAAGAAATTTTACGCGATATGAAAGAGAGTGGAGTGAGCGGTTTAATTATACCCGATTTACCCGTAGAAGAAGCATCCGAATGGATATCCCTATCCAAAGATTACGATATAGAGCTTATCTTTTTGCTTACTCCGACGTCACCTTCAAAAAGAAGAAAAAAAATAGTTCAAGAATCACGAGGATTTGTTTATTGCGTTTCCGTAACCGGAACAACGGGTGTAAGAGACAAAATGCCTGCGTATCTTACCAAATTTTTGGAAGAAGTAAAAAAAATATCGCCCATTCCAATCGCCCTCGGCTTCGGAATATCCAAAACAAAACAAATAGAATCTCTCCGGGGAAAGGTTGACGGAGTTATCTTAGGAAGTCGAATAATAGAAGCGATAAGAAACGAAGAAGATTTAAAGGAATTAACTAAAGAACTGAAAGAAGCTACGAAAAGATGGAAAAATAACAAATCAACCACAAAGGATACAACGGAGGAAAAATGATAATAACAATGGCGTCGGGCGCGACCACAAAAGAAATCAATCAGGTAAAAGAAAAAATAAAAGAGCTTGGTTACGAAACAAAAATTTTCAAAGGTGTAAAGAAAACGGTCATTCATGTAATAGGAGCAACCGATAGAGAAAGAATCACTCTATCCGTCGAACCTCTTCCGGGTGTAGAAAAACTAACACCTATTTTAAGCCCTTACAAGCTCGGTAGCAGAGAGTTTCACCCGGAAAACACGGTTATCTCGGTGAATGGCAATTTAATCGGTGGAGATGAAATTGTAATTATGGCAGGGCCCTGCTCGGTCGAATCGGAAGAAATTGTACTAAAAGTAGCAAAAGAAGTCAAAAAAGCAGGGGCAAAAATACTACGCGGAGGAGCCTTTAAACCAAGAACTTCTCCTTACAGCTTCCAGGGCATGGGGGAAAAAGGACTGAAAATACTTGAGCAGGCACGTGAAGAAACCGGGCTTTCGATAATAACCGAGGTCATCTCGGAAGTTGACGTACCTCTCATCGCAAAATATGCGGACATTCTGCAAATAGGTGCAAGGAATATGCAAAATTACCAGCTATTAAAAACCGTAGGGAGGTTCAATAAACCTGTATTGTTAAAAAGAGGAATATCGGCTACTATCGAAGAGTGGCTTATGTCTGCCGAATATATACAAGCTGAAGGAAATCCTGATGTTATTCTTTGCGAAAGAGGAATCAGGACGTTCGAGAGCTACACGCGATATACTCTCGATATAAGCACAATACCGGTAATCAAACACTTAAGCCATCTCCCTATAATTGTAGACCCAAGTCATCCCGCAGGAGACGGTAAATACGTCCCTTCTCTTTCGAGAGCAGCAATTGCAGCAGGTGCCGACGGTCTACTGATAGAAGTCCATACAGACCCCACCCATGCCCTATCCGACGGCAAACAATCGATCACGCCTCTCGCTTTTCAAAAATTAATGGATGACTTAAAAAATATAGCCAAAATAGTAGGCAGGAAGATATGAAAAAAGTGGTTTATCAAGGGGAACGGGGTTGCAACAGTGACGTAGCTTCCAATAAGTTTTTCCCAAAAAACGTAAAAAGGATAGGAGTCAGAACCTTCAGAGATATTTTCGAAAAAGTCAATACCGAAAAAGAAACATATGGTGTGGTACCGGTCGAGAACTCTCTTACGGGAAGCATTCATCAAAATTACGACCTTCTCCTCGAATACAATCTCTGGGTTACCGGAGAAGTAAAATTAAGAATAATCCATAATCTTTTAGCACCTCCCGGGACAACATTAAAATCGATCAAAGAAATATGGTCACATCCGGAAGCACTGGCTCAATGCAGAGATTTCCTTTCTTTTCATCCGGAATATAAAGTAGTATCGGTTTATGATACTGCGGGCGCAGCTAAAATAGTAAAAGAGGAAAAAAGAAAAAATGTTGCAATTATAGCAGGTCCTCAGGTTGCCAAGTTATATAATTTTAAAAAACTTAAAGAGGGCATCGAAAGTCATCCTGATAATTTCACGAGATTTCTCATTTTATCAAAAGAAAGAAAAATATATACTGGAGAAAACGCGCGTACAATGCTTGTTTTCGGAGTAAAAAACGAACCCGGTATTCTTTTCAGATGTCTCAGCATTTTTGCTCTCAGAAATATAGACCTTACCAAGTTGGAATCCAGAGCAGTTGTCGGAAAACCGTACGAATATCTTTTTTATATCGACTTTAAAGGCAGCTTGGAAAACGAAAATTGTCGCCACGCAGTAGAAAATTTGAAGGAAGTTGTGGCATATATAAAACTTCTCGGCAGCTATAACATAGAGCGGCAAAGCCGCTAAAATGCAAAAATTAAATATGAAAATGAAAAATGACAGATTAAAATTCAAAAATAAATCAAAAATAGAAACAACGAATTACACAAATAGCATAAATATTAAATGTAGTTTCGGATTACGGGTTTCGTGTTCCGAGTTAAAAACAAAAAATATTTGTGAAATTTGTGCAATTTGTTGTTAAAAAATGAGCTATCTCAGGTTGGATATGGAGATGATTTTGCATTTTTATTTGTCATTTTGCTTTTTAAATTTTGATATTTTATTTACCAGAATAAGGAAGGTAAAACTAAATGGGATATTTTTTTTGCACAAAACAAAAAATTTATTAGTAATTCTATAGGGGAAAAATAGTGAAACTCATACTATCGAAATGCTCCAGAATAAAAGCCAACATAAAGGTTGGTGGCGATAAATCTTTAACACATCGAGGCTTAATAATCGGCTCGATTTCCAAAGGTATAACCACTCTACGTGACTATTCTAAATGTGAAGATTGCATGGCAACCCTGGAAATTATGAAAAAGCTCGGCATTCCCATTCTAAAGAACAAATCGACCATAAGAATCGAAGGTAAAGGGCTTAACGGTCTTAGCGAACCTGCCGATGTGCTTGACTGTAAAAATTCGGGAACTTCGATGAGATTACTCGCAGGTTTGCTTGCCGGACAAAATTTCTTTTCGGTACTGACAGGAGATAGTTCTCTGATAAGACGTCCTATGCGAAGAATCATAGAACCTCTGACTCTAATGGGAGCCAGAATATACGGCAGAAATAACGACCAGCTTGCCCCTTTTGCCATAAAAGGGGGAAATCTCAAATCTATAAATTACAAATCCCCTGTAGCCAGCGCTCAGGTAAAATCTTCGATACTTCTGGCTTCTCTTTACGCCGAAGGCAGTACAACTGTAGAAGAACCTTCCGAAAGCAGAGACCATACGGAAAGGATGTTGAACTTATTTGGTGTGAAAATAGAATCCATTAACAACAAAATAACGATAAAAGAAAAAAAAGAATTGGCCGCACAAGAATTGCTCATACCCGGCGACATTTCGTCGGCGGCTTTTTTCCTTGTACTGGCAAGCGGAGTAAAGGGTTCAAAAATACTTATCAAAAACGTAGGGATTAACCCCACCAGAACAGGTATACTCGAAGTATTAAAAAATATGGGAGCCGACATTTCGGTAACAAACGAAAGAAACAACTGTAACGAATTGGTGGCAGACTTATTGGTAAAAGGGAGTAGATTAAACGGCATCGAAATTTCTGGAAAAATTATACCAAAAGTCATAGATGAACTTCCAATATTAGCGGTAGCTGCGACTCAAGCACAGGGAACAACAGAGATAAAAGATGCCGAAGAACTAAGAGTAAAAGAGACCGATAGGATATACGCAATAACCAGGGGTCTTAAAAAATTGGGAGCAAAAATCGAAGAAAAGAAAGACGGTTTTATAATAGCAGGGCCAACGAGACTAAAAGGTAATATTTGCGAAAGTTTCGGCGACCACAGAATAGGTATGGCATTAGCAATAGCCGGAGTTATGGCGGAGGGGAAAACCGAGTTACGGGAATCCGAATGCATCAATATTTCCTTTCCGGAATTCACCGAAATACTCAGGAGGGTGTGTGGAGAAGACAACGTTATCGAAAAAAATTAAATTCACACATAAGAAAATCAAAGCCAGGTCTTCTCCGGAAGCAGTTTTTGAAAAAATCTACAAAGAAGACCCTTATAGTTTCATTTATGAATCCATGATACATATCAAAAAAAGAGGAGAACATTCACTCTTAGGAGGAAGGCCTTTTATAATATTGAAAAGCGCAAAAGAAAACATAGATATCGAGATTTTCGGAAAGAATTATAAGGAAAAAGGTAATCCTCTTGGTAAGCTCCGAGAACTTATGTCCCTTGTCGAAAATCATCCGTACATTCCCGGATTTTCCGGAGGGGCCGTCGGTTATCTTTCCTACGATACGGTCAGATTTTTTGAGGAAATACCGGATAAAAATCCCGATGAAATCAACGCACCCGAGACTTACTTTATGTTTCCGTCGGAAATAATACTTTTCAATCATAAGAACGATACGGTAGATATAATTTTATACAATGATAATGACGAATCCAAAAGAATAGAAGAATTGACAAAAATTATAAGAACATCGGAAGAAGAAGATTACGAATTAGCTGAAGAAAACACAATCGAGTTTACCGGCAATTTCACAAAAGAGGAATATTGTCAAGCGGTTCGGAAAGCTAAAGAATACATTTATGCAGGCGATATATTTCAGGTCGTCCCTTCCCAGAGGTTCAAAGCTCATATAGAAAAAGAGCCTATCAACATATACAAAGCACTTCGTATCACAAATCCCTCTCCTTACATGTATTATCTTAGATTAAATGATTTATACGTTCTCGGTTCCTCTCCGGAAACATTGATTAAGCTTGAAGCGGGCGGACTTGTAACAAGTAACCCTATCGCGGGAACAAGAAGAAGAGGAAAGACGGAAGAAGAGGATAAAAAATTCGAAAAAGAATTATTAAGCGACGAGAAAGAATTAGCAGAACATATTATGCTTGTCGACCTTGCCAGAAATGATATTGGTCGGGTGTGTGAGTACGGCAGCGTAAAAGTTTCGGATTTTATACGCATCGAAAAATATGCAAAAGTTATGCACACCATCTCCGTGGTTAACGGGAACCTCCTCGCGAATAAAGACGCATTCGACCTGGTTCGTGCTACATTCCCAGCAGGAACCGTTTCCGGAGCACCAAAGATCAGAGCAATGAAAATTATTGATGAACTGGAGCCTGTTAGAAGAGGCATCTATGCCGGAGCCCTGGGTTATTTCGGATTTGCGGGAAATATGGACCTCTGCATAGCTATAAGAACAATCGTAATATATAAAGATATGATTTACTTTCAGGCAGGCGGCGGAGTAGTTGCCGACTCAATACCCGAACTTGAATATAAAGAAACCATAAATAAAATGAGCGCTCTCAAAAGAGCAATAGAGCTGTCAAGATGATTCTTTTAATCGATAATTACGATTCTTTCGTCTACAATCTTGCACAATTTTTAGGGGAACTCGGTGCAAAGATAGAAGTAAGACGAAACAATAAAACTTCTATCGAAGAGATTGAACGCTTAAGCCCTACAACAATAATAATTTCTCCCGGACCCGGTACTCCAAAAGATTCAGGCATAAGTCCGGAAGTAATACTGCGATTCAAAGGAAAAATACCCCTAATGGGCGTTTGTCTCGGGCATCAAACAATAGGAGAAGTTTTCGGCGGTAAAGTAATAAGAGCTGATAAAATCCTGCATGGTAAGACATCCGCCATTCACCATAACGGTAAAACTATATTCGAAAATATTGAAAATCCTTTTATTGCGACGCGTTATCACTCCTTAATTGTTGAAAGAGAAACTCTGCCTGCGTGTTTTGAACTTTCGGCATGGACCAGTGAAGGAACGGTTATGGGAATAAGACATAAAAAATATAATATCGAAGGAGTTCAATTTCATCCTGAATCTGTTCTAACGGAAGTCGGAATGGAAATTTTGAAAAATTTTATTAAAGGAAGGGAAATAAAATGAAGGTTATAAAATATTACGATATCGAAGAAAAATTTTTCGAGTATGATGAAATTGAAGAAATAACCGTTGTAAGAAAGATAATAAACGACGTTCGAAAAAACGGAGATAAAGCGCTCAAGAAATATACCAAACAATTTGATAAAACCGACCTTGAACAAATACAGATAAACGATACAGAGATAGAAAATGCATATAAAATGGCTTCGAAAGACGAAATAACAGCTATCGAAAAAGCATCAGCAAATATTAGAGAATTTTCAAGAAAACAAAAGGAACAATTCAAAAATTTCGAATTTGAAATGAAAAAGGGTGTATTTACCGGACAAACAGTCAATCCTATCAATAGAGTCGGGATTTATGTACCCGGCGGAAATTTTCCTTTAGTATCGACTTTACTTATGTGCGCAATACCGGCACAGGTGGCAGGAGTATCGGAGATAGCGGTCTCCTCTCCTCCAACATATAAAAATAACATACATCCACTAATCCTTGCGACCGCCTATATTTTAAAAATAAAGGAGATTTTCAAATTGGGAGGAGCGCAGGCAATAGCTGCGATGGCTTACGGGACAGAAACAGTAAGAAAAGTCGACAAAATATTCGGTCCCGGAAATAAATACGTAACATTCGCCAAAAGAGAGGTGTTCGGAACTGTAGGAATTGATTTTATAGCCGGACCGTCTGAAATAATGATAATCGCAGACGAGACGGCAGAAGCAAAAATAATAGCTGCCGACTTGCTTTCTCAGGCTGAACACGACAAAAGCGCGATGCCTATCCTGGCAACAACATCGAAGCAGCTGGGAGAAAAAGTTATAATCGAAATAGAAGAACAATTGAAAAAATTAGCAACAAAAGCTATAGCAACACAATCTATCAAAAATAAAGGTTTAGTAATTTTACTGAGTAATATCGAAGAAGGCATCGAACTCGCAAACAAAAGAGGGCCCGAACATCTGGAACTACATATAAAAGAACCGGAAATGTTTTTAGATGCACTCCATAATTATGGTTCTCTCTTTTTAGGTAAATATTCGGTCGAAGCCCTTGGAGATTACGCAAGCGGAATAAACCACACTCTACCTACAAATACTACGTCTAGATATACCGGGGGACTCAGCGTCAAAGATTTTCTCAAATTACAGACTACTCTACGGGTAACGAAAGAAGGGCTTGAAGAATTAGGCCCTGTAGCGGAAAAACTTGCCGCGATCGAAGGATTGCACGCACATGGAGAATCAATCAGAATACGCTACGAAAAATAATACTAAACACAAAGACCACAAAGAACACAAAGGAATTATTTATGAAAATAAAAAAACAAAGAAACAACAAATCACACGAATAGCACGAATAACGTGAAAAGACTTTCTCTTTTTTATGTTAACATAAATCACATTATTTTTTCATTTGTGCAATTTGTGCTATTTGTTGTTAAAAAATGGGCTTTGAGGGGACAATAAAAAAACTGTAATTTATGTTGTTCAATATTTTTGATTTGGAGGGTATATGGAATGTATAAAAGAAGAGAATTTACAAAATTGCAATTGTTCTTATGACCCATGCTCCAGAAAAGGAAGATGTTGCGAGTGTATTAAATATCACTTAAGAGCAAGGGAACTGCCCGCATGTTTCTTTCCTGATAACATAGAAAAAACATACGACAGATCCTTTGAAAAGTTTACCCAACTGGTAAAAGAAAGAAAAATATAAGAGGCAAAATGCCCAAAAAATCAATTGTGTTAATTTTTGTTGCTTTGTTATTTCAAATTAACTGTGCCCACCAGGGTTTTTCTAAACAATTCGAAAAGATAATCGAGAAAAAAAGTATAAGTGCGTCCGAACTTAAAGAACTTATAGATAAAAAAGACAACGGTTACGTACTTATAGATGTAAGAACCGAAGAAGAGTATAAAAACGGATATATACCAACTGCAATAAATATCCCACATACAAAAATTCAAGAAGAAACTGAAAAAATACCAAAAAAGAAATTAATAATCGTTTATTGTAAAGTTGGCGGAAGAGCCAGTACCGCAGAAAGCAAACTTTTGCAATTAGGTTATAAAAACGTAATAAACTTCGGCGGCATTAATTCCTGGAATTACGATTTGGTAAAATAGCCCACTTTTAGGATATATAATTGGGTTCAAAAGCCAGCCGCTGACGGCAGAAAAAGACAGAAAAAAAGAATTCACACATATAGAACCTGTAGTTCATATAGGAATTAAAATAAAAAAATCTACAATCTCTACATTATCTACATGTAAATAAATTGGGTTGTGTGAGGTTTTAAACAACATAATAAAAAAAAGGGATGTTATGTGAGCTCTGCGTACTCAGTGTTTTTTGTTCTTCTCTGTGTTCTCTGTGGTTAACTTTTTTTATTTGTGTAATTTGTTGTTAAATTAATTATTTTATCATTTCTCATTAAACCTGAAATATATTCTTCCGTCGGACGGAGAAATTCTCCAGGGAACCGCGTATTCCAAAGAAAACTTCCCTATATTAAAACCAAATCCATAAGAATATTGCCAAATATCTTCAAAGAAATTAGCGTCTATAAAAGGATAAATAGTAAGTATCCCAAGTTTATTTCTATATTCAAGTCCGACAATAGCACCTTCCTTAACGGTTATCCCAGGAAATCCCCTAAACGATTTGAAAAAAGTTAAATCACCTTCATCAAAAGAAAGCTTGAAATATTCAAGTTTAATAAGAAAAAAGAAAAAGTAAAAATCGGCTGAGGTTTGAAGATCCCATCCTCTTCCTTTCCTGAATCTTTCTTTGTAAAAAATGTCGAAAAGTTCCGAGTTATATGAAAAGCCGGCATCCGAAAAAGGATAAGAGTAGCTTGAATTTTGACTCGAAATGACCTCCATACCGAATTGAATTAAAAAAGAAGCATCACCATAAAAGTATTCCATTCCGGAAGAAAAAGAAATCAAATTGTAATGGTCTTTAATATAGTTATGATTCAAAGAGAAGCACAAATCTAACGGCAAAGACAGTATACCTGGCTCGATATATTCAAATAATTCATTTTGATATTTTTCTTCTTCTCTTTCCAACTCAATACTGACCGTCCTGCCTTTTCCGAAAAGATTTTCATTGCTAAAAGCCGCTAAACCGCTGAATCCTCCGTTATTCGAATACGAAACAACTCCTTCTAAGTCCCCACTAACCTGTTCTCTCAAATAAACAATTATATAAACCCAACCTTTATCGGGAGCCGGTTCAACCGTAAATGAATCGACATCAATATAATCCAATTTCTCCAACTTGTAAACAGCTTCCCTGATTTCTCTTTCATTAAAAATATCCGATTCTCTAATTGAAATTTTTCTCCGTAAGTAATCCGGGTTGGTATAAGAAAGACCTCTCATCAAAACATTCTTGACCCTCTGTAGTTGACCCGGCTCGATCAAAAATTTCCAGTTTATAAAATTCGAATCCAGAGAAAATTCGACAGGCTTAACCGTCACAAAAGGGAATCCACAATCCAAGTAGAAATTTATAATTTCTTCTATGTTTTTATTAAACAACTCCTCACTGAATTCCGTTCCTTTTTTCGACAATAAATTTTTAAGTACCTTCTCCGAAAAAACAATATTTCCTTCAAAAGTTATTTCACCAACCTTAAAAGTAATATTTTTTAAAAAAGAAGACCCGGAGTTTTCTCCGGGCAGGAAGAAAAATAATATGGTCAAAACCATTAAATTTTACTTCTAACGATCAAAAACCGTGTCAATAAACGAAAATTTAAAGTAAAGAGTTTTAAAATCAAATATCATCAAAGAATCAACATATGCAAAAGTCAGAACCCGATATCCTTCCCACCCGTAATCAAATACCTTGATATCTTGCTCTCTTAAAGGTATTTTCTGTTCTTGTGCTTTTTCAAGCAATCTCCCGGGGACTTCATCAAACGGTGTAGCCGAACCAGGAGCTAAGAGCATCTCCGCTTCACCTTTGATACTGGAATAACCAAGACGTATCTTTGTCATACGGATTCCCAGATAACAACAGAAGCCGAAAAGACCCACTATAAAGACCCATAGGAAAAATTTACTCATATCGCTTACCTTTTAAAAATTCAACTTTAAAGAACTACCACCTTATGTTTTTAATCTCTCTTATATTTTTCTCCGCGTTAATTATGCCCTTTTGCGCATATTCTATCCACTTAGGATCGCTCGCCTTCGCTTTCACCGTCTTCCATATTCTCGCGGATTCCTGAAATTCTTCAATCGCCGGATTCCACTTCTTATCCTGCATATAATTCAGGCCTAACCTATAATAGTATTCTCCGTAGAGAGCTAAAAGAATCGCATCATCAGCATCGAAAGAAAAACCCTCAGCTATATATTTCTTCACACCCGGAAGGTTTTTTCTGGTAAGTTCAAGACTGACCAACTGATAATACACACTTAAGTTACCAGGTTCGATCTTTAAAGCTTCTTTATAATAACTCTCGGCCTCTCGATATTTCCTCATTTTCAAATAAATGTTTCCGATTTGTATTCTGCTGGAAACATGCTTGGGAATTATCTTGATGATAGATTTGTATTCTTCAATAGCTTTTTCGTTTTGCCCAAGTTCGCTGTAACACTCTGCAAGCTTTTTCATAATATCTATATCATCAACAAAAGATTGTTTCGCTTTTTCAAGAAACTTAACAGCTTCTTTATACCTTCCACGCTCAAAATAGAAACTTCCGATTCTAAAAGCTATGCCTTCATCGTCAGGTTTAAGTTCATAAGCTTTTTCGTAACTTTTTAAAGCTTCATCGTATCTACCCTGCGATTCAAGATAACTTGCATACAAATCATAACTGTTGGCATCTTTCGGATAATCTTTTAGAATTTTTTGAAAAAGTTGTTCCGCTTTCTGGGGTTCTCCCATCTTGGCATATAAATCGGCAATAGCCTTAGCCATCTTACGATTACTATCCGGGTCGGAAAAACATCTTATCCCTTTCTTACAAATTTCAAGAGCTTTAGTGGTGTCTCCAACTTCAAGATACACCTGTCTTAGTGCAAGATAGGCATCTACATAGGAGGAATCCGCCTCTATAGCCTTATTAAGAAGAGGAATCGCATCATTATAGTTTTTATGTTTCATGTGTTCAAAAGCAAAACTGTAGTATTTCTCCGCTTCGGAAACTGTTTGTGTTTGAGTTTCTTTTACTTCGTTCTTTTTCTCTTTAGCCGACGCACAGCTTGTAAAGACAATTAAAAAGAAAAGAAAAGCAATTCTTGAAATTTTCACCTTCTAATCCTCCTTTTCTTTAACCGATTTTGGTCTTGCTGCAAGAATCGTTTTCTCAACATCACCTGCTCTAACCCATATAAAATAAGTCGTACCCACATCGTTAGTTTGATAGTAAGGTCCGTCAGAGAAAGATTCTTTGACAAGGTCATTATAATTGTTATAAAAAACAACATCCCTAATCAACTGAGTCCTGTCCTCATCTTGAGCTTCAGCTTTCAACCTGTAACCATTATCCAGAACCTCCAAATAAGGATCGCTTGCCAAATCTTTCCTTATCTCTTTCATAGACTCCTCTTCTTTGAATAACTCATAAAGATTACCTCGCGGAAGACTATCATTCTCATCTTCATAACGTTTAACCATCGAACCAAGATTGCCAAGAGAAGAATAACCATTAAGAACTCTATTGTCATTTAAAACTATATCTCTCTCCAAATAAAAAGAATTAAAAAGATTTATCGTTACAGGTATTTTCTTACCGATTCTAATGAGCTTCCCGACGAAAGCTATTCTTTGGCTCCCATTCACATAATAAAGCATCTTAGCATCAAACTTTTTTATCTGCCGTATTAAAATCGAATCTTTTTTAGGGTTAAGCACATCTGTAAGTTTTTCGATTTGCTCCCGTATATCATCAGAGTACAAATCAATTACATCTGAAGAAGCCGGAACCTCCTGCCCTTGAATCTCTAAAAGAGGGTTGTTCAACTTATTCTCGATATGTTCAAATAAAGCCATGACGGATTCTTCCACTATCAAATCTTTTTTACTTATGCTATCAACTACCAAAAGGCCATTTCTTATTTCTTTAGCCATATAACCAAGTTCTTCGTTTTCTCGGATCATCAAATTTATTATCTCGTTCTTTTTTTCTTCCACATCGATTCTCGAAATAAAATCTTTAAGATTACTCAATTCTGGTCCTATATTTCGGTAATCGTAACCTCTTGCTTCATTAATCTCATAGCCGGCGAAAGTCAATGCGGAATCAATCGGATAAAGATACTTTGATATACCTGCCTGTAAAGAACTATCCGCATAAATTAAACCTTTCCTCAACTCTTTAATTACACCTTCGCACTGAGTAATTTTTGTACTTGCCCGCATGACCGTCATTTTCCTTTTTGTTATCCAATCGGGATCAGGATTTATCTCTTTCCTGAAATACCGAACCAAATTCTTCTCCCAGTTCTCCTGGGAAGGATACTGTCCGTTTTTCAACATATATTTTTCAAGAGCGTTCCTTATCTCCTTAAGCCCTTTCTCGGCCTTTAATCTGTACGCTCTCCCGGCGAAAATCTCCTCTACCGTGCAAGAAACAAAAATCAAAGTAAAGAGCAATATAATCAAAAAAGTAAACTTCCTCATAAAAAGTAATCCTCCATTCCTACTTTGGAGCCGACGGGATTTGAACCCGTGACCTCCTGACTGCCAGTCAGACGCGCTACCAACTGCGCCACGGCCCCTCTTTATATTTTTAATAATAATGTAATTTTTCGAATTGTCAAGATTTTAAAAACTCCAAATTCATCACCACAAGACTTCACTCGATTATCACAAGATTAACACAGAAAAAACATTATTTGAACCACAAAGATCACAAAGAACACAAAGACCCATCACACACCTCACTTTTTTGTTATTTTGTTAAATCCCAACCCCTAAATCCCAAATTCTAAATCCTGACAGGATAAACAGGATTTACAGGATATTTCATTTTTTGTTTCTTAATTTTATTTTTGAATTTTGATTTGTCATTTTGCTTTTTTATATTTGATTTTTACATTTTAGCGGGGCTTCGACACGGTAGTTTCTCTTTGTTCTCTGTGGTAATTTTTTTAGCATTTGATTCTTGCATTTTATTGACTTTGCGGCAAGTCTGGCCGCACTATTGACAATTGAAAATTTTTCTGTAATTATTGTTAATGCTTGATAAATATAAGAATCAAATAAAGATTCTCCTATTATCGATATGGTGTATTATTAGCGTCATTTATTTCTTCAGACATTTCCCAATCATTCACCTCTTTGAAGTTACCTTAAATATTTTTACCCTTTTACTGCTATTATTATTTTTTACTGCTTTAGGCAGGTATATATTAAAACACTTCCGTTTTAAATGGAATTCGTTTATCGAAGAATTTTGTTTCTCTTTTAGTACGGGTTCCGGAACTTTTATCTTATTAATTATCGCTCTTGCTTATATTAAATTGCTTTTCGAAATAATAATCATTTTATTCTTTTTAATACTTTTTATTTTAACATACAAAGAAGCTAAATATCTCGTTATCAAGGGATATAACGAATTCTCAAAATTTCTTTCAAGTAAAAAAACTTTTGACGAAAAAATATTTATTAGTTTTATTTTCATTGCCATTGCCCTAACCCTTCTCGGGGCCTCAACACCTCCTTTCTTTTACGATGCCTTATCATACCATCTGGCAGTTCCACAGAAATACCTTGCCAACCATGGATTTTGCTTTCTACCTCTTAATTACTTTTCAAATTTCCCTTTAAATCTCGGTATGTTATTTACTCTGGGTATGAGTCTTTCCGGAGGTTTATTGGCAAAGCTACTTTCCTGGATGTATGCTCCTCTTACCGCTCTGGCGGTTTACTCTTTTTCCAAATCTTTCTGGGAAAAACGTATAGGGATACTGTCCGCTGCCATATTGATTTCAGTACCCGGTATAATGATCCTTTCTACTCTAACTTCGATAGACCTCGCTGTTACATTTTACTCTTTTATGAGTTTATACTCTATACTTTATTGGTTTAAATTTCCACAAAAAAGATGGTTTATATTTTCGGGTATTTTTTGCGGTATCGCAATCGGAACAAAATATACTGCGATTTTAGTCAGCTTCCTGACTCTGGAATTGATTTTATTCATACATTTATATTTTATTAAAAAGAAATCATTCCTTAATGGATTAAAATATTGCATCCTCTTTGCCTTTATTGTTTTCTTGTGTTTCTCTCCATGGTTAATAAAAAATATTATCTATACCAATAATCCTTTATATCCATTTTCTTATTCTATACTCGAATCAAGTAGTACAGAAATCAATGATTACAGTCGGGTAGTGCAACGAATCGGCAATCCAATTCATCGCTGGTTTTACGCGTTTAAAAATAACGAAAGTTCTCTTGCGGAAGGAATCAAATTAATTCTAACCATTCCATGGAGGGTCACAATGACAACAAATGGAGCTGCCGGAAAAACGGGATTAATTTTCCTGATAGGATTACCATTTATATTCCTTCTAAAGAAAATACCGCTTCCTATCCGTTACTTATTGTTTTTCTCTGCAAGTGTTTTTCTTGGGTGGGCGTTATTTTTACCATGGATGCTACGTTTTGCTTTTCCAATGTTTCCCTCATCAAGTATTATTCTCGCCTATACCTTCGTTGAGTTAGGAAAATTCCATCGTATAAAAAAATGGATTACTGCCGGTATTAGCATTGTTTTAACATATAATTTGTTTTTATTTTTTTCTGAAATGGTTACTGTTTTGCATCCCTTTTCTTATTTTTTTGGCAACCAATCAAAAGAGGAATTTCTGGTATCACATGGTGTAAATTACTACCCTGTTATCGAATGGGCGAATCAAACAATCCCGGCTAATTCGAGAATTTTATTCGTTGGTGAGTTACGTGGTTACTATTGCGAGAGAGATTATCTTCTACATGTGGGAATACAGGGTATCGACGAAGAAAAATTAATACTGCGTAATTTTATAAAAGAAGCTAACAGTGTTGATGAATTACTTCGTAAATTAAATGGTTTAGAGATTACTCATATTTTAATTAACTTCCCTGAGATATCCCGTCTTGCCAAAGATTATCTTTCTTTAAATTCATATTTTGAGTTCTCCGATAATAGAAAAAGTGCCCTTGTCCAGGAATTCTTTTCGGATTATTTACAACCCTTAGCGTCAAAATATAATGTAACTCTCTACAAAATAAAATTCCCGGAACCCAGACCGAAACCACAAGACCCCACAGATTAACACAAAATTACCAAAATTATTATCACCACAGAGACACAGAGAACACAGAGAAAAAATATTAAACCACGAAACACACCAAATACACTAACCTTTTTTGAATTTGTGTAAAAAGACACACAAAAAAATTAATTAAGACACCCGATAAACACCCCGAACGGTCGTTCCTCACCACAGGGCAAGCGTATACACACTGATTTTTGTTACATGCAGATAAGATATAACTTTAATGATATTATCTGGCAATCTCTTACCCAACCTGAGCGAAGCAGTCTCAATAATCGCATAGATACCTTCTAAGAAAAAGGACGCTTATAAAGCGTCCTTTTTCTTGATTAAATATTAGTTAGATTTCTTTAATCTTTCCCTGGCATCAAGATAAGATTAGTTAGCTTATCTTTTCCATAACCACATATTGAGTAGAACGTTCCGTCGTAATCATTTGCTGCTGCTCCGCCAGTGGCTAAAGTCCAAGCTTCATACGAAGACATCCCTGCAGCAGCAGCCTGACTCCCTACCACAAGAGCCTCTGACCCTGCAGGAGTTTGTACTGCTCCCGTATAGGGATTCTTAAAATTCGGAGGAAGGGAATTTGTTAAATCCGCAGCATTAGCACTTCCGGGATATCTACCCAGGTTATCTATAGACAGGGATTCAACAGAAACCTGAACAGTATGCTCATTTGCTTTTACCGAAGCTTCTTTCGCTCTGTCAACGATCTTTACAAAATTCGGGATGGCTATAGCAGCAAGAATACCGATGATGACGACCACAACCATTAATTCGATAAGCGTAAACCCACGTTTCTTCATATAACCTCCTACTTTTTAAAGTTTAACTTACCTTTACACACAATTCCTTCAACAATCGCTTTACCATCTATCATACACTCTATATACATGCAAAAAATATTCCCAGGGAAAAGTATTTGATTACCAAAGACTTAAATTCCACATTTTCGCAATATGCAAAATTTCTTGCAAATTCTGTAAAATAAAATTAACGGGAAATTTATAAAACTCATAGTACCTACTCTACGCGACCCGGTGAAAGAATCAGAGAAATAATGGTTGCCTGCTTTCCCAGACCGGTAATTGAATAACAATCATTTGGGTCTTCCGTAGCGTACTCCACAACACCGGGAATATCGGCGCCTGACTCATCCTGAACCACCGGACCGCCGGGCGTAAAGGGGTTCTTCATCTCGGAAGAGAAATTAGCGGAAACAAGGTCTATCGAAGCAGGATAACGATGCGCGGCTTCTTCTATACAATAGTATTCTACTTCAAGTTGAACTGTGTGCATATTGGATTTTACTTCCGCCTCCTTAGCCCGAGTAACAATTTTAACATAATTAGGTACTGCAATCGCCGCAATAATACCAATAATAACAATAACAACCATTAATTCTATCAACGTAAACCCCTCTTTATTCCTGCTCATAATATTACTTAGAGAATACAAAAAAAAATAAAAAAGTCAACCCCGAAAATCATTTTTCCACCCAACCCTAACATTAGCCACGGATTGACACGGATTCGCACGGATTGCCCCCACGCTTAAAGACTAATTTTACCGCAGAGACACAAAGGACGCAAAGCCCACCACACAACCTCAATTTCAACCACAAAATTACACAAGATTAACACAGAAAAAACATTGTTTGAACCACAAAGATCACAAAGAACACAAAGACCCATCACACCCCCCATTTTTTTTGTTACTTTGCTAAATCCCAACCCCTAACCAATTAAAAAATTTTTCGCGTCCTTGTGCCTTCGTGGCGAATATGACGTTGACAATTCGAAGAAAAAAATTATAATAATCGCAGAATTATGATACATATTAACGAAAATTACCTGAAATTGAAGTCATCCTATCTTTTCGAAGATATAAAAAAAAGAATTGAAGCATACGAGAAGACTAATCCCGGTAAAGAAATAATCAGTCTTGGCATTGGTGATGTCACAAAAGCCTTGCCTGGTGCCTGTATTGGGGCTTTCCGGACAGCTGTCGAGGAAATGGGAGACGATAAAACTTTTCGCGGATACCGTTCGGATAAAGGATATCCTTTCCTGCGTGAAAAAATCGCCGAGTTCGATTTTATTTCGCGAGGCGCGGATATTTCTTCGGATGAAATATTTATAAGCGACGGAGCAAAATGCGATACAGGCAATATTCAAGAGCTTTTTGCTCCGGATTCGAAGGTTGCCATACCCGACCCCGTATACCCGGTCTACGTGGACACGAATGTTATGGCTGGAAGGACAAATGAATGGAAAGACGGAAGATATGAAGGATTGATATATCTGGATGCGACCGAAGAAAACGATTATATTCCGGATTTACCAGCAGAAAAAGTTGATTTAATCTATTTATGTTTTCCCAACAATCCTACCGGAGCTACAATCAGCAGAGAAAAACTTAAAAGTTGGGTGGATTATGCAAAAGGGAATAAAGCTCTTATTCTCTATGATGCGGCATACGTTGCCTTTATACGGGATAATAGCATACCGCAAAGCATCTACGAAATCGAAGGCTCAAAAGATATAGCAATAGAATTCAGGAGTTTTTCCAAAACTGCCGGTTTTACGGGTACTCGCTGTGCCTACACAGTTATTCCCAAAGAATGTATGGCTTATGACAAAAACGAAAAAAAACATTCGGTACATGATTTGTGGAACAGACGCCAGTCCACTAAGTTCAACGGCGTTTCTTACCCTGTGCAGAGAGCCGCGGAAGCGGTCTATACCAGGGAAGGACAGGAACAGGTACGTTCTTTAATAGATTATTATCTTGAAAACGCCAGAATCATACGAAAATCGTTCGAAGAGTTAGAATATAAGTGCACGGGCGGGGATAATTCACCTTACATCTGGGTAAAGACAGGAAAAGACTGCTGGGAATTCTTTGATTTGTTGTTGAAAAAAGCCAATGTGGTCTGTACACCCGGCAGCGGTTTTGGCAGGTGCGGAAAGGGTTATATCAGGATAAGCGCCTTTAACAGTCAGGAAAAAGTAAAAGAAGCCGTAGAACGGATCACGACAGAACTTAGTTAAAGACTTTAACCACAAAGTTCTCAAAGAGCACAAAAAAATAATTGCACATGTAGGTCATGTAGTCAATGTAGTAATGAAAAAATAAAAACTACAAGTTCTACATGTCCTACATGTAA
>Ga0315548_1000163_pt1 | contig 60592 bp, 56 predicted proteins | sample SalMarSW160110MG_2_FD_202540 | JGI IMG/M metagenome (GOLD analysis project Ga0315548, IMG submission 202540) | Salt marsh sediment microbial communities from the Plum Island Ecosystem LTER, Massachusetts, United States - Salt Marsh Sediment SW1601-110 ... | reverse complement strand
AAATATTCAAACGACCGCTTACGCCGCTCTGGCTTTAGAAATGGCCGGCTATCATGACGAAGCCCTAGAAGCTGTTGATAATTTGCTCTCCCAGCAATTAGCTAACGGCGGTTGGAACCACGCTGAGCCAGCAAATAATTCTACCGCCTATCCGGTAGACGAGTACCCGGAGATAAACAGTGAAGCCTTAAGAGCGATACTTTCAGTCAGCGAATAAAGCCCTAATTAAAATCTTTTAGGTTGCCTCAAGTTTTCCTTGTAGCTTTTGAGGGGCAACCAATAAAGACTTTAATTTACTCTTATGGATTTCCGAAAAATAGATATCAAGAAAATAGATATCAAGAAAATAAAAACCAGAGTCAGAAAAGCCAAGAAATCTTTTCAGAAATCGTGGCCGGTATTAGTAGAGCAATATTTGCCGGCCAGACGAAGAAAGATTTTATCTTGGCTCGGCTTTGGTTTCTTGATAGCCGTTTTAGTCTTTGTTCTCTTTCCCCTTCTGCCGATTGAAAACAACTATTCCCTGAAAATGGTTTCATCCGGTTCAATGGAACCGGCCATTAAGACCGGTGGAGTTATTATGGTCAAACCAATTGCCGAATATCAAATCGGCGATATTGTTACCTACCAATACGGCCGCTATGCCAGAAATCTGACCACTCACCGAATCATTGAACGGACCGACAGCGGTTTCATCACCAAAGGGGATAATAACAATGCGGCCGATATTAATTCGGTCAGCCCAGAACAAATTTTAGGCAAAGTTTTTTTGACTGTTCCTTATGCCGGTTATATGGTCAATTTCATCCATTCAAAATTCGGCTTTCTTCTATTGATTTTGGTCCCGGCCCTAATAATTATCGGCAGTGAAAGTTTTAAAATCTACCAAGAAATTAAAAAGATGCGGGGCCGAAAAAACCGGAAAAATAAGTATTCGTTGAAGAAAATGATATCCAAAATTTTCGTCTTGCTGGTCGTCAGCGGCGGACTGGTTACTTTTGTCAGCCAAACCGATTGCTATTTCACCGCTTCAATCTTTTCCGCTAATAATCTTTTTCAGGCCGGCGAGTGGACGCCGGTTCTTGACCCGATTGGCAACCAATCAGTTGAGGCTGAGTCGCTGCTGAAGTTCGCTATTTCAGCTACTGATCCGAACAACGATTCTCTAAACTACTTGGCTTTTAATTTACCTGACGGGGCCACTTTTGCCGGACAAACTTTTTCTTGGACGCCGACTGCTGACCAGACGGGAATTTATCCAGGCGTCCGGTTTGAGGTTTCTGACGAAGAATATACTGATTCGGAAAGTATTACTATTACAGTCACAGCGACTTCAACCCCCTGAATAAAAAATGAGTATTAATTGGCAACCAATAGGAATAGGCAAAAAACTTCTGAGCGGTTCTTTAATCTTAACCGCAATTATTTTAATTGGCCTCTTTTTGCCTTGCCTACCAGCCCGGGCCGAAATTATTCAATTTGGAGTTAAAAACATTTTCGTCGACTTTAAGGGATTGCCTTTCAATTTAAACAACTGGGCGCCGGGCATGAGCCAGACAGCGGAAATGACCATCGAAAACAACGAAGATTTCGAGATTAATGTTTATTTCCAAGCCGAGAAAATATCCGGTTGCGATATTTTAGCTAATTCCTTAACCATCTCGGCTGAGAATAAATCAGCTCATTTACTGAGTTTATTCAATGATAAGATAACCCTTGATTCAATTAATTCTGGCCAGGCTCAAGATTACCAGCTTAAGATAGATTTTGACAAGGAAGCCAAGAATGAATGCCAGGATAAAAATGTAAACTTTAATTTTGTGATTACGGTTGAAGAAATAGGAGCCAAGGGCGAAGAAGAAGAAGTGATTATTCCCGGCGGAGGCGGCGGCTATTCTTACCCATCGCCGGCTGCTCCGACCAGCCAGACCGGCCAAGTAACCGCTACTCCCGAACAAGGGGGGACAACCAGTTTGATCAGTCCTGACGGCAGTCAGATAGAATTGATTATTCCGGCCAGCGCCCTTAGTCAACCAACCACTTTTTTCATTAATCAAGTCGAGCTCAATTCAGTCAGCCAGCCCGACCCGGACAGCGGTCTTTTCCTAATTGCCGGTTGCCTCTATCAGATTACTGCCCAGCAGGCCGATGGCAATTTAGTAACCGAATTTAGCAAAGCGCTCACTTTGAATTTTAGCTATACTGACGAACAAATTGCCGGCCTGGACGAGGCCTCGCTTAAAATCTATTACTGGGACGGAACAGATTGGACGGCCATCGAAAACAGCCAAGTAGATGTAGATAATAATATGGTGACCGCTTTGGTTGAACACTTTACTCTTTTTGCTTTAATCGGGACTAAAGCTGAACCGAGTGAAGAGATAAGTATTCCAGAAATAATCAAAAAAATTCCCGAGGCGATTGCCGAGCGAGCCAGGCGAGCAATCGAGGAAATTATCTCGCCGGCCCCCGAGGCCGAAGCCGAAAAGCCGGCCGAGCCGGAAGGAATTAGCCCAGAAGGAGAAACACCCAGAGAAGAAACGCCAAAGGTCTCCGCTTCGATGTTAGCCGCTATCGGCAATATTATTACTTTCGGGACTGGCAGTACTACCATTGGAATAGTCATTTCGCTAATTGCTTTGGCGATTATTTTCCTGATTGTCCGAGGCATCCGCTTAAGTAGAAAATCTAAGTAAATTGATTTAGTTGATTAAAGCAAAAAGCCGGTTCTGACCGGCTTTTTGTTATCCTATTTGACAAGACGGCTAGCTTGTGGTATATTATAGATAGGCAGGAATTAAACATAGATAAATAGAAGAAAACAAAAAAATTAAGGAGGGAATAATATGGGAACTTTGCCGGGAGAGAGAACAGGGGTCTGGGTTCTTTTTCAAGGAGAGAGATACTGGTTAAGCTATATTTCTGAGGACTACTTCAAAAAGCTTAAAGAAAAAGGGATAGGCCATCTTGAATTCCGCATAGAGAAAGGTGGTCAGAGCTTACCAGCTCAACTTAGCCAGTTAGAATTAGCCGAATGAAATCGGCGCAACAATTCTGCCACAGGAGCAATGCGAAAACGTTGCTCCTATTCTTTTTGATAAATATCTGTTATTTTATTGACAGCCATTTTGCTTTTATGATAGACTAACTAAAGAGAGAGGAATTGAAAGAAGAAGGCTCGTTCCGGTGAACGGGCTTTTTACAAAAACCCTCCGACAAGCTTAGGGTGTAAAATAAGCTTGGGGCATAAAAAAGTATAAATTTATGGACAAACAACCATTTATTTCAGTCGTTGAACAAATTTGTGAAGAAAAAGGCATTGCCAAAGAAAAAGTTTTGGAAACTATTGAAATGGCTTTGGCGGCTGCCTATAAAAAAGATTTTGGCCGGAAAGGCCAGAATATTAAAGTTAAATTTAATTTGGAAAGTGGCCGGATGAAAGTATTTCAGGTTAAGTTGGTCGTCGACCAGTCAATGCTTAAGGAAGAAACTGAGGAAAAAGGCGATGAGGAAATTGAAGAGAAGAGGGAAGAGGAAATTGAAGGCGAGAAGAAGGTCAGATTTAATCCGGAAAAACACATTCTCATTGAAGAATTTAAAAAATTACCGGCTAAAGGCCTTTTCACTTCTGAAGGCAAGGTTTTAACCGAAGAGAAGAAAAAGAGAATCAAGGCGGGCGAAGAAATTGCCTTTACTTTAAAAGTCCATCAGGATTTTGGCCGGATTGCTGCCCAGACAGCCAAGCAAGTCATTGTCCAAAGAATTCGCGAAGCTGAACGGGAAGCAGTTTATGATGAATACAAAGACCGCCAAGGCGAAGTGGCCAGCGGTATTATTCAAAGGATTGAAGGCAGGAATGTCTTTTTAGATATCGGCAAGGCCTTAGGCATCCTTTTTCCCGAGGAACAAATTCCTCGCGAAAATTACCGTATTGGTCAGCGCCTCCGGGCCTATATCTTAGAAGTCCAAAAGGATTCTCGTGGTCCGACAATTATTCTTTCAAGAGCTCATCCCAAAATAGTCAGTCAACTTTTCGCTTTGGAAGTGCCGGAAATCGCGGCCGGCACGGTGGTTATTAAATCAATTGCCCGGGAAGCCGGCTCTCGTTCCAAGATTGCCGTTATCTCCACCGAAGAAAGAGTTGACCCGATTGGTTCAATGATTGGTCAAAAAGGGACCCGGGTTCAAGCGGTCATCAATGAATTATCCGGCGAGAAAATTGATATTGTTGAATGGTCCGAAGACCCAGCTAAATTTATTACCGCGGCTCTTTCGCCGGCTAAGGTGCTTGACGTTAAAATAGATAAAAAGAAAGGTCAGGCCGAAGCGATTGTCCCGGAAGACCAGCTTTCTTTGGCCATCGGTATCCAGGGTCAGAATGTTCGCTTAGCTGCCAAATTAACCGGCTGGAAAATTGATATCGTCGCTCAAAAAACAGCTAAGGAGAAAGTAGCTGAAAGAGAACCTGTCAAAGGCGAGTCCGCCCCTGGCGGAAAGCCAGACAAAGAGAAAAAAGCTGAAAAAGAAGATGAAAGGAAACCGAGCAAAAAGAAAACAACTAAGAAAGAGGCGAAAACCAAGAAAAAGGATTCGAGCCAAGAGAAAAGCGAGACCAGGAAAGCCAAGAAAAAAGAAAATAAAAAGAAAGAGACAAAAGAGACCAAGGAAAAGAAATAAATCGGAAAGAGTAAGCAAAAAAGGACTTAATTGACAAGTCCTTTTTAGTTTGTTAAGCTAAAAGCGTTAGTTAAGCGAAATTTCACCTCAATTATTTTCCGAGCCAGAACTAAAATGGAATCAACTATAAAAAAAATGAAAAATTATTTCTTACCTAATGACTTATTAGGCAGAGTTGATTTATTCAACCGGCTAGCTCGGTTAATAATCAGATTTGAAATGAAATCAATTTATGAACAATTTAATTCTCTATATTGGAACCCTGGTCGGCATTTTAGCTGCCGGCTCAGTTTTAGGTTATTACACCCGGCAAACAATCGCTAAAAAGCAAGCCGGGACGATTGAGGCCAAGTTAAATAAGCTGATTAGTCAGGCCAAAGAAGAAGCTAAGGAAACCCTCTTAAAAGCTAAAGAAAAATCATCTAAAATCTTAGAAGAGTCCAAGGAAGACGAAAGAAGTCGCTATAAGCAATTAAGTCAGCGAGAAGACAGATTAATCAGAAAAGAGCAAGATGTTGAACAAAAAACCAACCAATTAGAAAAAGAGGAAAGCGAATTAAAAAGCAAAGTCCAGAAGGTTAAGAAAATCAAAGAAGATTTAACCAGCCTCAAAGAAGAACAATTAAACCAATTAGAAAAAGTAGCCAAGCTCTCTCAGGGTCAAGCCAAAGCCGAGCTTTTGGCTAAAGTGGAAAGGGAACAAGGAGAAGTTTTATTAGAACGCCTGAAGAGATTAGAGGGCGAAGGGCAGGAAGAATTAAACAAAAAAGCTCAACAGATTATCGCTCTGGCCATGCAGCGTTATGCTGCCTCGCAGGCCAGCGAAATCACCTCAACGGCGGTTAACTTGCCCAACGATGACTTAAAAGGACGGGTTATCGGCAAAGAAGGACGTAATATCAAAACTCTGGAAAAGCTGACTGGCGTGGAAATCTTGGTTGATGATACACCGGGAGCAGTTATTATCTCCGGTTTTGACCCGATTCGGCGGCAGATTGCTAAAATAGCCCTGGAGAAATTACTCTTAGACGGCCGAATTCAGCCGGCTCGTATTGAAGAAGCGGTTGAAAAAGCCGGTCAAGAAATCGGCGAGAAAATCCAGGAAGCCGGTCAGGCAGCGGTTTACGATGTCGGAGTGGTCGGTCTTGACCCTCAATTGATTAAAATATTAGGTCGCTTGCGTTTCCGGACCAGCTATGGTCAGAATGTTCTTTTGCATTCCTTGGAAGTAGCCCACTTGGCCGGAGCGATTGCTTCTGAATTGGGAGCCGATGTTGACTTGGCTAAAAAGGCCGGTTTGCTCCATGATATCGGCAAAGCGGTTGACCACGAAATTCAGGGCTCCCACGTAGAAATCGGCAAGCGCATTCTCCAAAAATTCAATATTAGCCAGGAGGTAATCAAGGCCATGCAATCTCATCACGAAGAATATCCTTTTGAAAGTTTAGAAGCAATTATTGTTCAAGTAGCCGACGCTATTTCCGGGGCCCGGCCTGGCGCTCGCAAAGACACCTTAGAGGCCTACTTAAAGAGATTAGAGGAATTAGAAAAGGTAGCTGCCTCATTCAAGGGAGTTGAGAAGGCCTACGCCATCCAGGCGGGCCGGGAAATCCGTGTCTTTGTCCAACCGGAGGAAATAGATGATTTAGCCGCTCATAATCTGGCTAAAGGCATTGCCGAACAAGTTCAGCAAGAGTTAAGATACCCTGGTGAGATTAAAGTCAATGTCATTCGGGAGACCAGAGCGATTGAGTACGCTCGGTAGAAAGCCACGAAAGCCCGGGGCGTCCTTTTTGACTAAAAGGGTTGCCCCGAGAACTATATCCTTTATGAAAATACTTTTCTTTGGTGACATTGTCGGTCAGCCGGGCCGCCAAGCGATTAAAAAAATACTTCCTCAATGGCAGAAAAAATACCAACCAGATTTAGTTGTGGCCAACGGTGAAAATTTAGCTCATGGTTCAGGGGTTACTGAAAAAAGTTTGAAGGAAATCTTAGAAGCCGGCGTTGACTTGGTTACCTTAGGCGACCATACCTGGGACCAGAAAGGGACAGTTGATCTTCTTAATAACGAACAGCTGCCTTTAATCCGACCGGCTAATTTTCCGCCCGGGTTACCCGGCCAAGGCTATCGTTCAGTTGAAGTCAGAACCAAAAAGGCTCTGGTCATTAATTTAATCGGTCAGGTTTCCATGCATGAAGATTATGATTGTCCTTTTAGAAAAGCCGACGAGATTTTAGAAGAGAAATCTGAAGAAGCCGATATTATTATTGTTGATTGGCACGCTGAAGCAACTTCAGAAAAGGTTTGCCTGGGCTGGTATTTAGACGGCCGCGTTTCAGCCGTTCTGGGCACTCATACTCATGTTTCTACGGCCGACGCCAGGATTCTCCCCCAAGGAACGGCCTATATTTCTGATGTTGGCATGGTCGGCGTCAGAGATTCCAGCCTGGGCAGAGACAAAGAGACAGCTATCAAAAGATTCCTCACTCAAATGAACCAAAGATTAGAAGTGGCCCAAGGACCAGTTGAGGTTAATGCTGTTCTGGTTGAAGCCAATCAGCCGAATCGGGCCAAAAAAATTAAACCGCTTCGGGAAATAGTTTCCTTCGATTAACTCAGGATAAACTGCTCACTATAAATTGTTGCTTGATAAAAGAAAGACTGGTAAAATATGGCTGATAGAGCTAAAATATTAAGAGGAGGAGCAATTAAACCCGGTGCTTTTAAAAAGGGCCGGCTAAAGGTCGAAAAAAATAAATTAATGAATAAGGAACAAGAAACAATGGACGAACAGGACGTTCGCCGTTGACTGTTCCTTGTCCACTTGGAATTATGGCTAAAGCCATGACTAAAGAAGAATTAATTGAAGCCGTAGCCAAAGTTTGCGATTCTAAGAAGCAAGCCAATGATGCGGTAAGTGAGCTATTAGACGTCATTACTAAGGCCTTAAGGGGAGGACAAAAAGTAACCCTGACTGGTTTTGGCACTTTCAGCACTTCCAAAAGAGCCGCTCGGACTGGCGTCAATCCGCGAACCGGCGCTAAAATCAAAATTCCGGCCCGAACCGTACCCAAGTTTAAAGCAGGTAAGGCTCTTAAGGACGCCGTTAAGTAGAATTATTCTACTATGTTTGGCTGAAGCTTCAGCCAAAACAAGCTTTCGAAAGTTTGCTCTGCACTCTATACGGTGCAGGGCGAAACAAAAAGGCGAATATATATTTCGCCTTTTTGTTATGGGAGCGAGCCGCCTTAGGGCGAGCCTCGCTCATCTTTATTGAGCGGGTAGGGAGAGTCGAACTCCCGTCATCAGATTGGAAATCTGAGGTAATAGCCACTATACGATACCCGCGACTAAAGATTAAATTTCCCAAGCGATTAATCCGAACTGCTTAATTTTCTGGCCGTATCCCGGAAAACTATAATAAACATCCTTCATTTCTTTATAGAATCAAAAACAAATTTATCTGTCTTTCTTATTCTCAAAACGTATTTTTTCATATGACAGTCGATCGGGGCGACAGGATTCGAACCTGCGATCTTCGGCTCCCAAAGCCGACGCCTTAAACCACTAGGCCACGCCCCGGATTACAAAATACATTACTAAACTACATTATATTCTTGCCATGCTCCTTATAATGTAGTTTCCTATGACAGTTCGCACAAATAACAATACACTTTGCGATTTCTTTTTTAATTCGATCAAATCCATAACCCTCTGTCGATACTTCTCCTACACTAAATTCTTTATCGGTGTCATGCTTATGATGGAACTCAAGCAACCGATAGTCAGCAATACCACACTTACTACATTTTTGTTTTTTCTTATAATCAGTAATCCATTGACGATATTTTTCTCTAAGTTGTCTCTTTGCGATATGATAACAAGTTTTACACTTATGGCGACGATAGACTTTATTCTTAGTTGTTAAAGCAACACCGAATTCTGATTCTGGATAATATTTGTGACAATACCTACATAGCTTCATCTTAGACATATCAACATTTTAACATTTTCGAACTCAGATTTCAAGGTTCAAAATAGAAATATTAAAAAAATATTAGCCGCTAGGCCACACTCCGTTAAGCTATATTTTAAAAGATAACTGGCTAAAGGTCAATGTCTGTTTTTAAGGGACGCCCTTTTAAGGGACACCCTTAAAAGGGCGTCCCTTAATTGGCTTGTTCTTTTTCTTGTGATATACTTTTACTAAATATTCGACTATGTCTCTTAAAGAAATCGGTCAGCAAATGAACATTCTTTCTTCGCTTAATCCAAAACAGAAACAAGCGGTTACGGTCCTGGAGGGGCCGGTTTTAGTTATTGCCGGCCCGGGCAGCGGTAAAACCCGTTGTTTAACTTACCGAATCGCTTATCTTATCCAGAAAGGCATTTGGCCGAATAACATTCTGGCGGTCACTTTTACCAATAAAGCGGCTCAAGAAATGAAAGAAAGAGTTAACGGATTATTGCCTTCTCTATCAACCAGCCGCCGTTGGCCAACCATCGGTACTTTTCACGCCATCTGCCTGCAAGTCCTCCGCCGAGAAATAGACAAATTACCCCAAGCTAATTATCAGAAAAACTTTATTATCTATGATGAAACTGACCAGCTTTCCTTGATTAAAAAAATAATCAGAGAATTACAAATCAATCCGGACCAATTTAAACCGGCGACAGCCCGGGAAACCATTTCTCGAGCCAAAGATGAATTAATTGACTGCCGGATTTATCAAGAGCAAGCCCGGGAATATTTTCCCCGGACGGTGGCTAAAATCTACCAAACCTATCAAGAAAATCTCCAAAAAGCCAATGCTTTGGATTTTGATGATTTAATTATGCTAACTGTTCAACTTTTCCAGCAAAGTCCGGATATCTTAGAAAAATATCAACAAAAATGGCCTTATCTTTTAATCGACGAAGCCCATGATACTAATTTAGCCCAATATCAATTGACTAGACTCCTGGCCCAAAAACGCAAAAATCTTTGGCTCATCGCCGACCCCGACCAGTCGATTTACAGCTGGCGAGGAGCCGATTTCCGCAACATTCTTAATTTTGAGAAAGATTATCCCCAAGCTAAAATTATTTTTTTGGAAGAGAACTATCGCTCAACCAAAAACATTTTAGCGGCCAGTCATCAAGTCATTGCTAAGAATGTCCAACGCAAAGAAAAAAAACTCTGGACTAAAAATCCAGTCGGGCCGCTGATTAATCTGGTTGAATTAACTAATGAAGAAGATGAAGGAAATTTCCTGATCGCCGAAATGGAGAATTTAATCAGTCAGGGATTCGGCTTAAAAGATTTTACGGTTCTCTATCGAACCAATGCCCAGTCGCGAGCCGTTGAAGAGGCATTTTTAAAGGCCAACTTTCCCTACAAAATCATTGGCACGGTCAGATTCTACGAAAGAAAAGAGATTAAAGACATTCTGGCTTATCTGAAACTGATTGTTAACCCTGACGACTTGGTTAGTTATCAGAGGATTGTCAATCTGCCGCCACGACGTTTAGCTAAATACACCAAAACCCAAGGGCAGCCCTTTTTAATGCGTTCCCGGAATAAGGGTATATTAAAAGAAGTTATTCTTGATCCGCCGCTTAAAAAATTCTACCAATTGATGGAAAACTTCCGTCAAGTCAGTCAAAAAAAATCGTTAACCGATTTAATTAATCTTATCATCAAAAAAATTGACTATGAAAAATATATCCGCGACGGCCAGGAAGAAGGGGAACGGCGCTGGGAAAACATCGGGGAGCTTTTCAGTGTAGCTCATAAATATGACCGGTTTAAATCCGGCCGCAGTTTAGAAAAATTTTTAGAAGAAATTTCCCTGTTGAGCAATCATGACGAAGTAGAGACCGATAAAAATCTGGTTAATCTGATGACTCTGCATTGCGCCAAAGGGCTGGAATTCCCGGTTGTTTTTATAGTCGGTTGTGAAGAGGGCATTCTGCCCCATTCAAGAAGTTTCCCTGATGACGGCCAAATAGAAGAAGAAAGACGGCTTTGCTATGTCGGCTTTAGTCGAGCCAAAGAACGCCTCTATTTAACTTTCACTCGACAACGCCACCTCTGGGGCCAAACTATGGCCAACTTACCTTCTCGATTCCTCTATGATATTCCAGAGAATTTGGTTGAGCTCCGGGAACATTAACCAATGCGTCAGCGGGGCGTCCCTTTTTACATATAAGGGTTGCCATTGAGGATCACGCCCTCGCCTTTGGCGAGGATGTGTCCGAAAGGGCGACCCTTTAAGGGCGTAGTAAAAAGGGATGCCCCGCTAATTCCGCCCTGGTAATTCATGAAGTCATCTCTCAAAAAACTACTTCAACAATATCACCTCCGGCCGAGTAAACGATTGGGCCAGCATTTTTTAATTAGTCAAAAAGCGCTTGAGAAAATTATCCAAACCGCTGAACTCTCCAAAAAAGACGTTGTCTTAGAGGTGGGGCCTGGTTTGGGTATCCTGACTGAACAATTAGCCCAAAGAGTCAAAAAAGTTATTGCTGTAGAAAAAGACAAGAAAATGGCTCAAACGTTAAAAGAGATTTTAAAAGATTATCAGAATGTAGAAATTATTCAGGGCGATATCCTAACAATTCAAATTCAAGGGTTGCCATTGAGGATCACATCTCTTGCCAAAGGCAAGGGTGTATCCGAAAGGACGACCCTTGAATTGAAAAGATATAAGCTGGTCGCCAACATTCCTTATTATTTAACTTCGCCTTTAATTCGCCTCTTTTTAGAATCAAGAACTCCTCCTCAATTAATGGCTCTTCTGATTCAGAAAGAAGTCGCTCAAAGAATCTGCGCTCAACCGCCTAGAATGAGCTTATTAGCCGTAGCCGTCCAATTCTACAGTCAGCCCCAGGTTATCTCTAAGGTCTCTAAAAAATGTTTCTGGCCTCAACCAAAAGTAGATTCAGCTATTATCAAAATCATTCCGCGTCGGCCGGTCGTCGCCAGTCAAGAGGCCCGTAAAAGATTCTTTCAAATAGTTAAAGCTGGCTTCTCCTCGCCGCGCAAACAATTAGCTAATAATCTCTTTCAAAAACTCAACCTGGACCGGCAAAAAATAAAAAAAGCCCTGACTGAATACGGTTTGAATCCGCAAGCCAGGGCTGAAAATCTGTCCGTGAAAGACTGGCTGAAATTCGTTTCTATTTAATCTCCCGAAACGAGGTAATATGCCATATGTCTTCTTCAAGAATAGAATTGTAAGCCGGAATAATAAAAGGTTCTGAAGCCGTACCGATAGTCTTTCCATCCCGAAGAACTACCGCTGTTATAACAATGATACGAGCATCATATGATTTTTCAAATGGAATATATACTTGGCCACCAGGTTTAAGCGAGTAATATTTAGTAGCATCCTTCCCGACAAAGACTTCTATCAGGTAGGGCAGACCATTGAGTATTTTAAACATACATTCTAAGTCGTTTGGATAGTAGCCAGGCGACTCCGTCACTTTGCCAATTTCTTTTTCTTTAACCACCTGAGGAGGCATTCTGAGGCCCGGCGGAGCCTGAGTAGAACAAGTCGCCAGCGAAAAAAGACCAAGGCCGATTAAGATTTAAAGAAGAATCTTAAAAATCTTTCTCATTTTATTCCGCCTCCCTTAAGGGTACATTCCAAGGATTAATTAAAATCTTTAACTGCAGTCGATGCGGACCCGAAGTGTCAGCCGGAGGCAAATCAATGATCCTATCTGCCCAAATGGTTCCGCTGTAGGTCTTCCGATAATCTCGAGTTCCAGTATTGCTTGTCTGGAAATGGATAATATGTTCGCCATTTGGTAAAAGACCGCCGTTTATTCCTAAATCTCTCACATAGAGAGTATAGGGGCTAGAGGGCCTTAAACAAATAACCGCAGATTGGCCAGGCATTTGAGAACCTTGATAAAGAGGAAAACTGCAAGGAAGATTAAATTTACTCACCAATATTCCTCTATCTTCGGGAAAAAGAATCTCTTCTGATTTAAAAATTAGCTGCCTAGTTTCTTCGCCAAGCCACAACAAACGTAAGGGGGGAATAGCTAAAATTTCATTTCTATAGGCATCTACTCTTTTCAACTGCTCCAGGCTATGATATTTAGGAAAGAATCGTATCTCTCGCTCAGCTGGCGAATGGTTGCTTGGTATAACCATGCCGGGTCTTGGGGACGGAAAAACATACATTTTACCACAGCCAGTCAGCCAAAACGTTAAGCCCACTAACGAAACCAACCAAATCAGTTTTTGTTTTCTCACCCTTTCCTCCTTTTTTAATTTTTAAGTTACTTTTCTCTAATTATAAACTACTTATATTTAATTGTCAAGATTGAGACGTTTCTCTTAAATCGTCTTCGTATCTCTGTGGATAACTGGATAAAACTGAGTTGGGTTATTTTTCAAAATATTGTATAATAAAAACAAAATGAAGCCGCTCAAATCATCTAAAAAAATAAATGTCTTTGCGGTTGTTTTGCTGTTGCTAACAGGTATCGCTATTGGCGGATACTTGGTTTTAAAAACTGAAATTGGTACTGCCTCTCTAAGCGAACAACTTTCCCAGATTCTTGAAGAAAATAGGCAGACAGTCGCCGGCTGTCAGCCGAATCCCGATGATAAAAACAAGGACAGCGACAACGATGGCTTAATGGACTGGCAAGAAACAACTTGGCAAACTAATCCCTGTCAGGCCGATACCGACGGTGACGGCTATCTTGACGGCGAAGAAGTCGCCTCTGGCTACAATCCAGTTGTGCCTGCGCCTAACGATGAATTAGCTGATTACGACTCAATCAGACCTCGACCGCTACCGCATAATTTAACTCAGGCCTTAGCTGAAAGTTTAACCGGAAGAATAACCGACCAAGGCCTAGAAACAATTTCAGGCGCCTTGGATTCAACTGACCTAATTACTTCCAATCGCATTGTTAACACAGCTATTCAGGAAGTCATTAGCCAATCAATGGGAGAGTTTTCTTTACCTAATATCCCTGACGAGGAAATAATTATTTCTTATGATAACAGTATTGAGGCTGTCCAAATTTATGCCGGTAAGGTTGTTGAGACCATTGAAGGATGGGAAGCCAATGCTCTACTTATCCAAGAACCGATCGCTGAATCAGAAGCTCAAGTAATTTATCAGGCCATTGAAACCAGCGACTTCAGCCAAATAGACAAATATGTCGCATTTTACCAAGGAGCGGCCGAAAGTATTAAAAAAATCACCGTTCCCTCTGATTTTAAAGATATTCACAAAGAGCAAATCGGCATCTTCTGGATAATGAGCAATATCTTTAAGGCCATCAGACAAATAGACCAAGACCCTCTCAAGGCGAATTTAGCTTTAGAACAGTGTGAGGCAACCGGCGATTTACTTACCCGAATGTTTTCAAAATTAGCTGACCAGCTCGGCCAATATTAATGTTTAATTTATTTTCTCAAAATTCTTCTCCCCGAATCAGTTTAGCCACTTTCTTAATTACGACCATGCTCTTTTTGGCTGGCGGCTGGGTTTTATTTTATCCTCAACCTACTCAGGCGCTTTTCGGCGTCGGAGACATTGTCTCTGACCCATGGCATACCGCCAAAACTATCTATCAGTCAATCAAAGACGCGGCTAAATGGGCTTGGGAAAAAGTCCAAGCGGCGGCGTCAACCGCCCGCGACCAAATCCGGACCGCCTATGATATCTGGCAAAAGAGCGATACTCTACTGGCCCGAGCCAGTAGAATAGCGGCCCAGATAGCTCTTAATACAATCCTTAACATGCTAACCAACGATATTATCGCCTGGATTCAGGGAGGAGGCGAGCCTAGGTTTATTAGTGACTGGCGGGGCTTTTTAAGCGAGGCCGGTGATAAAGCCGGCGGCCTGTTCGTTGATAAATACCTGGGGGCCGGCTGGCTTTGTGAACCATTTGACATAGACATCAGAATTGCTTTACTGACCGTACCTACTTTTGATGAGAAAGTCCGCTGTACTATCACCGATATGCTCGATAATATTAATTCCTTCTATGATGACTTTACGGTTGGCGGCTGGATGGCCTGGCTGGAGCTAGCTCAACCCCAGAATAATTTTCAGGGCGCTTTACTCATTGCTCAATCAGGAAAGTTGGCTGCTGAAGCAGCGGCCGAAGACGCAGCTGGCCAGGAAGCAACGGCTGGTGGGGGCTTCTTGTCAGTTAAGGTCTGTGTCAAAGGAAAAATTATCAATAATTTCGACCAAAGCGTTTACAGCACTTGTAATAATACCAATGATTGTAAAAGCGCTAAGGAATCGGTCGAAAACGATATAAATTATTCCTTCACCTGCGAAGACGAAAGAGTGAGTACCCCAGCTTCGGTCCTATCCGATGTGACTAGTCGAGCCATGGACCGGCAACTAGACACTCTGAGCGCCCAAGTGGCTGGTTTAACCAGTTCTTTAGGCAGTTTTGCCCCTTATATTGTTGCTGTGGCCAACGCGGTTATTAACAAGTTAATGCAAGAAGGATTAGCCACCCTTCAGGCAAGCGGGCCGAGCTCGGCAGCCCCAAACGAACCATTGCCGACTGGCCAAGCAATTGCTGAAATTGAAACACCGGCCCAAGCTGAGATAGCTTCAGAAATGACTGTTTTCTTAGTTGAAATGCAAAAGCTGCTTAAAGAAAATTTAGAGACCCAATTACTCGTCCAACAACAATCTAATTTGAGCGTTATGCAAAGCATAGAAACCATTCAAAATAATATTCTGAATACTTTAGTTAACATTGAAGCAGAGGCGGATTGTCCAATGCCTTATTGGGCCAGCTCTCAAATTATCAGTTCAACTATCGAACCTGGCCCGACGCCTATAGATAGCGACCGGACTGTCGAAACAATCCAAATCTCAGCTAGCGATGTTGGCAATGTTTTAGTCAAAAGAACAAGTTGGCGGGAGTGGGAAGGAGTAGAAGAAGGCTACGTTACTCATGCTACCTATGAAATCTTAGAAACCAATCCTCAAATAACTGACCAAATAGCCGGCCTGCAAGGAAATGATGTTAGCGCGACTAATCAGCGAATTGCGGACACAGCCACGGCTATTGCTTCAAGCAACGACTTAATTAGCGCAGTTGACGAATATGTTACTCTCTATAATGAAACTCTTCAGCCGCCAACCGAGGAAGAACAAGCTGCCTTAGACGTTAAAAAAGATGCTGTTGACGCAGCTTTAGAGCTTCTTATCACTAATGGTCAAGTAGCCGCTCAATCTTCGGCTAACAATCTGGTTGACTTAAACTCCGACACCCAAGATGCCAACTTAACTGTTAACGAACAAGCCAATAGTCTTTTGGAAGCGCGCGGTTTGAGCGAAGAGATGCCTGAAGCGGGCACTCTTTTTGGCCAAAAGGAAAATCTACAAACTATTCTTTACTCGGCCCAAAGTCATTTATCGGGTTGCCAAACCGAGACCGAGGAAGAAGGCGGCTTATTAAAATCGAACTGTTTTAATTTAGAAAATGCCTAGCTGGTCAAAAACAAAAAAACAATTAATTATTTTGGGTCTAATTTTCTTGATTAGTTCTTTAGGAATTTTTGTCTTGGAAATAAGAGGAGTTCAAGCTGAAGGAGGAATTGTTGGTCGGCTTTTTGATTTCAGCTTTGAAGGCATTGCTTGGATAATTGCCCGTATTGGCACGATTATTAAATTTGGCGCCTCATTGGTTGCCTATCTGGGAGCTATGCTCTTGGAGATGGCTTTTGGCATAGAAGAATTTACCAAGGCAGGAGTTGTCCAAATGGGCTGGAAGATAATGCGCGATTTGGCCAATATGTTCTTTGTCCTTATTTTACTAGTTATTGCTTTTGCGACGATTCTGCGTTTAGAAACTTACGGCATGAAAGCCCTTTTACCTAAACTGATTATAGCCGCTCTCTTAATTAACTTCAGTTTAGTTTTAGCCGGCGTAGTTATTGATTTTTCTCAAGTTCTAACTCATTTCTTCTACGACCAAGTAAGCAGCCAAGGCGGCGTAGCTGCCCAAATCGCCAATGTCAGCAATTTCCAAAAAGCTTGGCAGTTAAATAGCCAAGCTAATCTGCCCCAAAAATTAGCCGGCGGCGTTTCCGGTGTTTTAATGACAATCTTTGATATTTTCTTTGGAACCGTCTTGATTCTATCAGCTGGCTTTGTCTTAATGCTTGGCGCTTTCTTTTTGCTTGTCCGCTTGGTTACGCTTTGGTTCCTACTGATTGTTGCTCCCTTTGCCTGGCTTCTTTGGATTTTGCCTAATACCGCCAATCTCTTCCGCCAATGGTGGAGTAGCTTCCTCAAATGGGCCTTTTTCGCCCCTATTTATATCTTCTTTGTCTATTTAGCCATCAAAGCAGGCCAAGGCGGTTCCTTTGCTGACATTATTCAGATGGAAACTGAAAATATTATTAATGCTTCTGGCTGGAGAGAAACTATTGGTACAGCCCTAGCCGCCCAGCCCCGCCTGTTGCTCCAATTTATCTGCATAATGGGTATTCTTTTCGGCGGCCTAATCGCCGCTCAAAAAATGGGCGTTTACGGCGCTAACGGAGCTATGGGCATAGCTAAATTCTTTGGCAAAGGAGCGGCTGGTCTGGCTAGTCGTAATTTAGCTAGAGTACCACTCCCCGGCGCCGGCAGAATGGCTAAGGGAATAAGCAAATTCGGAGCAGATTTAGCCGAGCGTGGCTATGGCAGACTTGGCACTAGACTACAAACGGCCGGAGAACTGTTAGGTGAAAGCAAAGGAAAAGGAATATTTAGTCCGGGCGCCTGGAAAAGAGCCTGGCCGGCCCGGCGAGCCGAAGTTGAAGCGAGAGCTTATGCCCGACCAACTGGTGCTCTGCGAGACCAATTCAATTACGTCTTGTCTTTAGGTAAAGAAAGAACGAGATTTGCCGAACAAGCTGAACAGACAGAAGTTGCCCGCCGCATGAAAGAAGTAAGCGATACTAGCCGAGCCAGTGAATTTCTTGTTGATGGTTTGGAAAAATCCATGGCCGCTGGTAATAAAATTGACACTTCAGCTTATCTCCGTCTGATTTTTGAAGGAAATGACCAAAATGAAGTTATTAAACAAAGTAAGATTTTAGGTAGCGAAAAAGTTTTGGGTAAAGATAAGGAAGGCAACTCTCTAGCTCATGTTGTTTCTGACGAGACTGTAACTAAAGCAGTTTATGCTGCTTTAAAAGAAGCCGGCTTCGCTGAGGAACAACAAGCTAAAATTGCTATGGATTTAGGTAATATTGCCTTTATGAGCGGCAATTATGCAAATTATGGCATGGGAATATATGATATGGACAAGAAACGATTTAGGAGCACAGATCCAGAGGAACAGAGAATAGCGGCGGCTGGTAAAGCCGATAACCTGGAATCTCAAGTGAAAGACAGAAATTGGCACTGGAATTCAATTATGGAAGAAGTGCCTAAATCAGATGAGCATCCAGATGGCGTCAGAAACCTTCATCAAGGCGGCAAAGAACTTCTTAAAACAATTACAGCTGGCGATATTGAACAATTAAACCGAACTCGACCTGATTTCCAGATAAAAATAGGCAGCGAAAGAGCAGTTAGCCAAATGAGAAAATATGCTGATTCTTTAGAAGCCGATGATCCTGTCCGAGCCGGTTTGATTAGGAGATTTGCTGGCCAACTTCATGTCTTGAGAACAGCTGAAAAACCAGATTGGTATGACGAAAAGAAATATGGAGAACTAAGATGGCTCCCAAAAAAAGAAGAAACATAAGAAACAAAGAGACAAAGTGAAGAAAAAGAAAAGCCAATAGTACCACCAACCGAAGAAGCATTTCGAGAGGCCCGGGGCAGACATGGGCCAGGTGCTTTTGGCCAATAGCTAATTAAAAACAATGAACAACTCTAAACAACTCACTGCTGAACAATTAAAAAATCCAGATATTTTAGAAAAAATCAGAAAATTAGCTGAGCCGATTATCTGGCATATGCAGACCAAAGAGGCTTATAATTTAGCCCTTAATTTAGAGAAATCATTAGTTGCCGCTAATTTAAAAGGTATTGAACCCGAGCTGGATAAGTCCTACCAGGATTTAATTAATAAGCTAAAATTAACTGCTTTACCGATGCTTAATAACGAACAGACAATCCAAATTGTCAACGAACATTTCCTAGACGGATTAAAAGACAATATCGATATGAAAAATCGGCTGGCCGCTAAACTATTTTCCTTACCTTTGACACCGCGGGATGAATTTCGTCAGCAACTCCAAAGAGCCATCAAAAGTAATCAGCAAAAAATCGGTCCTTGGTCTATTGAGCAATGGTTGGCTGATTATAATAATTTTATCGAGCCCAGCAAACGAACTAATATTTCGCCCAGGGAATATCTTATCCAAAATCATCAGGCCAGCACTCTAGCTGAAGATGATAAAAATAAACTCTATACTCTTTTTCATATTTATGACCACTTTCTTTTAGTCACGCCTGTAGTCAGCGAAGAAGAAATTAGAAGAATTTCCGGTCAAGCCACCCGTCCAACTATCTCAACTAAAGCAACTCCTAGTCCGGCCCCTAGTCAATCGTCTCCTCCTTCGGATATTCAACCAGCTCCGCTATCGGCCCCCAAATCTTCTCCCCAAACATCATCTCCGTCACCGACTCGGCCTCTAAAAACTGTGCCACCATCATCTCGACCAACTGAATCAAAATTAGGCCGCCGGGATATTTACCAAGAACCAATCGAGGAATCAACTAGACCAGGTCAAATTGAACCAAAAATAGAAGGCAATATTGTTGATTTAAAAAGGTAATAGTTCGATAAACTCACTATATAAATGAAGTTTAATGTTCCCCAATTCATTGAAGTAGAGGACAAAATAATCGGCCCCTTAACCCTAAAACAATTCCTCTATTTGGCTGGGGGAGCCGGTTTGCTTTTAGTCTTTTGGTTTTTTCTTAAACTAACCGTCTTTATCATCGTGGCCATTCCAGTCGGTCTCTTCTGTGGTGTCTTAGCTTTTTACAAAGTCAATGGCCGGCCATTTATCTCTTTTTTGGCCTCGCTAATTAAATACTCAAGCAAGCCAAGACTGTATCTTTGGAGAAAAAGGAATAATAGGCCTTAAAATTAATAAACTAAGTGTCAAGCATATGGCTCAAAAACAAAAATCAGCTTCGGTTCAACAACATTTAGACATCAAAGAAATAAGAGACGATCTGATTGTTCTTAAAAGCGGCGGCCTGCGAGCTATCTTAATGACAACCAGCTTAAATTTTGCTCTTAAGTCTAGTGATGAACAGGATGCTATTATTTACCGTTACCAAAATTTCATTAACTCTCTCGACTTTCCGATTCAAATTGTGGCCGCTTCCCGGAAATTTGATATCAGTCCTTACACTGAAAATTTAGAACAAAGACAAGCCCAACAGGAGAACGAACTTCTGAGAATCCAAACCTCTGAATACATTGATTTTATTAAAGAATTAACCAAAATAACCAACATCATGACCGAATCTTTCTATCTGGTTGTTCCCTATAGCCCGACAATTACTATCAAGAAAGGGTTTTTGACTAATCTTTTTAAAGGGGCAAAGAAAAAAGAGCCGGTTATCCAAGAGGAAAAATTCCAAGAACTCAAAAATAATCTTTGGCAAAGAGTCGAATTTATTATCGCTGGTTTGCAGGGAACCGGCCTGAAAGCGGTCCCCTTAAAAACCGACGAGTTAGTCGAGCTTTTCTATAAACTCTATAATCCCAGCGCCAAAGAAGAGCCAGAGCTTCAAAAAGCTAAAGAAATGCGATTACAATAATATAAATGCCTTTATTCAAAAAAATCAAATCGGCCATAGGCGGAGCTGCCTCTAGTCAGGAGGAAGAATTCCCTCAAATAAATCAGCCAACCAGTCTGGTTGATTTAATCGCCCCAGCTGGCCTTAAAATCAACTCCAATTTTTTTCAATTAGGCGAAAAATACGGTCGGACTATTTTTGTTTTCACTTATCCGCCCGTTCTAAATACTGGCTGGCTTTCCCCTCTAATCACTCTTGACCAAGAGATGAATATTGCTTTATTTATTCATCCTTTTGAGACAAGCACGGTCTTGAAAAATTTAACCAAAAAAACTGCCCAAATCCAATCACAGATATCGCTTCAGCAGGAAAAAGGCAAAGTTCGCAGCCCGGTCTTGGAAACAGCTCTCAGAAATATTGAAGAACTGCGAGATAAGCTTCAGCAAGGGGCCGAACGACTCTTTAAAATGGGACTCTATATTACTTTTTTTGCTAACTCGGTCAAAGAACTGGATGAGATCGAAAACCAGCTTAGAGCTCTTTTGGAGAATCAAGCCACTTATGCCAAGCCGGCCGTTTTTCAACAAGAGCAAGGCCTTATCTCTACTCTCCCCCTAGGAGAGGATAAATTATCTATTCACAATAGCTTTAACACAGGACCTCTTTCTTCTACTTTTCCTTTTATTTCAGCTGATTTAACTGATAACAAAGGCATCCTTTACGGAATTAATCGCCATAATAATTCTCTCATCTTATTTGACCGTTTTGGTCTAGAAAACGGTAATATGGTCGTTTTTGCCAAATCGGGTAGCGGCAAAAGCTATTCAGTAAAACTGGAAATTCTTCGTTCGCTGATGCAAGATACCGAAGTGATTATCATTGACCCGGAAAAAGAATACCAATATTTAAGCGAAACGGTCGGCGGCAGCTTTATCGATATTTCCCTGACCTCGGATAATCATCTCAACCCCTTTGACTTGCCTCTGGCAGGACCGGACGACAAGCCAGCCGACCTCTTGAGAAACAACGTCATCAATTTAGTTGGTCTTTTAAGGATAATGCTCGGTGGCCTGACCCCTGAAGAGGACGCCATCCTGGATAAAGCATTGACTCAAACTTACGCCGCTCGCGATATTACGCCGGAGTCTGATTTCAGCAAAATTAGCTCACCGACCATGCAAGATCTTTATACCATCCTTAAAGGAATGACCGGCGGCGAAGGACTGGCTACCCGTTTGGAAAAATATGTCAGTGGCAGTTATGCCAGTTTCTTTAACCAGCCAACAAACGTCAAACTGGGAAAGAAGCTAATTGTTTTCAGCATCCGGGATATGGAAGACGAGTTAAGACCCTTGGCCATGTATGTTATTCTGCGTTATATTTGGAATATCATTCGGGCGGAAAGAAAAAAGAGAATTTTAGTCGTGGATGAGGCTTGGTGGATGATGCAGCACGAAGACGCCGCTTCGTTTCTCTTCGGCATTGCTAAAAGATGCCGCAAATATTATTTAGGCCTGACGACCATTACCCAAGATGTAGCCGATTTTATGAAATCTAAATATGGCAAACCGATTGTGACTAATTCTTCTTTGCAACTCCTGCTGAAACAGTCGCCAGCCACTATGGACGTAGTCAAAGAAACTTTTAATCTGACTGACCAAGAGAAATATATGCTTTTGGAATGTCCGGTTGGCGAAGGTCTCTTCTTTGCCGGAACTAAACACGTAGCCATTAAGGTAATCGCCTCTTATACCGAAGACCAGATTATCACCTCTGACCCAGCCCAGTTATTGGAGATTGAACAAGCCAAAAAAGAGTTAGCCCAAGAAGAAAGCGAGGGGCAAGCTGTTCATTAGTTTCGATCTAATTTATAAAACATCTATGGCTGATTATAGCGACCAATTAAATCAAAACAGGGCCAAGAGCCGAAGACCAGTCAAGAAAATAAAATCCAAATCAGTTAATCCCGACAGTGAAATTACCAATGCCGAATGGATGATTGTCGGTTTTATCGCTGCTTTGGCTGATCTATTGGGACCCTTCGGTTTTCCTTGCATTCTGATCCTTTGTTTTTGGTCCGTTTTCAAATTTCACAAGTTTCCCACTAATAAAATCATAGTCGCCGGATCCGCTGAAGTTTTATCTTTTGGCTTCCTGCCCGGCTGGACCGGTTATGTCGTTTATCTTTTCCTTGAACAAAAAGGTTATTTGCCTAAATGGATATCTAAATGGACGGGTAAATTAATCAAGTCAAGAACCTAAATGATTGAAATTAAAAAAAACAGCTTAATTTGTTGCTTGTTGTTAATTACCCTTTGTTTGTTTATTATTAATTCAGTCCGAAGTCAAGCTCCGGAAATCGGCATTACCTTAACCTGGTCAACTAATACTTACGTACCGTCTGGTTATCCAGGCAAGGCCCTGCCCGCCCGAGGCAGTATCATTGAGGTAGTCGCCAATATTGACTCACTGGTAGTTAATCCTGCCGAACTGGATTACCGCTGGTTTCTCAATGAGCACCTCCAAAGCGAGAACTCAGGTCAGGGGAAAAATATTTTTAGATTCCCAGTCGGCTGGCAAACCGAAAAAGATCAATCAATTAAAGTGGAAATCAGAGAAAAGAGGGAAAACTTCTTGGATTCGGCTTATCTAGCTATAAAAATTGTTAAGCCGGAAATTATTCTCCAACCGAGCACCAAGACAGACCAGGGAATAAAAAAACAAATCCTTCCTTTGAATTCTTCGGCTGCCTCAATTATCAAAAATTACCAGTTTTATTCCGAACAAGAAATAGATATTCTGGCTCAACCTTATTTCTTCAATGTTGAAGACATGAGCGAGTTAGATTATCAATGGAGTTTCGGCGACAAAGAAGCCACTCCCGAAAGCTCAACTAAGCCCAATCTACTCCTTTTAAAAATCGCTGAGTTGAATAAAGCGGTCAGTCAAAATCTTAATATTTTGGTAGAAGATAAAAAAAATCCCATTCAAAGAGCAGAGACAACAGCTAAAATAGAAATTATTCCATTAAATCAATGAGATTAAAAAAAATATTTATAATTTTTCCGCTTCTTATTTATTGTCTATTGGTTATCGGTTTAAACGTTCAAGCTGGTTATGAAATAGAGGTAAGCATCCCCGGAGGGCCAAGCGCCGGAGCAGACGTTACTCTTAAGCAATACATCCGCTATATCTATCTTTTGGGATTGGGCTTGATTGGTATAGCCGCTTTGGGCTCCCTGGTCTATGGCGGTCTCATGTATATGCTTTCTGGAACGGTTACCTCAAAAGAAGAAGCCAAGTCCTGGATTAAGGGAGCCATTTCGGGCCTAGTCCTGGGAATGACGGCCTATTTAATCTTAAATACGATTAATCCGGATTTGCTCAAATTAAGAGAGCCAACTTTGCCACCGCTAAACCCACCCGCAGCTTCTCCACCCGCAGCTTCTCCGCTTACTTGCGAAGCAGGAAACTGCGATCCAGGATGTGAAGCAGCCGCGAATTGCGCAGAGCCCACCTACATTTGGGACGAAGATTTCTGTCAGTGTGTTTTTTCTGGGTCTGTAGGACCTTAATCACCTTAACCGTAGAATTTATGTCGCTTAAAAAAATTTTTATCATTCTAATTATCCTACTCACCCTTGTAGTAGGTCTTTTAGTCGCCTATAACTACTTTCTCAAAGGAGAGGAACCGACCGAGCCGACAACTATCCCAACCACGCCAACCGAAACCGAATCAACCGGCCGGATTAAAGCCATCTCTCAAGAGTCGGTTTTAGGCCCGACCATTGACGGCCAAAAAGTTAAATATTATCTTGAGGGCAATGGCAACGTTTTTGAATCTAATTTTGACGGTTCTAATAAGACAAGGGTTTCGGCTAATCTGCTGACCGGCCTACTCAAGGTTCTCTGGTCTTCCCAAAAAGATAAAGTTATTGCTGTCTTCGATGATGAAGGAGAGACAAAGAAATATCTTTATGATTATCAAACCGAAAAGGCAACCTTGCTTGACTCCAATATTCAACATATTGCCTGGTCGCCTGATGAAGATAAAATTGCTTACCAGTACTATAACCCTCAAACCGAAGACAATAACATCAGCCTGGCCCAGCCCGACGGCTCAAACTGGACCAATATTTTAGCTACCCGGATGAAAAATCTAATCGTTGAATGGCCCAGTTCCGGCCAATTAGCTATCCGGACCAAACCGAGTGGCTTAGCCCAAAGCGTTGTCTATACAATTGATTTAGCTAATGGTGATTTTCAAAAGATTATCAGCGAGACCTATGGTTTGACCACTCTTTGGTCGCCTCTGGGAGATAAACTCCTCTTTTCGGAAACCGATGAGCGGGGCAAAAATCTTAAATTAAAAATAGCCAACTTATCCAAGCAGGCCATTGAGGAATTAGATTTTGTTACCTTGCCGGAAAAATGCGTCTGGTCCCAGGATAACCGAACTATTTTCTGCGCTGTCCCTAAAACTATCTCTACGGCAGCCACTCTTCCCGATGATTATTATAAAGGCCTGGTCACTTTGGCTGATGATTTCTGGCGGATTAACTTGGATATTGGTGAAAAAATTCAGATCTATCTGCCAACCGACGAAGAAGCGACGTCTTACGATGCCCAAAATCTGCTTTTGTCTCCTTTAGAAAACTATCTTCTTTTTGTTAACAAGCGAAACGGTCTTTTATACAGCTTAGCCCTGTAATCAGCCAAAAAATAATCGCCAAGTCGTTTTTCCAATAAGTCGTATCGATTAAGCCGTGAACTAAGAGATAAATCATGACGGCCATCAGAAAATAATTAAGCAGTTGGCCGTTTTTTCTTTGGCTGAAAAAGAGGACCAACAACCAGATAAAGCCGAGCAGGCCTAATAAGCCGGTCTGTAGCCAAAAAGCCAAAAAGAGATTATGGGGCTGAGGAACGGCCCATTCTAAATAAGGCGGCATTTGGGTTTGATAATTCAAGTAGTTTTTTTGAAAAAGGCCGGGCCCGATACCAACCAGAGAACGGTCTTTAATTATCTGCCAAGCGCTTTGCCAGATGATTAACCGCGATTTTAGAGAAGGATAAGATAGTTCCATTAAGCTCTGAAATTTTTGACTAGGTATCTGGCTTAAGCAAGCTGAGACAAAGATGAGAAAAATCAGGCCAATAGCCAAGAGAGCTAATTTAAAGCGGCCGGGTTGGATTCTTTTTTGATAAAAAATAATCAATAGGAAAATAAAACTGGCCATTAAACCTAACCAGGCACCATAGGAATATGTCAGATAGATGGCTGTTAATAATAAACAATGGGCGATAAACAATACTATTTTTGAAATTTTCCTCTTAAAAGAGAAATAGAGATAAAAAGAAAGGACAAAAATAGGCGTCAGATACATAGCCAGATGGTTTGGCGAAAGATAAAAAGCTTTTAAGCGACCGTCATAAGTCAATTGGCCATTTAGCCAATAAAAAAGAGCAATTAGGGCAACAGCCAGGCCCGACAAAGTCAAAGCGATCAGTAATTTATTGACCTGCTTTTTGTTTCTTAAACTGTCAATTAAGACGATAAAATAAATCCAGGGAATAACAAACCAGCTTTTCCAGATGCCGGCGCTGGTTCTCAAATCAGCTGAAAATAGAGTAGCTAAAGTCAGACCGAGAAAAATCAGAAAAATCGGATAGAAAAAAACCTTTCTCCTAAATTGAGGTGGCCCTGACCGGATTTTTTCAATCATCCAGCCGATAAATAGAATCAAGATAATTATTTCCAAAAGATTGGTCGGCAAAGAATAAATTTCAAAACGGACTAAATAAACCGGCAAGAATAAGGCAACTGAATAAATTAATAAATTAATAACTTTTTGAAGCATATTAAATATTAACTAAGGACGTATCCTGCTAATCGCCGTTGACAGGCCTAGAATAATCATCAAAAGAGCCAAAATAATCGGATTATAAATAGACGTCTCAAAAAAACTATGGACGGCCAAATAAACCAAAGAACCGATTAAGGCAAGGCAAAGATATTTTTCTGGTTGGTCAAGTCGGCCTAGTTTCCGAAATAACTGACCGAGCGTCCCTAAAATTAAAACCAGCCAAATAATCAAGGCAAAAACACCCATTTCCGAAAAAATATCCAAATAAAGATTGTGAGCGGTAACTGGGCTGCGGTAACCCAGACCGGGCTCAACCAATAAAGAGTAACTACCCAAGCCAAGGCCTTGCCAAAAGTTTTTTAAACTGCTTTGACCGGCTTGCTGCCACATTTCTAAGCGGCCGATATTAGAGCCGTCAGTCAAGTCAAAAGAAGAATAAAATCTATCAGCTATTGGCGTGCCTGGGATAATAAAGATAAACAGAGTCAAGCTAAGCAAGCAAGCAGCTCTCTTGGCCTGAAAATATCTCCAGAGCAGACCAGCTAAAATCAAAAAAGTGACGATGACAGCCAGGTAAGCGCCCCGACTGAAAGTTAATAACAAGGCGGTGAACAACGAGCAGACAATGATGAATGACAAAATTCTATCGGAATTTTTCAGGAATAAAGCAATACCTAAGGGCAGAAGAATTCCCAGATAGAAACTAAACATATGCGGGTCAGCGAAAAGAGAAAAAGCCCTTAAAACGGTCTGACCGTTGATATTAACCAGCCAGCTAGGATAAGCCAGAATCAAAGTGCCGAAATTAAAGCCGCTAAAGACGGGTACCAGATAGTCGGCCCACCATTGATAAACCCTTTCTAAGCCGAAAATCAAAGGGGCTAAAAATTGGCCCAAGCCGATTAAAGCAACCAAGCCGGCCCCTTTAATTAGAACGTCTACAACTTTTTTAATTTTGGCCCAGCTGCCGACCAAAATAACGGTCAGAAGATAGAACGGATAAATAGATAAAAAAAAGACCAGTTTTCTCAAGCCCCAGGAAATATTTTCTGCCCCAAATAAAGAAAGAAAAGCTAAGGTCAAAAAAAGTAATAAGCTAATCGCTTGGAGATTCTTAAAATAAAGCCAATTGGGCCAGTTTTTAATAATCAAACTCCTAATCAGCCAAAAGCCAAACAATAAAACAATAAACAGCCGCAGAGAGGCCAAGTCAACATCCGGCCGCGGGTTGAGAGCTATTTGGAAGGGCAGATAAGCAACTAAGAGAAGAAACCATTTAAACATCTTTTCTGACTAGGGCTAAAATATGCTTAATTGAAAAGCCGCCGATTAAATATAAGCTGAGAAAATAAATTGAACCGGCCAAGACGATTAAGAGAAACAGATTCCAGGCTGGCAACAGGTAAAGCGAAGCAGCCATAATTAAACCAGCCAGAGCATATTTGATTATTGAGCCGAAAGAAGGAAGTTTTTTCAGAACTCGGCCGAGGACCAAGGCCATCAGCAGAGTAACAGTGAATTCAGTCAGCAGAGTTGTTCCAGCTGCTCCGTAATAAGAATACTTGGGAATAAAGATGAAATTTGTCACTAAGTTAAGGGCAACTCCCAGACCGTAGATATAAGCTAATTTCCTCTGCTCTTTAAGCGAGATAATCATATTAGAAAAAAGCGTCCCCAGGAAAATAATTCCGGTAGCGAAAATCAGGACATTTAAGACGCCGGCCGAAAGAGTAAATTCTTGGCCGGCGATTAAGACGACTATTTGAGGAGAAAGGAAGAGGGTGCCGATAATCAAAGGGATGATAAAAACGAGTAAAACATCCAAGGCTTGCTGACTGACTTTGCTGAATTTTTCTTTAGCGGTTAAGGCATATTTAGAAAGCAAAGGCATAACCAGGCCAACAAACATAGCTGGAAAGAAAATTAAACTTTCTAGAATCTTATAAGCCAAACTGTAGATACCGACGTCAGCGGCGCTTTTCATCAAAGAAAGCATAATCGTATCTATTCGGAAATAGACCATGGTAAAAACAATAGCCAGGGCCAAAGGCAGAGATTCTTTAAGCAAAGAGCGCCAAAGAGAAAAATCAAGCTGCAAAGAAATGGAGATATATTTTTGACTAAAAAAGAAAACTAAAAGGAAGTTAACTAAAGCGCTAGCGACCATAGCGCTGACAATGAATAAAAATCCTTTTTGCTGCCAGATAAAGAAGAGAACTAAAGCCAATTGAACCAGTCGGCCTGAAAATTCGGCCAAAGCTACTTTGTCCATCCTTAAATACTTCTGAAAAACACCCATCAGAACTTGATTGTTGGATAAAAGCCAAAAACCAACCGCCCCAATCAGAATCCCTAATTTGACTGTCTCCGGATAAGGAGAGAAATAACCAATTAAAGGAGCTAAGGCAAAGATAAATAAGCCAGCCATTAATCTTAAAGTAAAGGCATTACTGGCTATTTTCCTTTCGTCAGCCCGCGGTCGAGAAATCTCCCGCAGGCAAATAGAATAAAGACCCAAATCAGCCAAAACGCTAAAGAAATACAAAAAGGCCAGAATGGTCGCGTATTGACCGAAACCAGTTTGGCCTAAATAACGGGTAATGAAGCCGATAATAATTAAAGAAAGGGCTAGATTGATAATTCTAGCCCCAGCGGCAATAATCGTGTTATAAGCAATTTTTCGGTCGAGCATTTAACTGTTATTTATCCTGGCTGACTGGCTTAATGACTACTCTCCTCCTCGGCTCCTGACCGGTACTTTGAGTATCTATTTCTGGCCGGTCAGCTAAAGCCAAGTGAATAATTCTCCTTTCGTAGGCCGGCATCGGATGTAAGATTAAAGAAACCCTTTTTGTTAAAGCTTGTTTAGCCATGTTTTGAGCCAATTCTTCGAGGAGCTCCAGACGGTGCTTACGGTAGCTATTAATATCTAAAATAAACTGGATTGGCTGGCCGTTCTTCTTGCTGACCAGAAGGCGAGCCAAATGCTGTAAAGCGCTTAAATTAGTGCCGGCCTGACCAATTAAAAACCCACCCTGCTCACTTTGGATATTGGCCAAAATATTATCCTTGTCTGAATCGTTAACAGTCACTTCCCCGGCGATATCAATCATTTTTAATAATTGGCTAATGGTTTCTTTAATAAGAGTTGTTTCTTCCATACCTATATTTTAACCATTAATTTTAATCTTAGTAAAGTATTGTTGGACAATGCCGAATAAAGTGATGACTATCCAATAAAGAGGCAGAGCGGCCGGCAAGTTCCAGGCAATGAAGATAGTAATCAAAGGCATAAAATAAACCATCTGCTGACTCATTAAGGAGGATATATCCAAACCGGCTATTTTCGTCCCTGGGGATGATTGAGTTGCCTTCTGAGGCATAATCATTTTGGACTGAACAAATTGGAAAAAACCAGCTAAAAGGGCTAAAACAATACTTCGCTCCGACAGATTAACTATCCCCAAAAACATTAAGTTGAGCGATTCCGGTCGTTCAATAAAGCTGTAAAGGACCTCCAATTTCTGAGGGTCTAAACCGGTAAAGAAAACCCGATAGAGAGCAATCAGAATAGGCAACTGAATCAAAATAGGCAGACAGCCGGAAAAAGGATTGATCTTGTACTTCTGATACAAATTCATCATTGCCTTAGCTTGCTCTTCTTTGTCTTTGTACTTCTTTCTAATTTCTTTTATTTCCGGCTGCAATTTGGTCATCGCTTTTTGAGAACGAATCGCCTTCTGGGAAAGGGGATAAAGGATTAAACGAATTAAAGTAGTTAAAACTATGATAGCTATCCCCAAGTCCTGACCGGGGATAACATTATAAAGCCAAATCAAGGCATTAAACAAAGGGTAATAAAGGAGTTGATTAAAAAGATTGATTAATAATTCCATATTATTTTGGCTTTTCTAAATAAACTAAGCAGGTTTTTTTCAATGGCCCGGTAATTCTCTTTGGTTATCTCCGGGTTGACTGAAATAATCAGGTCAAGGCCGGGCTTAATCCGGTTCAGTCTCAACCGAACTATTTCTTCTAACTGGCGCCTGACCTTATTTCTTTGGGCAGCTTTTTTAGATATTTTTAAACTAACTATAAAAGCAAAGCGGCTTATTTCTAAATCATTCTTCAATACTTTAAGCCGCATAAATTTTTCTTGGTAACTCTCGCCTTTTTGGAATACCTTTTTGAAGTGGCTCTCCTTTTTTAATTTATACTTTCCAGGCAGCATAGATAAACTAAAATCAAACAGTTAATTTCTTTCGCTGTTTGCGCCGGCGACGGGCCAAAACCCGTCGGCCGCATCGGGTAGCCATCCTGGCTCGAAAACCATGGACTTTCTTACGTTTCCTTTTCTTAGGTTGATAAGTAATTGACATAAAGGTAAAATGTATAAGAGGTTTGTTAGTTAAGATTAACACTTCAAGGCCTGCTCGTCAAACCAATAACTCATTACCTCTATTTTATCCCCCTTTCTTCCACAATTTATTCACAAAAGAGACTGGTTTATTATTTTTTGAAATGTGCTAAAATATGTTTAGAAGTATATTTACTTGCTCGCTCGGAAATGAAAACAAGTTTTCATTTCCGAGCGAGCAAGTAAATAATAGCAACTTTTAATCTCCGGAAAAATACAATGAACTTAAAAGAACTTTGGCAGACTATTCTAGGCGAAATCGAACTAAGCATCTCCAAGGCCAATTTCATTACCTGGTTTAGGAACACCAGGATTCATTCAAGGAAGGACGGTGTGGTCACTGTTGGTGTCCCTAATGCCTTTACTAAAGAATGGTTAGAAAATAAATACAACAAACTTATTTTAGGAACTTTACGGAATAATTCCCCTGATATTAAAGAAATTAAATTCGTCATTGAGGGAGGAACTCCTCTAGTCATAGCCGCCAGCCGAAAGAAGGCTCCGTTTGTTTTTGCCGAAGACCAACTTAAGTTTCAAGAGCTCAGCGTTGATAAAGAAACTAATTTAAATCCTAAATATAATTTTGAAAATTTCGTTATCGGGTCTTTTAATGAACTAGCTCAGGCAGCCGGCCTGGCCGTGACTAAACACCTAGGCACTCTTTACAATCCTCTCTTCGTTTACGGCGGGGTCGGCCTGGGTAAAACCCACTTACTCCAGGCAATCGGCAATGAACTGGCCAAGAAATATCCCGGTAAAAAAGTCCAATACCTTAGTTCAGAAAAATACACCAGCGAATTAGTCGATGCCATCTCCAAAAGAGGGATGGATACTTTTAAACGGAAGTACCAAAAAATAGATACTTTAATCATTGACGATATTCATTTTATCGCCGGCAAAGAGAAAACCCAAGAAGAGTTTTTCCACACTTTTAACTCCCTCTATCAGAAAAATAAACAGATCATTATCAGCTCTGACAGACCACCCAAGGCAATATCTACCCTAGAAGAGCGTCTCCGTTCCCGCTTTGAAGGAGGCATGATTGCCGACATTAGTTATCCCGATTTAGAAACAAGGATAGCTATCCTTAAAAGTAAGGTTAAAGAAAAGAACTTCAAAATATCCGATGAGACGATTAGTTATATCGCTACCCATATTCAAAGAAATATCCGGGAATTAGAGGGAGCTCTTAACCGGTTAATCGCTTTTTGTCAGATGAATGAAATCAGCCCTAACCTAAAAACCACCTCCCAGGTTCTAGCTAAGATTATTACCGCCCCCAGGAAAAAGACGAATCTGAAAAATATTATCAAAGCGGTAGCTGAATTCTATGATATCAACATTAATGATTTGGTTAATCGTTCCCGTAAAAAAGAATTGGTTTATCCCCGTCAAATAACTATGTATTTGGTCAGGGAGGAACTTAGTGGTTCCTACCCCTTTATCGGTGAAAAAATAGGCGGCCGCGACCACACAACTGTTATGTATGCTTGTCAGAAAATTAACAAAGAAATAGAAAACAACGAATCACTCCAGCAAGAAATTAATTTAATTAAAGAAAGAATCTATAGCTAAAAGTTAAAAGTTATCAAAAATTTATCAACAGATTATTGATTCTTAATTCAACAACTTCTTAATTCAGAATTACTAATCTACTTCTGTATAAAAATAACTTTTCCACATTTTTTAGGAAACTAATAATAACAATAAATATATATAAATAAATATTATTATAGTTATTATGCAAATAACCTGTCTTCAAGAAAAACTAAAACAAGCCCTAAACATCACCGAACGGATTATCGGCCGCAATTTAACTTTGCCTATCCTTAATAACCTTCTTTTAACTACCGAAGATAATAAATTAAGAGTATCCTCGACTAATTTAGAAATTGGGATTAACTATTGGTTGACTGGCAAAGTAGCTAAAGGGGGTAGTATTACTGTCCCGGCTAGATTGATTAGCGATTTAATTAATAATCTGCCTAATAAAAAAATAGAGCTTAGGGTTAAAGATAGACAATTAGAATTAAGATGCGAAAAATTTAAAGCCATTCTCAAGGGTTTAAGCGCTGATGATTTTCCGATTATTCCTAAGATTAAGGAAAAGCCGATTATAAAAATTAATGGAGCCACTTTAAGAAATAGTCTGGCCCAAGTAGTTGAAATGGTTTCCCTTTCGGAATCGCGACCGGAGATTTCGGGAGTTTATATGAAATTTGACAAAAATACGATTAGGTTGGCGGCCACTGACAGCTTCCGTTTAGCTGAAAAGAATATCGAAACAAGGAATGGTCAGTCATCAAGCGGCCAGGTAATGATTGTTCCTCAAAGAACTGTTCAGGAACTGGTTAGAATCCTTACTGATAAAGAAAGCGAAGCGGAAATAGCTTTATCAACTGGCCAGGTTTTGTTTAATTTAGAAGATTGTCAGGTTATCTCCAGGTTAATCGAGGGGCAATACCCAGATTATCAACAAATTATCCCGGCCAATTTTAAGACAGAAGCGATAGCTAATCGAGAAGAGCTGATTAATAATATTAAGATAGCCAGCCTTTTTAGCGGCAAGATAAACAACGTCAAGTTAATCGTTAATCCGAAAAGAGCATTATTGGAGATTACAGCTAAAGATGTCGATATTGGAGAAAACAAATCCCAAATGGGAACCAAAGTCAATGGTAAAGCCATCGAGGTCATCTTTAATTATCGTTATCTTCTTGACGGCCTGAATAATATCTTCAGTGATAAAGTTGTTTTGGGATTTAATAACAGCGCTAACCCGATAGTCATCAGGCCAGTCGGTGACACCAGCTATACCTACCTAGTTATGCCGATTAAGGCCTAACCAGAGAAATGGAAAACAAAAAACCAGACCTCAGTTGGGTCTGGTTTTTTATGATTGAATTTTCTTATTTTTCTAAACCGATATTTTTTTCGTACCAATAATAAAATTCTTTAGGAGAAAGAAATTTAACCTTACCAGACTGACCCGGTTTCTTGCCAGCCGGTCTGACCATCACTTCGGTGGCTCTAACGCGACCGTTAATTCTTAATTGGTCTAATTTTCCCATACAGCTGGGAAGAATTTCCACTTCTTCCGCCGGATCAAAACCAATGGCGCAGAGGAATTTTTTACCATTTTTACCAAATGAGGTGGGGGCATAGTATATAGCGTCTCGACTAGAGAAAGCGGTATTGTCTCGTTCACCAATAGAACTTCCTTCGGGTTTTGAATCTAGTTCTAATCGTCCAAAAATAGCCTTAAGAGCGTCCTCGGCAGGTAAACCTCGATAAAAAGTCGGTGCCTCTTGATGGTCGGTTAAATCTCTTATTTTTTCTGGAGAGATATCCAATTTTTTTTCTTTCTCTTCAACTACCATCCTTTCTATTGATTGTCCCATGATTTCGGGCATATTTTATTTCTTAATTATTTTAGTAATAAACGACTATTTCATCTTCTTGGCGATTAAGCACCTCGTCATAAGCGCGTACTTTAATTGTCTGTTCAGCTGAGTCAATTAAATAGGGCGTTAAGTTAAAAGTGACTCCATAAGGATAAGTCGTATCGGTGCCGACTAACCGGTTATTGAGGAAAAAATCCAATTGTTTTATTCCCAATGGGGCGCTGGCCCGGGCGCTGATGGTTAAAGTCGCCTGGTTAATTGAAGTGTTGGCCATTGGCGAGGTAATTTTTACCTGAGGTTGGTTCTCTTGAGTATGGACATCGTCATATTGATCAGGTGGATTCTGATTATAACAAATACTGCCTGAACAAGGCTGATTAGCCGTCCAGGCCAGGACTGCCTTTTCCCAATTGTCAAATTGAGGGTCTTGGTCGGGCTGGTCAGGATAATCTCCGAGAGGGTTATCTTTATTGACATAGTAAAGAATAGAGTGAACTTCCTGATAAATTCTCTCTTTAATTAAATCAGGCGGCGTCAATAAGGTAGCTAATTTTCCGGAAATTTCGTCAATGCCAATCTTTCTTTGATAGGCTAATTGTCCGTTAAGCATCGGCTTGGTCGTCGTTGGAGTTGGTTCAGGTCGGTCAAAATTTTCCACTCTTTCGGGCAAGACGAATTGCTTTTCTTCTCCAGTAGTTTCCTGATTTAGCTTAAATTGATAGGCCTGGACCATGAAATCATGCCAGACAGGGGCGGCCACATAGAGACCGGCTGCTCCAGGCTTCATTTTTTGAGTGTAGTCGTTGTTGCCGGCCCAGACACCGGCGACCAAACTGGGCGTATAGCCGACTGTCCAGCCGTCACTATAATCTTGGGTAGTGCCGGTTTTGGCGGCCGCCGGCCGGCCATCTAAGTAAAGTTTGGAATGTGAGCCGAACATCGGCGCCCGAGCCGCTTCATCGGAGAGAATGTCGTTGATTTGGCGGGCGACTTGTTCGTCAAGGACCCGGATAGCTTCGTCCCTGTATTCTTCTAAAATATTCTCTTGGGCATCTTCAATTTTGAGAATTATTTTTAAAGGATGCTTGATTCCCTCGGTGGCGAAGACGCCGTAAGCGGCCGTTTCATCAATTAATTTAATTTCGCCACCCCCTAAAACCAGGGATAAACTGTAACGATTACGGTCTTTAAGAGTGGTGATGCCCATATCTTGGGCCAAGTTAATTGTCTCATTGACTCCGGCCAAATAGAGAGTTTTAACCGAGGGCAGGTTAATTGATTGGGCCAAGGCCTGTCTCATGGTTACCGGCCCGCGAAATTTCAAGTCATAGTTTTTAGGAGCATATTCTTCGCCTTCGCCTGGTCCGAATTTACCGAAGCCGGTCTCTAAATCAAAAATAATTGTTTCTGGATTATAGCCCTTTTTGAAAGCCGTGGCATAGGCAAAGGGCTTGAAAGAAGAACCGGGCTGTCGGTGGGGGCTGGTGGCTACGTTAAATTGCTCCTCTTCATAACCTTTTGAGCCGACCAAAGCCAATAGTTGGCCGGTTTTTGGGTCAAGAGCGACTAAGGCGGCATTGGTTGCTCGATAACTTTTTTCGTTTTGTCTCACTCCTTGGCTAACCACTTCCTCAGCGATTTTTTGCAAGTCCCAATCCAGAGTAGTGTAAACCCTCAGGCCAGCCATGTTGATATCAGTATATTGACGACCATAGTTTTCCTCCAGATATTCCTGAATCATGGTGACAAAATGATGAGCTTTGAGGTCGGTTTGGGAAGCGTATTCTAACTCTTCTTCTTTGGCTTGGCTGGCTTCTTCTTCGGTAACATAGCCGAACTTGACCATTCTGTCTAAAATATATTCTTGTCTGGCCTTTAATTCTTCGGGATGAGAACCGTAAGGCGAGTAATAACTTGGCGCCTGGGGAAGAGCCGCTAAAAGAACCGATTCAGCTAAGATTAATTCTCGGGCTGGCTTGTTAAAATAGGTTTGAGCGGCTGCTTCAATACCGTAGGCGTTAGAGCCGTAAGGCACCTGATTAAGATAAAATCCAAGAATCTCGTCCTTGGAATATTTTCTTTCCATCAATGGAGCCAGGATGGCTTCTTTAATTTTCCGAGTGAAAGTCCTGGCTGATTGAGGGCCGCCTAAATAAGCGTTTTTAATGAACTGCTGGGTAATGGTTGAGCCGCCTTGGGCGATTCTATTGCCGGTTAAATTAGACCAGGCGGCCCGCAAAATTCCTCGCCAGTCCAGACCAAAGTGATGATAAAAATTATCATCTTCAATGACTACGGTGGCGTCTTTGACAAATTGAGGTATTTCTTCAAAAAGGATAACTGTTCTTCTCTCCTCGCCGTGGATGTCATATAGAACAACCTGACCGGTCCGGTCGTAAATCTTGGTCGATTCAACTACTTGACGTTGGCTGATTTTAGTCGGGTCGGGTAAATCCTTGGCGAAATAAGCAGAAACGGCCAGAACGGCTAAAATACCGATGACCAAACAAAAAACAGCTAATTTAATTATTGGCTTAAGTATTCTTCTAAACATTTCTTTTATTCTGACAGAATTGACCGCTTTTATCAAGGGTGCTATCATATGATTGACTTGTTATATCATGGATCAAGAGACTAAAATTAAAGAAGCCTTAACGCGAGGCGTAGAAAATATCTACCCTAATCGGCAGGCCTTGGAGGAAAGATTAAGGTCCGGACAAAAAATCCGGCTCTATTGTGGCTATGACCCAACTGCGCCGACTCTTCATATCGGCCATGCCATTACCATCAGAAAATTAGCCCAGTTTCAGGCCCTGGGCCACGAAGTTATTTTTTTAATCGGCGATTTTACCGGCATGATTGGCGACCCTAGCGATAAAAGAGCCACCAGAAAAAAGATGGCCAGAGAAAAGCTTCTTAAAAACGCCAAGGATTATCAGAAGCAAGCCAGTAAGATTTTGAAATTTACTGGTCGGAATCCGGCTAAGGTGATGTATAACAGTCAGTGGAATGATAAATTAAGTTTTATAGATTTAGTTAATTTAGCTTCTAATTTTACTGCTCAACAAACTCTGGCTAGAGATATGTTTAAAAAAAGGATACAAGAGGGAAAGGATTTGTATTTACATGAATTTCTTTACCCTTTGGTCCAGGCCTATGATTCTGTGGCCATGGATGTTGATTTAGAAGTAGGTGGCAACGACCAGACCTTTAATATGTTGGCCGGCCGGACATTAATGAAAAAGATGAAGAATAAGGAGAAGTTTGTTTTAACCACCAAATTGTTAGTTGACCCGTCTGGTCAAAAAATGGGTAAAACCGAAGGCAAGATGATTGCTTTAAGTGAAAAGCCAAATGAAATGTTCGGCCAGATTATGGCTTGGCCCGATGAAATTATTGGCCCCGGTTTAGAGCTTTGTACTGATATACTTATGGAGGAAGTTAATCAGATTAAAGAACAGATTAAACGGGGAAAAATAAACCCACGCGACGCCAAGGCCCGCTTGGCCAGAGAAATTGTAACTATCCACCACAGCCAGTCAGCCGCCCTCCAAGCCGAAAAAGAATTCAACCGCGTTTTTAAAGACAAAGAAAAACCAACAGAAATCCCTGTAATTAAAACAGATAAAAAAAGATATCAGGTTTTAGATTTGTTAGTTGAAGTAGCAAAGATAGTTCCAAGTAAAAGCGAGGCTAAAAGATTAATTGAACAAGGCGCAGTTAAAATAGATGATAAAAAAATTACAGATTGGCAGAAACCAGACGTAGATGTTAGGGGAGATGTTAAGGGAGGTGTTAGAAAAAACTTTATTATTATACAGGTAGGCAAGAGAAAGTTTGTTAAGATAAAAATCTAATTATTCTAGGTTCGAATCATACCCATGGAGCAAAATTTGACAAAAGTATAGCTATGTGCTATCGTCTATTTATATAAAACAAAAAGGAGAGAAAGAAATGAAAGTAATTATTCAGGATATACCACAAGAATTTTTAGGGCCAGCAAGAATAAATCATCTAGAAAACGAGGGAGAAGAAAAAGGAATATCAGTGCGCTATAAAGGAAATAAAATTAATTTAGAGATTGATGATCAAAAGTTAGCAGAAAGAATTTTAAAAGAAAAATGTAATTTTGTTTTTTAGTCCATTTTGTGGGTATAAAATAGAGTGATTAAGCTCTATTGGCCAAAGCCAGTAAAAGTTGTAATTCCTTTAATAATTAATTTTGCCGCCCACTCTTTTAAAGGCCTCGTGCTTAATCTGGTACGAGGCTTTCTATTTTTTACTGAACAAAGTTTGGAATATATCTTTTTACAACAGGAATTATCATTTCTAATTTTTCTTTAATCTTATCCCAATCTATTGTTCTAAACGCGTTCAATAGGGGGAGCAAAATTAGGCATAGTAGGGTATAGTCATAGTGTGAGCTAACATTGACAGGATAACCAGATGTGTTATCCTGTTTCTGGTTCACGAACAATAAAATAACAAATAATAAGATAGGAGGGGTTTACATGGTAAGTCAAGTAGTTGATGGCTTTGAGGTTCGAGTTGATGGCTTTGAGGTTCACGCCCGTAAACGTGGTAAGAAAACTGTTTTTCGGATTTGGGATGGCTCGAGGCACATTTACGCCACTAATGTGCTTACCTCTGATAGGGTCACTAGAGAGCGTCTCGTCGAGCTCGAGTTAGCTGTATTAAAGCAAGGAATTGAAGCCAAGGCTCCAGAGCGAGTAGCCAATGCAAAGAGAGACGGTTTTGAGTCTCCTTTTGCTACTTCGGGTGAACTCGATAATCCATGGAAAGAGGAAGGAATACCTATTGTTAGGGATCTTATGTAGAGAATAAAATCCTTTAGGCGATTAAAGACAGAGATCCCATAGGAGAAGCCTTGATGGGTATTTTCTACGGCGGCCGTAAGGGTCGCAGACCATTCGGGCTTTTCGATTAGTTCCTCCCCGGTTCAATACAAAAAAGGCGCCTTGATGTAATTACATCAAGGCGTTCTTATTTTCAAGTTACAAGCTGCGTCTGTTTTGTTAAAAGATAGGTTCTGACTTTGTTCAGCATGCGGAGTGGAGGGTACCCGAACTTATTCTCCTAAAATAGCTCTATTTGGCTATTTCTTTTCAATATATTTAATTATCTCTTCAGCTACCTTGAGGCCGGTTACCTGGCTAAAACGTTTAAATTGAGGCGAGCGATTGATTTCCAAGATTCTTAACTGGCCTTCGGGGTCGGGCATAATGTCTAAGCCAGCTAATTCAATCCCCAGGGCCTTGGCCGCGGCAAGAGAGATTTTTTTCAGGTCAGCTGACAAGCTGGCTTTTTTCGACCGCTGGATTAGAGAGATTTCGGGTCGGTCTTGGCAATGGAGCGATAACCTTTCCATGGCTCCCAAGACCTTGTTACCTAAAACTAAAGTCCGGTAATAATATTTGGCTGGATACCATTCCTGAATTAAATAATAACCTAGCCGTTCTTTTTTCTTAAAAAAATTAAATAATTCTTCTCGAGAATCGAAGCGAAAATTATTCCGACCATGCATTTCTTTAATATGCTTAACAATAAAAGGCGGTTTGATTTTTTGGACAGCTTTTTTGAGATTAGCGGAGTTAAGAATGAAAAAAGTAGTCGGTTGGGGAATTTGTTTGGCCCAAAGCCGGCTGTGCATAAAAAATTTATGGTATTCATAGTTGCCTTGAGCTAGAATTTCATCAACCACCTTTCTTTGGCAGGCCTTCATGTATTGAGCGACGATTTTCGCTTCAATAATGTGCTGACTGATGGCTCTGAACAGAACTGCCTCAAAATTTTTAATATCTTGACTAGTTGGCGTGGTAATTGATAAATCTTTCTGACCGCTAAAAATCAATTTGGCCAGAGGAATTATTTCAACCGAGTGATTCTTGTTTTCGGCTTCTTCTTTTAATAATTGGCTCTCTTTTGATTCCCTGGAGCCGATAATAAGTATTTTCATAATTATTTAATCCGCAGTTTTTCAATGATTTTATATAATTTAATGTCGTGAGAGGCCTTAAAGAGAATTACTTCACCGCCTTGGATTATCTTTTTAAGCAGAGCGGTTGCCTCTTTAAAATCAGCTGTTTGCCGAACTTGTTCTCGGGGATAGCCCAGTTTAATCGCTTCTTGAGCAATCAGACGGGCGCTTGGTCCAACAGTAATCAAAAGACCTGGTTTTATTTGAGCCGCTTTCCGGCCAACTTGGCGATGTCCTTTTTCGGTTAAGTTTTCCATCTGGAGCATATCACCCAGGACGGCGATTTTTTTCTTGTTCGGGAAAACGGCTTTGAAACTGTCCAGGGCTTCTATAACTGAACGAGGCGTAGCATTGAAAGCATTATTAATAAGAATAGTTTTTTTGATTCCTTTAACAGGGTTGCCTCGACCTGGAACCGGCTTAAGCTGGCTGATTGTTTGATTTATCTCTTTAACTGAAAGGCGACCGTAAATCAGAGTTAAAGCGGTAGCTGTCAGGAGAGGATAAAGATAAGTCCGATTAATTAGATGGGGCGCCTTAACGGGGATAACTTTATCCTGATAATGGATGTTGAAAGATAAACCGGTCGGTCCTAGCTTGACCTGTTCAGCCCTTATTTGGGCCTGAGGGGACAATCCATAGGAAAGTACGAGGGCCTGACTAAAAGGGGACATTTCTCTGACTAAAGGATCATCATAATTGAGCAGAGCTAATCCTTGTTTGGGCAGGGATTCAATAAGGGTTCTTTTGGCCCGGGCTATCCGCTTAATTGTTTTAAAATAGGTTAAATGAACCGGCTCAATGGCCGTAATGATGCCTACTTGGGGCCGCAAGGCCTTAATTAGTTCTTTCATGCTTTGTCCGGCCCGGACATCCGATCTTAGCTCCAGAACAAAACATTGTGGATAATCTTTTTTAATTAACAGGCGGAGAAGAGTTTTGATAATGAAGATTGGCAGGAGCCAGAAGATATTTTTAGTTCTTTTCGGTTTTTTCAGCCGCAAGAGAGTCAGAGGGGCCGTTAAAACGGTGGCGAAATCGTATTCAGTTTGAATGACATTTAAGGATTTCCCTAAAAGGGCGGCGCTGAATTGAGTCATGGTTGTTTTCCCTAAACTGCCAGTCACTCCAATAACCAACGGCTTGTATTTTTTCAAGACCAGGCGCGTTAAACTTAAAAGAACTAATTTAGAGATGCTTTTCAGGAGATTTCTTTTTGGCTCGGTAGTCATTTTATGCCTCGTCTTTCTTTGGCCTTTCCCAAGACCCTCGGAGTCATAAAAACATTTTTAGCCGGGTCAACCAAAAATCTTTTTAAATCTTTCCGGCCAATAATGACATCATATTTCATTTCTTGGCGGTCAGCCATAAAGGCCTCGGTAGCGACTAAACGTTTATCTAAAATGAAGGATAGATTAATTAAAGGCCTTTCTCCGGAACCCAAGGCGCCTCTGACTTTTTTAGAGCCAATCGGCTGGTCAATTTTCAGTTGTTTAGCTAAACTGCGGCAGATGGTTGTTCGATAAGCGCCGCTGTCAATCTTGGCCATAGTTAAATGTTTATTGCCTTGTTCGTCAAGCACTTCAATTGATTCATTGATACCGATTACTTTACGACCAGAGACCTCCTCTACCTCCTCTTCCACTTCGCCGCCGAAAAGATCTTGGGCAATTTTAACCCCCTTGGTTAAAGTTTTGACTTTAAGTCCTTTGATTCGTTGAAGGCGGTCATTAAGAGAAGCCAAATTGGCAATTTGAATAGAGAGGCCTGGTCGGGCATTGAGTTCTAAAATAATCGGTCCCTTCTCTCGGTCAATGGCAATATCGACGCCCAGAAAACCAATCTCGGAGACCTCTTGGGCCTGGATGGCCAGTTTGAGAATTTCTCTCCATTCGGGGATTGCCAGCCCGCGTAGTAAAATACGAGTTTTGGGGATATACTCAACGAGATGGTCTCGCTGAATGGCGGTTGTAGTTATGCCGGTGCCCAAATCAATACCGACGCCGATGCCGCCTAAATGAAGATTAGCTTTGCCGCCCGATTCTTTAGTTGGTAAACGCAATTCGGCCATAACCGGTACTGAATTATAGATAATAATTCTGATATCAGGAATGCCCCGATAGGCGTAGGGCTTAAAGAGCTTCAACAACTTAATTCTTTCTTCAAAAAAAGCCACGTCGGGTAAGCTGGTTAGAGAAAAAGTTCCTTCTAAAATATTAAGGACATGATTGCGTAAATCTTTAATGCTAACTTCTTTTTTATCCGCTTTGACCCAGGGGTAGGGAAATTTTCTCTTCCGGCCGTAAACAACTAAAATGCCTTCGCCGCCGAGACCGCGATTTGGTTTAAGGGCAAAACTCGGTGGCAAACTGATCCAGTCAAAGTCTTTAAGTTCTCTGGCTTGATGGATAATTGAATGATTCTGCAGAACAGGCAAACCAGCTTTTCTTAAAATTTTTTTAGACAGAAGCTTGTTATCGGCAATACGAATAGCCCTCAAAGGATTAGAGGGCCTTAAATAAGTTAGGTTGCGGGCATTGAGGCCGAGTAAATAGCCAGATTTTTTGATGAAATCAAACATAACCAAACTTATTTTTTTTCTGGTAATTCAACCCGCTTAATTACTTCGCGGAAACGCCAGTATTCAGAGAGTCGCAAACCAGTCCATTTACCTAAAAGTATATTAATAATAATCGCTCCTAAGATGAACCAGATGGGATAAACGAGGGCTTGATTTTGGAGCCAAGACCAGCTAGCCAACCAATAGCAGATGATTGAGAGGAATAAAGTTTCCGAAGTAAGGATGACGGCTCCTCGAGCGCCTCGTTCAATTTGGACAGCGATGAATTTTTCGACTAAGGTGCCCATAATCAGGATGGTAAAAATCGAAGCGGCGATTAGACCTCGACGGTCGGCATAGGCGCCGGCTAAAAGAAGCAGAAGGATGCCTAAGGCGACGGCCGTTAAAACAATAGCCATCCGGGGCAGATAGAGAAGACGGAATCTCTTTACCAGTAATCGGGTTAGGGTGCCGACCAGCAGAACGGTAATAAAAAGAGCTAAACCGTATTTCAGGCCGGTGGCCAAGAAAGCCAGAGAAATAATTAATGGGGTGTAAATACCGAACCCTCTAATGCCAATAATTTGCCGGGCAAAAGCAATAACCGTGGCGACAATCGGCAGCATTAAAAGAAGGACGATTGTTTCCTGGGGGACGCCTTGGTTAATCATATATTCAATGATAGAAAACATAGATTTAGCAAAGCGAATGAGCGCAGCAGATGGCAATGGCTAAGGCATCAGCCGCGTCATCCGGCTTGGGAATTTCTTTTAAGTTAAGTAACAATTTGACCATTTCTTGAACCTGTCTTTTTTCAGCCCGGCCATAACTGGTTACTGCCTGCTTAACTTGAAGAGGAGTATGTTCAGTAACCGGTATTTTAAATTGAGCGGCTCGGGCCAAAATAACCCCGCGGGCCTGGCTTACCTTGATGGCTGTCTTTAGGTTTTTAAAAAAGAAAATGTCTTCTACGGCTATTCGGTTCGGTTTGTGTTTTTTAATTAACTTGGTTAGTTGTTCGTCTATTTGTTTAAGCCGTTCAGCTGTCGAGAAACGGACTTCTGTTCTGATACAGCCGTAGTCAAGAGTGACTAATTTGACCGACCGTTTTTCAATAATTCCATAACCAGTGATAGCTGTGCCCGGGTCAATACCCATAATAACCATATTTTTAATCTTTTAAATTGGAGTAGATTTCCTGGACATCCTCATTCTCGTCTAAGGTCTCAAAAAGCTTTTCTAATTGTCCTTTGGTTTGAGAATCAATTTCCAGAGGATACTTAGGTTGCCAATCCTCCCCCTGTTTGTCAAATAAATATTTAACGCTACCGGCTTCGGCCAATTTAGCTTGGAAACGGCCAAGAATGTGTTTAATTTCAGCTAAAGTCCGATTTTTGTTATCAGTAATACCGACGATAATCAGGGCGACGCCGGCCGGTCCATAGGCTTCGTAGGTAAATTCTTCCATTTGAGCGCCTTCTATCTGGCCGGTTCCTCGCTTGATGGCCTTGGCGATATTATCTTTAGGCATATTCACTTCTTTGGCTTTTTCGATAGCTAATCTTAGCTTGGGATTGGTCTCTGTGTCAGGGCCTTTCTCTTTGGCGGCAATACTAATTAAGCGGGATATTTTGCTAAAGAGCTTACCCCGCTTAGCATCGGTGATCGATTTCTTGTGTTTTATGCCAGCCCAATGTGAATGTCCACTCATAATACCTTAATCATACTATTGACTGAGAGCTAGTGTCAATGAGTTTTTGGCTTTTTTAGTCGAATTAAGAACCAGCTGGCCAATAAAGAACCAGAAATAATAATGGAAAGAGTTAAAATGAGGTTGGCTTTTTGGGTGGGTCGGCTTGATTGTCCTAAAGCAGCCGCTTGTTGAGATGACCAGCCGCTTTTTTCTGTCTGTTGGGCTATCTCTTTAGCTGATTTAACTGGTTGAGAAGTTTCCGCCCGACTTGGTTGGCTAAGAGGCGATAATGTTTGGCCTTGATTAAGGTTGGTTTGGGCTAAAATTCCCGGCGGTTCTTGGGTTTCTTGAATAATTGGTTGAGGATTATTAGTGAAGAGATTTTTGTCTCCGCTTGCCAAGCCAATCGCTGAGATGATATTGATTGCTCCCGGTGTCGGAACCTTAGTCCCAAAATAATCTTGGCCGTCAAAAGCAATAGCTGATCCTTCAGCTGTTTCTCCGCTGTAACTGATTTCCATAGCCAGAGAACCATCAGGATAAAGTAAACGGACTTGGTCTCGGTCATTATCTAAAGCGATTTGACTGATTGGTCGCCGAATAATCAGAAATTGCCCCGGGGCAATTAAGCTGTTAATCGGAAAAATAAATGGCGGACTGTCTTCGGTTTGGTCATCTAATTGCCAATTGGTTAAGTTGACTATTTGGCCGCTTTGATTGAATAGTTCAATCCATTCGTTTTCTTCGTCTTCTCCAGGGGGATTGGGTATAAATTCGCTAATGATTACTGAGGGGCTGTAAATATTGGCGGTAATAATGTCTAAATCGGAAAACTCACCGTCATCAACCAGCAAGCTGACAATATATTGACCGGGATAAAGGTAGATATGGCTGGTTCGTTTTTCAATATCAGTCGCTCCGTCGCCGAAATTCCAAAAATAGGTTAATGAGTCATCATCCGGGTCATAAGATTGAGAAGCGTCAAAAAACATTTCTCGGTTGACTAAAGCGGTCATGTCCGGGCCGGCTTCAGCCAGCGGCGGCTGATTAGCCGTGGTTGGTGGAATCCGACCTTCGGTTGTCGGCTCTTCGGTTGGCGGTTCTTTTCCTGGCGAAATTTCTTGGCCACTACTATTTAAAATCCCAGGACTTCCTCCATCAAGCACGCTTTCTCGCCAATTATTTTGAGTATTTGTATCTTGGGGATTAATTTTTTCTAGAGATTTTCCATTACCATCGGCGCCCCAGGTGATTTCATAGGTAACCGAATCAATTTTATTACCCTCCGAATCAAGAATTTTTAAAGTAGCGATGGTATTTTTTAGACTCATTGCTGTATCAATGACTGTACCAGAGAATCCTGGATGGTCAGTTAAAAAAGTTATAGCATCGCCAGTCAAAATTAAATATTCGCCAGATGAGATTTTAAGCGAACCCTGTCCGCCATTTTCTGGCGGCTCATTTAAAATATGATTGCTTCCATCATTGAATTTCCAGTCAGTCAAGTCAATTTCAGTGCCAGAAATATTTAAAATTTCTATCCACTCGTGCTTACTATCTGTTCCGGGCAAATCGTACATAATCTCATTAACGACCACGTCATTAGTCGCTGCCAAACAAAAATTTAGCCAAATAAAAAACCCTCCGATGACTAACACCCAGAGGATGATTTTGATTCTAAAATAATTTATCCTGGGCCTCTCCTTCATATTTTATTCCCAAATGCTGATAAGCTAACTCGGTCGCTTGGCGGCCTTTGGGGGTCCGAGCCAGAAAACCTAGACGGAGTAAATAGGGCTCATAGATTTCTTCAATCGTGTCCTGTTCTTCGTTGGTGGCCGCGGCTAAGGCCTGCAAACCAACCGGGCCGCCATTAAATTTCTTGACTATTGTTTCCAGAATATGACGGTCGGCTGGCTCTAAACCCATTTCATCAATTTCCAGCATTTCCAAGGCCTCTTGAGCTATTTTTTGGTTAATCAGACCATCAGCTTTAACCTGGGCATAATCGCGGGTCCTTTTTAATAAGCGGTTGGCCACTCGGGGAGTATAACGAGCCCGTTGGGCGACCATTTGGATAGCGGCTGGTTCGATAGTTGTTTTTAAAATACCAGCTGACCGGCTAATAATGTTCTCAATGTCTTCTTGATTATAGAAATCCAAGCGATAGGTCGCCCCAAAGCGACTGCGCAAAGGAGAAGAGAGCAGGCCAATGCGGGTGGTGGCGGCAATTAGAGTGAAACGAGGCAATTCTAAACGGAGCGTCCGGGCCGAAGGCCCTTTGCCAATAATAATGTCCAAGAGAAAATCTTCCATAGCTGGATAGAGCGTTTCTTCTATAGTCTTGTTGATTCGGTGAGATTCGTCTATAAAAAGAACATCGCCATTTTGTAAATTGGTTAAAATTGAAGCTAAATCGCCGACTTTTTCAATAGCCGGTCCGGAAGTGATTCTAATATTACAATTCATTTCTTTGGCGATAATATGCGCCAAAGTAGTTTTTCCTAAACCACTTGAGCCGTATAGAAGCACGTGCTCAATAGGCTCCTTTCTTTTTTTAGCCGCTTCCATCAAGATTTTGAGATTATCTTTGATTTTCTGTTGACCCATATATTCCTCAAAAGAATTGGGTCGCAGCGTGGTATCTAAATAGCGGTCTTCATTTAATTGTTTTTCCGTCGTTGGTCTTGACATTTTAATGATAATTTGCTATTATACTGATTAGTCAGGAAGGAGGGACAATTTTAAATCGTCCCTTTTTAATATTGACTAATCTGTAGGCAATAAGGGCTCAATTTTTTTAAAATAGGGTCCGATAGGGGTTTTCTCTTAGCCTTAAGGATATCTTGGTTCCGACTGGGATATTCCTCGGAAAAGCCTTTTCTCTCTGTTCTCAGGCGGAGAGTCATTGCCTACAGGTTAGTCGAGGTTAAAGAATTTACTCCTGACTGCCAACTACTCTTTCTACTTCTTCTAAAGTAGTCACTCCTTCCAAAACTTTAAGTAAAGCATCTTGGCGGAAGCCGACTAGGCCTTGCTGACGGGCTTTTTCCAGGATTTGAACGTGACTAACCTCCGGTTTCATTATTTTCTCCATTGTTTGGTCAATTAAAATTATTTCAAAGATACCGATTCTCCCCTGGTAGCCGGTCTGATTACATTGACTACATCCTTTAGCCTTATAAATTTTAAGCTTTTTATCCAATTCTCGATGTTTGATTTGCTTTGGCAGCCCGACGAGGGCTTTTTTTATTTGGCTCAATTGATTGGCCGAAGGCGAGACAGCCTGACGGCACTTAGGGCAAATTTTCCTGACCAAACGCTGAGCAATAACCAGATTGAGGGCAGTTGCTAAATTAGAGACCTGCAGACCTAGATCAAGGAAACGGGGAATGGCTCCGGCCGCGTCATTGGTATGAAGTGTGGAAAAAACCAGATGGCCGGTTAAAGCGGCCTGAATGGCGATTTGAGCGGTTTCCCAATCTCTGATTTCGCCAACCAAGATAACGTCGGGGTCTTGTCTCAGAATAGCTCGCAGTCCCTTGGCAAAAGTATAGCCTTTTTCCTTCTCCACTTGGGTTTGGCTAATGCCTTCCAGATGATATTCAATCGGGTCTTCTAAAGTGATAATTTTGACCTCTGGTTTGTTAACTTTTTTGACAAAAGCGTAAAGAAGCGTTGTCTTGCCGGAACCGGTTGGCCCGGTCGTAATAATCATACCATTGGGTTTTTTAATTTCTTTCTGGATAATCGTTAGTAAATCCGGGCGCAGACCCAAATCTTCCAGTCCGAGGGCGATTGCTTCAGGGTTGAGGATTCGCATGACAATATTTTCGCCGTAAGCGCTGGGCAGACAGGATGTTCTTATTTCAATATCAGTTTTGCCGAGCGAAATAGTAAAACGGCCGTCTTGAGCAACATCATGGACATTTAATTTAAGACCAGCTAACAACTTTAATCTGTTTAGAACAAAATGATAGATTTCAGGAGATAAAAAAACCACATCCTGGAGAAGTCCATCAATGCGGTAACGTAAATTAGTTTTATCAGCTTCGCTTTCTAAATGGACGTCAGAAGCATTGATTTGCAAGCCGCCGGCTAAAATAATTTCAACAATAGTTGAGGCCTGGCTAATTGGCGTTTTTTCAATCTGTTCTTTAATGTCGGCTAGATTTTTAATTTCTTTTTTGAGTTTTTCCAAGAACTGGCTGGCTATTTCCATTTTGCCGGTGATTTCCTTGGTTGGCTGAGCCAATTCCTGGTAGCCAGCCCAGACCTTAGCTAGGCTAGCGGCTGAAACAACTATCAGATTAATCTGGTAGCCGGCTTTTTCTAACTCTTCAATGGTTTCTTTGGTCAACTGATTGTCGGGTTCTTGAGCGACCAGCCAAATTTTTTTATCTTGTTTTTTAATCACGGCTACCTTGGCTTTTTTGGCTCTTTCTTCTTTAATTAATCCGAGGGCTTCTGTTTCCAGAGGTGTTATTTTCAAATCGAGATAAGACAAATTAAGCTTATCAGCCGTTCGCTTGGCTTTTTTTTCTTCGGATTCTCTCCGTAATTCGGCTAATTTTTCGGTCAAGGCCTCGCTTTTACTTTTGGAATTGAAAGTAGTCATTTTGGTCGGCTTAATTCTATCTTGAGTGTAGCTCATTTTAGCTTTCGGGTCAAATATAGTATAATGAGACCAATAGGCGGCTAATCATAAACCATGAATAGTCTAGAGATTATTACTGAGAATGCTCAGGCAACGCAAAAAGTAGGCCGAATTTTGGCTGAAGAGATAATTAAGAGTGAGCCGAAAGACAAGAAGACCTTAATTATCGGCTTGGAAGGGGACTTAGGTAGCGGTAAAACCACTTTCATCCAGGGCATGGCTCAAGGATTATCTATAAAAGACAGAATAACCAGTCCGACCTTTGTTATCCTGAAAAAATTTGACTTGAGCCGGTCAGCGCCCTTCAAATATTTTTATCATATTGATTGTTATCGACTTAATTCGCCCAAAGATTTAGCTGATTTGGATTTTAGAGAAATAGTCAATCAGCCGGACAGTTTAGTGGTTATTGAATGGGCGGAAAAGATTAAGAAAATTTTACCAGCCAAGGTCAGCTGGCTGAGGTTTGAGTACTTGTCCAGAGATAAACGGAGAATTATCTATGAAAACTTTGGTTCTTATTGACAGCAATGCTTTAATTCACCGGGCTTATCATGCTTTGCCGCCTTTAAAAACAAAAAAAGGTCAGTTGGTCAACGCTGTCTATGGGTTTGTCAGCATCCTTTTTAAAGTGATTAAGGAATTAAAACCGGATTATTTAGCGGCTACTTTTGATGTAGCCGGACCGACTTTTCGCGATGTTGAATATAAAGAGTATAAGGCCAAACGGGTCAAGCCGCCTCAAGAACTATATGACCAAATCCCCTTAGTCAAGGAAGTTATTAAATCGCTAGGTATTCCTATCTACGAAAAGCAAGGTTTTGAAGCAGATGATATTATTGGGACAATTGTTCAAAAGGCCAAAGATAAGCCGCCAACCGGCGGTCTCAAGAAAATTATTATCACCGGTGATTTAGATACCCTCCAATTGATTGACCGGCAGACAATGGTTTATACTCCTCAAACCGGCATAAAAGAAATGATTATTTATGACCGGACAGCCGTTAAAAAACGATATGACTTAGAACCGAAACAAATCAATGATTTTAAGGGATTAAAGGGCGATCCTTCAGATAACGTCCCGGGCATTTCCGGTATCGGCCAGAAAACAGCCATTGATTTAATTAAGCGGTTTGGCAGCTTGAGGAAGCTTTATCGAAATCTTTCCCAAAGTAATTTAAATCCTAAATTAAAGGCCCGCTTGCTGGAATATCAAGAAGACGCTTTCTTCAGCCAATATTTGGTCACTATCAAAAAAGATGTCCCTCTTGATTTCAAATTAGGCCGATGCCGATGGGGAAAATATAATAAAAGGAAAGTAATTAGATTATTAGAAAGACTGAATTTCGGCAGCTTGATAAAAAGACTTTCCGTGATAAAATAAATCCACGGTAAAGTCAAAAAATTAGTAGAAAATAATTTAAAGTTAGAATGTTTAAATTAAAAAACAAGCGTTGGTTAGTTTTTATTGTCTTTATTTCGGCCGCCGGCCTTATTTTTATTTGGCAGCAAGCTAGCCGAACCATTGAAATAGGCAGTCAATCAGCTAATTCTATCAGCCAGGGAAAACCAACAGGCAGCAGCCCTCTAAGCGGTTTGACTTGTCAGAATTATCAGCAACGGTCGATAGCAGTGGTTTTAGCCGAAGACCCGGTCACTCGACCCTTGGCTGGTCTTTCCCAGGCCGATTTGGTTTTGGAAATGCCGGTCATCACCAATAGCATTACTCGGATGCTCGCCGTTTATCTTTGCCAAGAGCCAGTTGAGATTGGCTCTTTACGCAGTGCCCGTCATGATTTTATCCCCTTAGCTACGGGCTTAGATGCTATTTTAGTCCATTGGGGCGGTTCTCATTTCGCTTTGGATAAATTAGATGCCGGAGTGATAGATAATATTGATGCTCTGGCTAATCCTTACAACGCTTTTTATCAGAAACAAAGTATTCCCCAGCCTCATAACGGCTTTACTTCCATGGAGCGGCTATTAAATAGTGCTCAAAAATTAGGCTACCGTTTAGAGAATCGGTTTGAGGGTTATCCTCACACCCAGGATAAAAACCAGGAACCCAGCCGTAAGGTTTTGAGAATTGGCTATTCTTATCCATACAATGTATCTTATCAATATGAGCCAACGACTAACTCTTATCTGCGTTACCGGACCAATTCACAAGAAATAGATAAGAATAATAATCAGCAAATTGAAGCCAAAAACGTAGTCATTATGAGGGTTGTTTCTGAACAGATTGAGGGGCCGGATTACAATGATTTGGATTTGGAGGGAACAGGCGATTGCCAAGTTTATCAAAACGGGATAGTCGTTAAGGGTAGCTGGCAAAAAAGCGAGAAAAATCCAACCAGCAAACTAAAGTTCTTGGACGGAAATGGCCAAGAGATTCCTTTTGTCCCCGGCCAGATTTGGATAGAAATAGTTGAACCCGAACAAGAAGTAACTTGGCAATAGAATCCGGGCAACCCTTTGAACCCTTTGAAGGATGATTATCTTACTCTACGGCGAGGATACCTATCGCTCGCGGCAAAAATTAAAGGAGATTGTAAAACAATACCGGGCTAAACATAAAACCGGCCTGAATTTAATTCGTCTTGAAGAAGACGATTTGGATTTTGATAAAGTTAGGGAAAGAATAGAAGCGGTTTCCATGTTTGATGAGAAGAAATTAATTGTTTTGGAGAATATTTTTAAGAACAAAAATTTCTTGGAAAGTTTCGCTGACTACGCCAAGAAAAATAAGTTAAAGGAGAATCAGGATGTTGTTTTAGTTATTCTCCAGGCCGGTAAATTAGCCATCACTCCTTTTAAGTCATGGCTGACTATGTTTGAAGAGTTTAAACCCTTGAGCGGAGCCGGTTTGGTTAGCTGGTTAAAAAAAGAATCAGCCAGGCAGAAAATAGCTATTAGTCCAGCCGCTTTTAAAAAAATGGTTGTCTATCTAGGCAATGACCTTTGGCAAATTAGTAGCGAACTTAGTAAATTAGTTAGCTATAAAGCTGGCCAGCCAATTGAGGAGGGAGATATTGATTCGCTAATCGGGGCTAAAATAGAGGTTAATATTTTTAAAACTTTAGATGCTTTGGCTCAAAGAGACAAAAAAACCGCTCTAAAACTTTTACATGAACACTTAAACCAAGGTGAAAACGAAATCTATTTGCTGACTATGTTTATTTACCAACTGCGCAGCTTGCTTAAGCTAAAAGACCTAATTGTCCGGGGAGCCCCTTATCATTCCCTGGCTAAAAAAAGCGGTCTCCACCCTTATGTGGTTAAAAAAAACTGGTCAGTCCTTCAAAATTTCAGCTTAGACCAGCTGAAAAGAATTTATCAACGCTTGCTCAAAATTGAACTGGCTATAAAAAAAGGCCGTCTAGATAGCCAGACAGCCCTGGATTTGTTGGTGGCTGAGATTTAGGCCCTATTTTTCAAGACCCTGCCGCAGCTCTCTTTATTCACACAAACCCATCTCTCTCCTTATCGCTTGGCTGTTTCTGAGAAATCGTCGTAGTACATCCGGTCGCCACAATCGGGACACTCTTTTTCTGGATCTACTCGGCACATGATTCCTTCTTTGGTTTTACGGTTCGGTTTCTTGGATTACTTCGTCCGGCCACTGTCCAGTCTCCTTCAATTTGCCAATCTTTTTTTCTGTCATTAGTCCGAACTCTATAGCTCTCTTCAAAAAGATGAGTGTATCTCCTTGATGTCCTTGGGGAATTTTTTTTGCCTTGACTCCTAGCTCTACAGCTTGCTCTACTAAAGTGGCGAAATCATTTCTGGATTCTGGAGGGATATTTACCATGGCTTTCCATAATTCTCTCCCCAGTTTTCGCCTAAGTGCTTCACTTATCAATCTATCCGCTTTCTCTGACATTTTAAACCTCCTTTAAATAACTATTTAACTTTCTCTATTATTTTTTTAAAGATAGTTGGCTCTTTTTCAGCCAGCTGGGCCAAGATTTTCCGGTCAATCTCAATCTTGGCTTTTTTTAGTTTATTAATGAATTGACTATAAATCAGACCCTGCTGGCGACAGGCGGCATTTATTTTGATCTGCCAAAGTCGACGAAAATCCCGCTTTTTTCTTTTGCGGTCGCGATAAGCATGAAGCCAGGCATGCCTTAAAGCATCCTTGGCTAATTTGTATTTAGATTTGCGGCCCCATTTAAAGCCCTTGGCTTGTTTGATTACTTTTTGGCGGCGCTTATGGGCCATGGTGCCTCGTTTAACTCTAGTCATTGATTATCAAAATTAAAAAGGGATATTTCTGAATACCCTTTGGCCAGCCGAGGATAGCTTTTTCTTCTTCCTTTTGGCCCGAGTTTTCTGTCCGGAATCCTTGGCATTAAAATGGTCTTGATGGCCCGGTCGATGAAGCAATTTGCCCCGGCCAGTGATTTTAATTCTCTTTGAGAGAAGTTTGTTTGTTTTAAGCTTAGCCATTTTATTTAGTCACCATCATGCTCAACCCCCTGGGTTGTTTTTCTACTTCTTTTTCAATCTTGACTTCCGGCGAAATTAATTCAATGAAATTGTTCAATTTCCCCTTGGCCATCTCCAAAAGGGCTTTTTCCCGACCGCGTAAAATCATTTCTATTCTGACTTTATGCCCCTGGTCAAGAAATTTATTGGCCTGCTTGGCTTTAATTTCTAAATCGTGCTGGCCGGTCCGTAAACCAATCCTGACTCCCTTTACTTCTATCTTTTTCTGCTTGGCCTTTTGCTGTCTTTCTTCCCTTGATTTCTGATATTGGTATTTACCGTAATCCATTATCCGGCAGACCGGCGGTCGGACAGTCGGGGCTATCTCAATTAAATCAAGCCCTTTTTCTCGGGCTATTTCTAAAGCTTTGTTGGTCTCAACAATGCCTAAATTCTGACCATTTTCATCAATCAGCCGAATCGGACTTAATCTTATTTGATTGTTGACGCGTGGTTTTCTTTGGATAAGTCTTGTTTTAATAACTCGAGTGGAGGTGAGCGGAGTTGAACCGCTGTCTAGAAAGCTCTCTCAAAATATTCTACAAGTTTAGTCCCTTTTGGTTTTTTCGAGACAATGGGTATAAAAGGGACAAAATCCCATTGTCCTTAGTTAGCAATTTTCGAACAGAACTGCCTAACTCAAGTTCTGTCTATCTCGATCAATGACACCTGCTTTATCTATCGAGAGTCAATCAAGCAGATGCTGCTTACTTAAATGTAAGCAGGAGCAACTTTTAAGTTGGCAATTATTTTATGGAAGTTAACAAGGTTCCGCTTGGCTTGCCTATTTTGAAATTACTTCCCATCGATGCCTGGCACCCCCGCGAATTTTTTCAAAATCCCTGATTTTGTTAAAAAATTAAGCGTCCGCCTTTGGCGGGCCCATTATTTCTCTCTCAAGGCCCGGTCAATTTTCCTTTTGACTTCCCTCTCTTTAATTTTTTGGCGTTTGTCAAACTGTCTTTTACCGCGGCCTAAAGCAAATCCCAGCTTAATTTTTCCTTTTTTAGTATAAACCCGCAAAGGGACTAAAGTCAAGCCTTTCTGTTTTGACTGGCCAATTAAGCTCTTGATTTCTTTTTTGTTTAAGAGCAGTTTTCTGGTCCGGTCGGGCTGATAATCGGCCGGCGTGTTTTTTGGTTGATAAGGCGGAATAAAAGCGTTAATCAGCCAGGCCTCCTCATTTTTGATGGTCACGTAAGAACCCTTTAAGCTCATATGGCCAGTTTTAACGGCCTTAACTTCATGGCCGGCCAAAACCAGCCCTGCTTCAAAGGTTTCTAAGATGTGGTAGTCGTATTTGGCTCGGGGATTAGTGGCTAAAGTCGGCATGGTTTTATTATATGCTATCTATTAAAGTATCTCAATTTTTGCGCTATATTTATCATCCGCAGATCCATAACTCCATAACGGGAATTCAGCAATCTTGAGAAAATCAAAAAAATGGGCTGTGACTCTATAATACGGATTTTAGGAAAAAAAGAAGGCCAGAGCAAACTCGCTCCGGCCTTTATTGCAATAGTTGATTAATGTTCGTGATTAAGAAATTCGGCATCAAGCCATCCTTTGAAGGCAGCCAGGCCAAATATTATCAAACCAATCATTGTTATTGCAACATAGTCTCCTATATCGCCCTGATTGATTGGTTGTCCAATAGCATCGTGTGAAGGTATGGATTCGATACCGACAAGACCGAAGACGATCAGAATTACTCCAATCACCACGGCGATGAGTTTTATCATTTCTCTCATATCTTCCCTCCTTATTTATGATTTTCGTGGTAGACTATCATAACTATACCATATTATACTATAAATTGTCAATACCAGCTTGAGTAAATCGCGATAATAAGCTATGATGGAAATATGCTTAGAGAGAAAATAGAGAAATTAATTAAAGAGATTATTAAGAAAAAGGTTCATTTAGAGCATCCAGCCAACCCTGAATTTGGTGATTATTCGACGAATGTAGCTCTGACGGTCAAGATTGACCCAGGAAAGATAGTCGAAAAGTTGAAAGATAATCCGATGTTTGAAAAAGTGGAAAAAGCTGGACCGGGTTTTATCAACTTTTTTTTATCTCAAGAAGCCCTTCAGGAGGGATTAGCTGAAATTATTAAACAAGCTGATGATTATGGTCAATTGGATATAGGCAAAGGCAAAAAAGTTCAGGTGGAATTTATTTCCGCTAACCCAACCGGACCTTTAACCGTGGCCAATGCCCGGGGCGGTCCTTATGGCGACGTTCTGGCTAATCTTTTGCAAAAAGCTGGTTTCAAAACAGAAAAGGCCTATTACGTTAATGATTATGGTCAGCAGATTTTAAGTTTAGGCCATTCGGTTTTAAAGGATAAAGAAGCCAAATACAAGGGAGAATACATTAACCAGTTGGCCAAGAAAATAAAAGAAAAAGACCCTTTTAAAGCTGGCCAATTGGCGGCTAAGTATATTATTAAAGATTCAGTTCAAAAGACAACCGATAAATTGGGGATTAAATACAACGAATGGATTTTTGAGTCAGACTTACATCAGTCAGGCCGAGTAGACAAGGTCTTGAAATATTTAGCTGAAAAAGGTTTGATTGAGCAGAAAGAAGGGGCTCAGTGGTTTAAATCATCCAAGTTCGGCGATGAACGAGACAGGGTAGTGGTTAAAAAAGATGGCGGCAAAACCTATTTGGCTGGTGATATCGCTTTACATCAATATAAGTTTGAGGGCAAGAAATTTGACGAGGTGATTAATATCTGGGGAGCTGACCATCATGGCGATGTCCCTGGATTAATGGCCGGGGTTGAAGCATTAGGATATAAAGGTAAGTTAAAGATTATTCTTCTGCAATTTGTAACAATTTTAGAAAAGGGCGGGAAAAAGAAAATGTCTAAGAGGGCCGGGGCATACGTAGCGATGGATGAATTATTGAAACAGGTTGGTCCTGATGCGGTCCGTTTTTTCTTTTTACAGAAATCTTCGGATACGCACTTGAATTTTGATTTGGCCTTGGCCCAAGAACAGTCAGCCAAGAATCCGGTTTATTATGTCCAATATGCCCAAGCCCGGATTTGTAGTATTTTGAGGAAGATGGCAAATCTTAAGGGCGTACCTCTCGACCGCGTCCTTGCTTCGCAAGGGCGTGGAATCTCAATGCACGCCCTTAAGAATTCGACTGAGTTAAATCTGATTCGTCAGCTAATTAAATTTCCGGAAATTATTGAGGAAACGGCTGGCGATTACCAAGTCCAGCGACTGCCCTATTATTCTTTAGAATTAGCTAATAGTTTTCATAAATTCTATGAAGAATGTCGAGTTTTAGATGAGAAAAATAAAGAGCTAAGTCAGGCTCGGCTTAGTTTAGTCAAAGCGACTCAAATTGTTTTAAAAGATACTTTGAAGCTGATGGGAATTTCAGCGCCAGAGAAGATGTAAAATAAGTATAATTTCGCACCTTATTAATAAAATATTTTTAGAAGGAAACCAACTGATCCCTCTATTCTTTTCTTAGGACGAGATGAGTTAAAGACGTATCTTGAAAGATACGAAATGTCGAAAAGTGGCTTCTCTACAGGAGAATAGCCGAGGTAAACAAAGCTCCGGCATTTTCTCATCTCGCCTCTTTCTAAAAATATTTTGTTGTATATGGACCAAATCCCCAAAATAGAAAAGAAAATACTTAAGTTTTGGCAGAAAGAAGATATTTTTGCCAAGTCAGTTAAGCTTCGCCAGAAGAAACCCTTTTTTAGTTTTTACGACGGTCCGCCTTTTGCTTCCGGATTGCCTCACTATGGCAATATTTTGGCCAGTTCAATTAAAGACATTGTTCTGCGCTACTGGGCAATGAGAGGACGCCGTATTTTTTGGCGGGTCGGCTGGGACTGCCATGGCTTGCCGGTAGAAAATATGATTGAGCAGGAATTGGGGCTGAAGAACAAAAAAGATATTGAAAAATTCGGAATCAGGAAATTTAACCAAGCTTGCCGCAAATCGGTTTTTCTCTGTATTAATGACTGGTATAAAATCTTTAATCGAATTGCCCGCTGGTCTGATTTTTCTCGAGCTTACGCGACTATGGATAACGAGTACATTGAGTCCGTCTGGTGGGTTTTAAAACAATTACAGGATCAAGGGTTAGTTTATCAGGATTTTAGAGTAACCCCCTATTGTCCTCGTTGCGGAACGCCTTTATCTAATTTTGAACTAAACCAGCCGGGGGCCTATCGGGAAGTAGAAGACGAATCAGTCTATATTAAGTTTCCTATAAAGGGGCAAAAGAGCACATATTTGCTTGTTTGGACGACCACCCCTTGGACTTTGGCTGCCAATACGGCTGTCGCGGTTGGCCCTGATTTTGATTATGTTAAAGTTGAATTAAACGACGAATATTTAATTTTGGCTAAAGCCCGGCTGTCTGTTTTAGGAGATAAGCGCGAAACACTTGAAGAATTCAAGGGACGGAATTTGATTGGTCAAGAATATCAGGCTCTTTACCCGATGGAATTGGACAAGCCGGGCTATCGGGTTGTTCCGGCTGATTTTGTTTCGACGGAAGACGGGACTGGTCTGGTCCATATTGCTCCTACTTTTGGCGAAGAGGATATGGAGTTGGGGAAAAAAGAAAATTTACCCGGTTTGGTTACGGTTGACGAAGAAGGGAAAATAATCAGAGGACTGGGGATTCCGGGCGAAGGCAAATTCGTTAAACAAGCCGACCAAGATATCAAAAATGATTTGGAAGAAAGAAAACTGCTTTTTAGAGAAGAAAAAATAGTCCACGCCTATCCTTTTTGTTGGCGTTGTGATAGTCCCTTGCTCTATTACCCGATTAACAGTTGGTATGTAGCGGTGAGCAAATTCAAAAAAGAATTAGTTGCCAATAACAAAAAAATCAGATGGGTGCCTAGTCATTTCAAAGAAGGCCGTTTTGGCAAATGGCTGGAAGGCGCTCGTGACTGGTCTATCTCCCGCAATCGCTATTGGGGAACGCCTATTCCTATTTGGCAATGTCAAAAATGCGGCCAAACAGAAACAATTGGCAGTCTTCAGGGATTAGCTCAAAAAGCCAAAAGGAATAATTACTATATTCTTCGTCACGGCCAAACGATTAATAATCTAAAGCGGATAATTTATACCGACCGAGAAAATCAGAAAGAAGGACTAAATTCAAACGGCCGAACGGACATCAAACGATTAATTCCTAAATTAAAGAAAGCTAAAATAGACTTAATTTTCAGTTCCGATTTTTACCGTACTCGACAAACCGCTTCCATTATTAGCCAATCTTTAGGGATTGACGTTATTTATGACAAACGTTTGCGCGATGTTGAATTCGGCAAGTTTAAGAGTAGACCAGTTAAGGAATACCACGCCTATTTTCAAAATAACAATTTGAGGAAATTTGACCAGAAGGCGCCGGACGGCGAAAATCTTAAACAGGTTAAAAAAAGGATGATGAATTTACTTTTGGCCGTGGATAACAAATACCTGGGTAAAAATATTTTAATTGTGAGCCATGGCGATCCTATTTGGATTCTTAAAGGAGCTAGCCAAGGTTTATCTAATGAAAAAATAGCTGACAATAGAGAAAAAGAGCTTATTCGACCCGGCCAATTAGAACATCTCAAATTTAAAAAACTGCCTTTTGATGACCAGGGAAATTTGAATTTACACAGACCTTTTGTTGACCAAATAACCATTCCTTGTTCTTGCGGAGGAACAATGAAAAGAATTTACGAAGTTTTTGACTGCTGGTTTGAGTCCGGCTCGATGCCTTATAGTCAATGGCATTATCCTTTTCAGAATAAAAAGTTGGTTGAAAAAACCTTCCCGGCTGATTTTATTGCTGAAGGCATAGACCAGACCCGCGGTTGGTTTTATACCTTGCATGTTTTAGCCACTGCTTTAACTTTGAAGAACCTGGGCTTGGGCAAAAATCAGCCATCTTTTAAAAATGTTATTGTTAATGGTTTGATTTTAGGCGAAGATGGCAAAAAACTTTCTAAGCGTTTAAAAAATTATACCCCTCCTGAAATTATTTTTGAGCAATACGGCGCTGATGCCTTGCGCTACTTTTTATTAACCAGCACGCCTATGGGCGAGGACTATATTGTTTCTGAAAAAAGGATTGCCGAAACCTTCCGCCGGACCATGCTCACTTTTTGGAATTCTTTTACTTTTTTAAATACTTATACTGATAAAGAATGCCTGGCTCCTAAATCAGTTCAGCCCAAAAATATTTTAGACAAATGGATTGTTTCCCGATTTAATACCCTTAATCAAGAAGTGATTGACTGGATGGATAAATATGAATTAACCAAGGCGGCTCGTTTATTTGATGATTTTTTAGATGATTTTTCCAATTGGTATATTAGGCGTTCGCGCCGCCGTTTTCAAAAACCAGCCAATAAGCAAGAGAAGAAAGAAGCGGAAAAAGTTTTATCCTTTGTTTTATTAAATTTAGCCAAATTAGCCGCTCCTTTCTTGCCTTTTCTGACTGAAGAAATATATCAGAAACTGGAAAAAGGACAATCAGTTCATTTAAGTGATTATCCCAAACCGAACAAGAAATTAATTGATAAAAAATTGGAAGAAAAAATGTCAGAGGTTCGGCAACTGGCGGCCGTCGCTTTAGCTAAGAGAGCGGAAGCCGGGATTAAAGTAAGACAGCCGTTAGGGAACTTGATTATTAATAATAAGCAAATAGCCGCCGATAAAGAATTAGTTAATTTGATTCAAGAAGAAATTAATGTTAAAAAAGTGGTTTTTGGTAAAGAGATTAAACTAGATACTGAATTAACCGCAGAATTAAAAACAGCTGGCCTGATTAGAGATTTGATCCGTTTTATTCAGGGTATGCGTAAAGATGGCGGGTTAGAACCAAGAGATAAAATTTATCTTCGCTATTTAACCAGCCCTTCTTTGAATAAATTAATCCAAAAGCAAACTTCAGAAATTAAAAAAGAAGTTTCCGCCAATCAAATAGAAACTGGCACCAAGAGAAAAGAGTCATTTTTAGTGGAAAAAGAAATTGAATTAGACAAACAAAAAATCTGGTTAGGGATTAGGCAAAGCAAATAATAAGAA
>Ga0315548_1000161_pt1 | contig 60958 bp, 46 predicted proteins | sample SalMarSW160110MG_2_FD_202540 | JGI IMG/M metagenome (GOLD analysis project Ga0315548, IMG submission 202540) | Salt marsh sediment microbial communities from the Plum Island Ecosystem LTER, Massachusetts, United States - Salt Marsh Sediment SW1601-110 ... | reverse complement strand
TTCGCCCGCGTTACTTCTTTCGTGGGGCAATAAGCCCTGTTCGACGCCAACGATAAAGACATTTTCAAACTCCAATCCCTTAGCAGTATGTAAGGTCATAAGGGCGACGCGGTCGCTGGATGTATCGTATCCATCGACATCGCTAAAAAGTGCTATTTGCTGAAGATAATCGACAAGCGTTGGCTGTTCTGTTTGTTTATCATATATGGCTGCGGCGTTTATCAGCTCGTTTATATTCTCGATAGCGTTTTGTCCTTCAGGGCTGGCTTCTTGAAGCGACTTTTTCAAACCGGATTCTACAAAGACACATTCGGCAAGCGGTGCAACTTCACCTTTAATATCTTTTTTTAATCCCTTGAACATTTTGACAAAGCTGGCCACTTTTGATTTTGGGGCATTAGAAAGAGAAACGATGCTCTCTGCCTTTTTTAGGGCCTCGAAAAAGCTGATATTGTTTGCAGAGGCGTATGCACGGACTCTATCGATTGTGGTCTTTCCAATACCGCGAGCAGGGGTGTTAATGATTCGTAAAAGTGCAATTTCATCGTTAGGGTTGACCAGAACTTTCAAGTAAGCCAATATGTTGCGGATTTCTTTTCTGTTGTAGAATTCAACGCCTCGGATAACCTGATATGGTATCTTATTGTGGATAAATGCCTCTTCGAGCGTACGGCTCTGGGCATTTACGCGGTAGAATACGGCTGTATCTCGAAGTGAGGCCCCTTTGCCTGTAAGCTGCTGTACTTTTAGGGCGATAGACTGGGCCTCTTCAGCTTCATCCTCGAAGGAACTTATAACGGCATCAGTGCCATGCGGTTTTGTGGGGACAAGCTTTTTTTCTTTTCGGTTTTGGTTTTGTGCTATTAAATTATCGGCAGCTTTAAGTATGTTTGGTGTGCTGCGAAAGTTTTCCTCCAGCTTTACAACCGTAGCATCGGGCCAGTCTTTCTCAAAGTTTATTATATTGCGGATATCAGCACCGCGCCAGCGGTAAATCGACTGGTCCGGGTCGCCCGTTGCGCAGATATTGTTATGTTGTGAGACCAAAGCCTTGGCTATCACATACTGGGCGTGGTTAGTATCCTGATACTCGTCAATGAGCAGGAATTTGAAACGATTTGACAGCTCACGGCAGACATCGGGACAACTTTGGAGCAAAAAGGCGGTTTTCATCAATAAGTCGTCAAAATCCAGCGCATTTTTTTCGACTAAGATGTCTTGATAGCGGACGTATATTTTGGCCAATGTTTCGGTAAAAAAATCGTCAGCGTTTGTCTTGAAGGTATCGACATCTATCAGGTTATTTTTCAGACGGGAAGAGATTGCGTCGAGCATTCGGGCCGGCGGAAAGTTAGTGGTATCAAGCTCACAGTCTTTTATCGCCTGTTTAATGCATCTGCTCTGGTCGGCCTGGTCGTAGATACTAAAATTAGGGTTTATATCCGCCTTATCGGCATATTTTCGGAGAATTCTGACGCATAAAGAATGAAAGGTGCTGATATAGGCACCGCCAGAAGAGCCAAGAGCGATTGCTCTTTGACGCATTTCATCGGCAGCTTTATTTGTGAACGTTATTGCACAGATATTGTGTGGCTTGATGCCGGAATCGATAAGGGTTGCGATTCGGTATGTAATTACACGTGTTTTACCGCTGCCAGGCCCGGCAAGAACGAGTAAAGGCCCTTCAACGTGAAGGACAGCTTGTTTTTGTGAAGGGGTCAGTTGTTGCAAGAGCGTATTCTGCATAGCTGAAGCTTATTGTGTTTGCTTTTGCTGTTCAATCAGTTTTTTCTCCTGTTGTTCTAATTGCTCGGCAAGTTCGGGCCTTTCAATCTTTATCCGTCCGAGTAAGTTCTGTCTCAGATAGGGTGGATACTGCCGGTCATAAAGAAAGTCAGTAAGTGCAACATATCTTAACAAAGGAAATTCCGGTAGGTCAATTCGATTTCCGTCTCCATATATTGATTGGTAATATTGATGGATTTCCTCTGCCAGTTTTTCTCTGCCGAACGCAGCATCGTCGTCACGAATTGCATATAAATAGTAGCTTTCTCTCAGGATAGACGTTATCTGCTCTTTTGCGTCATCTATTGTTATATTCTTGAGTTCTTCGCGGAAGCGCTTCTTTACATATTCATCGACAACGGGGATTTTAAATTCCTCTCGGGGATAGAGTTTTCTTAGTTGATTATAAATTTTTTGTGCCTGGCCTTTGTGGCCGGATTGGTAGAAAGAAAACACAGCATTTTTGAGCATATTTCGATGGCCGTTTCCAAGTGATTCTAATCTGGCTCTGTCTTCGGCTTTTTTATATTTATCAAGAATCGCCAGTACAGCATTATTGTACGGCTCAAACATTCTCAAATCAGGACGTAAAAATATGTCTTTAACAGACACGTGGATTGGCTGCGATGAAGAATCCTCTGATATTTGTACCGGTATGTCATAGATAAATATTTTTCCGTAGCGGAAAAGATTTTGCAAGCTATGAGCTACGATACGGTCGGTGTTAGTTTCTGGGACGCCAATCTGGCGGACTTCGGCGAGGGCTTCGACTGAGCTCAGCCGAACGTCTTCAGTCGAGCCGCCTTGCTCTTTGGTGGACTTCAATGAACTTGGTCTACCTGCTTGCTGCAAACCTTTTACTGCCCAGTAAATTGCGTGGCTGTCGGGGTGCCGCCAATCCAGTGGCAAATGACTATTTGGGTCGCTGCTCGTCAGGGTGCTCGTCACGGCGGAGCGTGCCGTAGCCTGGAAGTCGATGGGCCCGTAAGTCCGGTTTATCTCCTGCATCAAAACTGGGTCAAGTTTCCAGTTGTTGCGCAGCTCGTAGACCTTGGCGAAAATATCAAATTTTTCCAGGGTTTCTGTACCTCTAAGGTTATCTATTGTGCTGCCGGCAGCGGGATTGAATCTGCCTGCGTTTTGCCGTAGTAACAAATAATTGCTGACAAACTCAGCGCCCTCAGTGGAAAATGCATCGTCAGCAGATGCCAGTTCTGTAATCAATTCATTAGCATCTTTTTTAATTTGCTGCCACTCTGTAGGTGTCTTGGCAAGCGCTTCGAAGTATTCATTATCGGCAGTTCCGAGCAGCGGTTCCATTGCCAAAGCCAGCTGAAGTTTGTAATATTTGTGTACGTCATCAGTTACGCCGCCTATTTTATGCTGGAATATTCTGGCCAGTTCTCGATAGAGTTCAAGACTCTTTGGGTTCCATCGAATTCCTTTGTCGCGAAGCAGCTCATAGCCGTTTCTTACCCATAGCCAGCGTTGGTCCGGCTGAGTTGGAGGTATGGCAACTGAAATATTATAAGCCATATTCCACGCCTGAAATTCCCACACCGATGGGAAACGGGGCTGTAATGTGGTTATCCATTCAGCGAGCTGTTTTGCGTCGAAAAACTGCCCTTGTTCTTTAAGCTTATCTGCTCGCATCCATAAGACATCTACGACCAGACCGCGAAAGGCCCCCGTTGCGACAGTTGCAAATGCCAGTGTAGGAGGAACATTTTCAGCCCTTTCGATAATCAGGTCCATTTGCTCTCGCTGCGAATTTATATAGTCCATCCATATACCGGCGGTAATAAGTAAAAAGGCCGAGAGTGAGATACAAACAGAACAAATTATTGCGTCACGCCAATGCATAATGAATGTTCGGAGTTCATTGTTGGTTGTTCATAGACTACGAACTATAAACTAAAACCACAAACTAAATAATAATTTTCGCAATTTCCCTGAAGCTGAAGATAAGCAAGCCGAGGGAGAAAAGTAAAATTGCCTTGATACAAATCAAGAGAAAGGTGACTTTTGCCAATAAAAACCAGCTGAAATATTGCCCAGAGACCAGGAATTTCGTGGGATTGAATTTATCAAACTGAGGCATCAGCAGGATAATAGGCCTGACGGTGTAACGATAAATGCTACTTAGATTCTCACCAAGAAAGTCAAAAGATTCCATAAAGAAACTACTAAAGCTCGCAATAAAGAAAATCATCAGAGACAGTAATATTGCCACCGGAAACGAGAGGAAAGTTGCGGCTGATATGCCTAAACAGGCAAGGAAAATTAAACGAAGTAATATTAAAAGGACAGCTCTTACAAAATTGGCAGTGAAAGTATCGGCTTTGTAAAGCACTTTTGGGTCTTCCGAGAAGATTACTACTGTGTTGTTCGCAGGGACATTCAAGAATCCGACAGCCAGATGACCATCTTTGGGAACTACCTGGGCTGGGGCATCTATTTCGTGAAAAGTTCGGATCGAATGTGAGTGTACACGATCATAAACAGGAGTCTCGCTGGCAATGCCATACCTGATAAATTGCCAGGCACCTATGAACCACCTGCCATAAACAGTCAAGTCGGACGAGCCTACCCCAGATACATCGTATTTGAACTTGATGAATAATCTCCCATTTGGGTCGGCAGGTCTGACATTATGAAATTCCCAGAGCAAATCACGACCGACCTCAGCAGCTCGCATTTGCAGTTTTTTTTGGTTGGTAAGCTGTGCGATGATTTCTTTGCCCGACATGCCCGGGAACATTTCTTCAAGCTGGCCGCTCGTCTGGAGCTTTTTGTAAGTATCAAGGACTTCCTGGGTAGCATCGACTTCAGCGGGGGGCAAATCGACTCGTGCAGTAAAAAATTCGTTGTTCGCCTCGATACGCTGCATTTCGTTTGCTTTGATGTATTGCGGTAAATAAATAGTAATGTTGTATATTAATGCCGAAAAGAGGACAAGCAAAGCCACATCCAATAATAGCACACCAAGCAATTTACCGAGAAGAATCTGATAACGGCGGATGGGCTTGGTAAGAACGGTGTATATTTGTCTTTGGTCGATATCGCTGGTTAATGAAAAGATTGAAATTATTATCGTGAGCAGGCACAGTAGAAGACTGGTCAGTGACAGACCGTAGCTTACAAAGGTTTGCAGCCGGCCCTTTAAGGTACCGTCGCCTGTCATCGTAGTACCCATCACTGTCAGCAGAACCATCAGCAGAATTATAAAAACAGCGGCAATTTTCACCCGCAGGGCCTGCTTTATGGTATTTGTGGCGACAGCCCAGACACTATGCATCGCCAAAGTCTCCTGCTTCAGATTCAGCGGTTTGCTCACGAGCGGTGTTTTCGTCTTTTGTTAGTTTGTCTAAGATGTTTTTTTGGGCTTGCTCTTGTGATTCGACCGGTTTTGTTTTGATTTCTTCATTATTTTTAACAACGGCTTTGGTCTTATCTGGCTGGCTCGGCCCGCCGCCCCGACTCGCGTCGGAAGACGCGGGGGCAGGCTCGGTCAGTTTGCTCAGCAAATCTTCATCACCCTTCGGGACTACGGCAGGGCCTTCGCCCTGACGAGTAGGTTCAGGCGTTTCAACAGGAACAACCTGTTCAGTTGTCACCGGCTCCACTGGTGGTTGAGCGGATACCGAAGCAGAGACAAGCTTATCGAGAATATCTTCTGCAGACGCATCAGGTGCAAGAAAACTGCTGATGTGTGTGGTACTGACTGCGCCGTTCGTGGGCAGGGCCTGATGTTCGGCAGAAGAGACGGTTTTGATAAAGAATGCCTCGAGTTTATCCATCGGTGAGCTAATATCGCACTGGGCATGCTCTTGCTGAATTATTTGCTTTATTTTCTCAACAGCAGTATCGCTTATCGCATCAGTGGTAATTTGTTTTTTATGTGTCTGCTGCAAAAGCTCCTTGACCTGCCCCTCAATCTGGATTTTACCGCCATAGAGAATTGCTATTCTGTCGCATACATCTTCAACATCTGCGAGCAGATGGCTGCAAAGTAGAACCGTCTTGCCGCGTTTTGCAAGCTCCAGTACTAAATCCTTTATTTGCCTTGTTCCAATAGGGTCAAGTCCGGTTGTCGGCTCATCTAATATAAGCAAATCAGGGTCGTTTATCAGCGCCTGCGCCAAGCCAATTCTGCGTGCCATACCTTTAGAGAACGTCCCGACAGGTCTGTTTGCGACCGCCTTTAGCCCCACCATATCGAGCAGAGCCTCGATACGCATTTTCCGCACTTTTGCTGGAATCCTGAATAATCTACCATAGAAATCCAGAGTTTCGCGTGCGTTTAAATATCTGTAAAGATACGACTCTTCCGGAAGAAAACCGATTCTAATATTGATTTTCGGGTCGGCGCCATCGCCACCGAGCACAACGGCTCTGCCTTTTGTCGGGTAAAGTAAGCCCAGCAGCATCTTTATGGTTGTTGTCTTGCCTGAGCCGTTGGGGCCTAAAAGCCCAAAAATCTCATTATACCGAACCTTTAAATTCAGTTCGTCAACAGCGCGAACCCTCTCTCGACCCCACCAGTCAGAAAAAATCTTGGTCAAAGAAAAAGTCTCAACCGCATATTCCATAGTTTTGAATCCTGTGTCTTGGGTCTTGTGTGTCTAATCTTTATTCGTGGCCGAGTTCTTCGCCGTAGCGAACAAGCCGAGCGCTGTTAAAGACAACTATCAGCGAACCGGCAAAATGAAGAACCGCAGCGTAGGCCATTGGCAGCCACGCCGCTGCAGCTGCTGCAACTCCAAGAATGATAAACATAACTCCGAAACCGAGATTCTCGTTGATAACCCTTCTTGTCTTTCTTGAAAGTCGAACAAGGAAAGGCACACGCTTCAAATCATCGCTCATAAGTGCAATCGAGGCTGAATTTATTGCAACATCACTGCCGGCAGCTCCCATCGCAATACCAAGGTCACCTGCTGCCAGCGCCGGTGCATCATTTATGCCGTCTCCGATGACCACAACGGTATGACCATCCTTTTTAATTCGCTCAACAATCGAAAGTTTATCCTGTGGCAAACAATGTGCCTTAAAATCAGTGCAGCCCAGTTCCGCAGCGACACGGCTGGCGACCTCATCCCTGTCACCAGTTAGCATTGTTACTCTTTTTATGCCTATGTCAAACAATTCCGTAACGGCTTGTTGGGCCTCAGGCCTGGTTTTATCCTGCAATCCTATCCAGCCGATGCACTTTGAATCCTTCGCTACATAAAGTGTACTAAAGCCCTGCTCCTCGTGCATACTCGGGTCGGGGACATTGCCTATATCCACATTGTTTTCTTTAAGGAAGGTGTCCCTTCCGATGTAAACCTGCGTCCCGCCGCCCCGCCTCGTGTCGCCAGACGCGGGGGCAGGCAAATCAACTAAAGCTGTAACACCTTTGCCGGGGATTTCCTGAAAATTATCTATCGCTGACAAAGACAGTTTTGCCTCTTTGGCTACTTCCTGCAGCGCTCTTGCAGCGGGGTGTTTGCTCATTTGCTCGGCTGAGGCAGCCGCGGTTAGCAGCTCAGCCGGTTCAACACCTTCGGCTGGAGTCAGCTTGGTGACATACAATCTGCCGGTTGTAACAGTTCCTGTTTTGTCAAACACCAGCGCTGTCATCTTGCCTGCAATCTCAAGGTCAGCAACATTCTTTATCAGGATGCCAAGCCGTGCCGAAGCTGAAATCGCTGCCACCATTGCCGTTGGTGTTGCCAGAATCAAGGCACAGGGACACGAAATGACAAGTATAGTAATCGCTCTGTTAATATCGCCGGTAAAAAACAAAACTATGCCTGCAACCATCAAAATCGTCGGCGTGTACCATTGAACATAGCGGTCGATTATTCGCATAATCGGTATCTTCGTCTGCTCAGCCTGTATAATCAATGACTGGACTTTGCCGAGAGTGGTATCTTTGCCGGCTTTGGTTACGGTGATATCCAGTACACCTGTTAGGTTATTTGTGCCGGCGAAGACCTGCATGCCCGGAACTTTATCAACGGGTAAGGATTCACCCGTTATTGTTGCCTCATTGATGGAGCTGAGCCCTTTGATAACTTCGCCATCTGCCGGTATGTTGTCACCGGGTCGGACACGGATACAATCACCGGGCTTTAAGCTGCTTACGTTTACTTCTTTTTCACTACCATTGTTATTGAGAAGATTTGCCTTTGTGGGTGTCAGCTTTATCAACGACTCAATTGAGGTGCGAGCACCGAGAGCGGTACGGGTTTCGATCAGCTCGCTTAAGAGCATGAAAAATGCAACGATACCTGCAGTGGCGTATTTTCCTGTCGCAAAGGCGGCCAGTATTGCCAACGCTACCAGCTCATCCATGTGCATTTCTTTTTTGATAATACTCTTTATTGCATGCAGAACGATGGGAGCGCCCAGCAGTATCGCGCCAACCATTGCTAAAAACTCGGATTGAAAGCTGCCGATGCCATAGAGATACTTCGAGCGAGCGATACCGCTGCTTATCAGCAGCATTCCACCTGCCAATGTCCCCAATAGGGCTATACTGATGCGAATCTGCTTGCTGTGGGTATGCTCAGCAGCGATATCCTGCTTAAAATGTAAATGTTCATGGGCCATAATTTTATATGCCGTATTTATTCATTAGCAATTGTTTATTATTATTTCTTGGATTTTGGCTTTATAGTTGGGTCTCTGTTTAGTTGCATCCAGATTTCATTGCCTTTTGTACCTTCGGTTGGCTGGATTATCACTTTCTCGTCTACATTATTAAGAACCTCTTCAATGGCATCCTGGTAGATTTTTTGGAGGACGAGTTTCGGACGTTTACGGTATTCAGGCAGTATCTGCTGCAGGTATTCTGCATTGGCTCTGGCAGTTTCCACGACCTTTGTTCGATAGGCGCGTGCCTCGGCGATTTTCTCCTGGCCGGCACCGGCTAACTGATTCCAGAGCAGTTCTTTATCTTCTGGACTTATATTTTCGTTCTCAAGGGCCTCAAGAAGTTTTTCGGCAACTGGCCCGGCAGCCTCGTTAAGGGTCTTTTGGGCATACGTCTTGGCTTCATCGACGGCTTTCTGGCTATCCTGACTTGCACTGATAAGTGCCTCAAACGCCGCATTTACCTGTCGAGGCCATGTTATATCCGTCAATTGCGCCGATTCAACCGTTATACCGCTTTCTATCTTGTCGAGCTTTTCCTGCAGCAGCTGTTTGACATGCTCGGTTACATAACCAACTTTTTCAAACATCGCCTCGTCGATGGTATAGTTGACCATTGCGGTTACAACCGCATCGGCAAACAGGCTTTTCAAAAGCGGCGCTATGCTTTCTTTCATAACATCGAGGTATATCTGGCCGGGCCTGACATCTTCGACGTAAACGTTCTTGAAAAAGCGTTCGGGGTTCTTGAGCTCGGGGTCTTTGACCTGATAAGTTAGCTGCCATTTACAGTGGAGAATGTTGTAATCGCTGCCGGCAGAATCTCCGATAGATTCTGTTTGTTTTTCACTTCGGGTAATACAGTAGCCATCACGTTTGGGGTCTAAAGTTCGTTCAATGCGCTCTCTGGCGAGTAGCTTTTCCTCGTACCAGAGCGAGTTGATGGCCAGATTGACCTTTTTTTCTACGGGTATTTTGACGACTTCATCTATTGGATACGGAAATACCCAGTGCAACCAGGGTAATGGACCGACCAAACCAGGCCCCAGAACCCTTTCCTCGCGTTCGCCACGAATCTTTCCAAATCGCAAAACAAGAGCTTGCTCATCAGGGCCAATCGTCCTGAAACCTGAGGTAAAGAAAAGAATTACCAGCACTATCATTATTACCTTCAGGATGATAAAGCTCAGCCGAAGTGCTTCCGATAGTGATTTGCCGGCTGTGTCAAGTTCTGTACCGTTGGGTTTCCCTGACGGTTGAACTTGCGAATCCTTGTTATCTTTTTTATTCTGTTCTGTCATAATATCAGTGTTTAGAATTTATTTTTCCAGTTCGGTTGGCTCGTTGGGTTTAAGGTCGGGCATTTCCTCAAGCAATTTGAAAGGCGCTGTCTTGGCGCTGAAAACAACGGTTGTTCTTTCCTCTAATATTTTTTTGAGAGCATCTATATCCCGCAGGAACATTGCAAGCTCCGGGTCTGCTTCGAGCAACTTATAGTATTTTGCGGCTTCTGCGTCGCCTTTGCCCTGTATTGTTTTTGCCCTTGCTTCAGCGGCGGCGAGCAGTTCTGTCTTTTTGGAATCTGCGTCAGTTTTTATCTTGGTTGCCTCGGCCTGTCCCTGGGCAATAGTGGCTTCGGTTTTACGGTTTCTTGCAGCTCTCATTCGCTCAAAGACTTTTTCGGTAACATCTTTACTGATTTTAAGCTGTTTTATACCGAGGGTCCTGATTTCAATGCCGTAATCGTTCCTGATAGGTTGCTTAAGGTCGGTGAGCATCTCATCTTCAATTTGATTAAAGGTTATCTTTGTTGGGTCACTATTTACAAATTCACTGAATAGGTGTTGGCCAATTACTTTGTTTTGGGTATCGCTAATCCGGCTGCGCAGTTTACTTTCAGCTTCGTTGATAGTTTTAACGGCATTAAAAAAATCCAGCGGTTCAGCGATATTCCAGACTACATAAGTATTTACGATAATTGGCACAGCTCCCTTGGTTGTTGTCTCGCCCATCTCCACTTCCAGGACTCTCATCCGCGAATCGAATTTATGGATTTGCTGGATTGGAAAGGGCCACCTGAAATACCAGCCCGGCTCGGTAATTTCCCGGGTAGGCCGGCCGAAGGTCGTTACAAGGGCCGATTCCGTTTCTCTTACCTGAAATGAGATAAGAAGCAGAATCAGAATCGTGATTAATAATACAATAAGGATTGCAACTGTTATATTTTTCATTTTTTTCTTGTCTCCTCAAGTCCGGTAATATCGTACAGACTTGGCGTTAGTTTTTCCTTTGCATCGAATATAAAAATTTGCGTATCGTTTGGGTCAGCGACTACGACGTATTTACGTATGTTTTTAAGGGCCTCTTCAAAGGCTGCTAATCTCTGCTCGCGTCTGTAAATTTCCTTTGCGGCTTTGTAGGCCTTAAGCTGGCTGTCGAAACGCTCTCCCGTTGCGCGGGCAACCGTCGTTTTCTCGAAGGCATAGCTTTGGGCTTCTCGCAGCGTGCTGAATATTTCGCCCTTTGCTTCTGCAAATCTCCTGTCCAGGACTATTCCAAGTTTTTCGATTTGTTCTGAGTCGTTTTGTTCTTTGGCTTTTTGGTATTTGGCTGCCAGTTCATAAAGTTTGTCGGCTTCTGCTACCGAGCCGGCCAGCGCACTTAAAGTTCTATTGCGTTTTGCAAGGGACTCAAACACGATCGCCTGTTTTTGCTGCACGGCGCCGACGACCTTTTGATAATCTGCTGCGACCTGCATGGGCGGATGAACTCCCTGTAACCCCACAAACACGATTTCAACGCCCAGTCCTGCCTCATCTGCGGCATCCTGAATCCTGCTGGTTAAAATCTGCTTGGCCCGGGCACGACCGGCCCCGAGCAGGCTATGCTCAAGGCCATCTTCATCATCAACCTCAATTTTTGCACTGGCTGCGAATTTTGTAAGTTCACGATAACAGATGGATTCCAGCAGTTTTTCCGGCTCTTTATTCTTATAGATAAATGAATACAAGTCCTTTATTCTGTATTGAACCGGCACAGCTGCTATTACAAGACTTACCGGCACTGCTCCGACATTGGAAGCTGCGCCGGCTTCTTCACTGGCCACCAGCAAATGATATTCTTCCTTATAATGCGCCTCACCCCACAATAGCGACGGCTCACGTATCACCTCGCCGGTTTTTGGGTCAGTTTTGGGGACGTAGCCAATGCTGATTTCTGAGACCGTTTTCGTAGGATGCTTATAGGCAATATCAATTGGCCAGGGCCACTTGAAAGAAAGTCCCGGCTCAGCTTTGCTTACCTGCCCGGATTTATTCAGAGGATTGCCGAAGTGCTCTATTATTGCCTCTTCATTAGGTTTTACCACAACGATACAGCTCAGCAGATACAGCGTAACAGCAGCGAATAAAACCAAAGGTGCTATGGCTTTTTCAAGCAGCTTATAAAACCATGTTTGAGAGACCTTAAAACCGAATTGATAATCGATTGTTTCTGCAGCGCTGCGTAATATTCCACCCGGCTCATTTATAATCCCCAACAACCTGCTGTCGAAAGCGCTTCTGGCGTATTGATCTTTTAGGCGAGGCCGATATATGTCCAGCACAACATTTAGAGCGGTTTCTGCACCAAGGCCAACAAGCAATATTGGAACGACCCAGGCGATTATACTTACCACGCCAAGCCAGTTGAAGTGAGCCAGCGCCAGGCCTATTGCCAGAGTAAAACACAAGATAGCTATGCCGAGCAGACTGCTGCCGCCGGCCCTTAGTGGACGCCATTGTGGTTGAGCAGACATACCGGTAGCGTAGCGGGAAATCAAGAAGCTCACAAAAGCCATCGACGTCATACAAATCGCGCAAAGCAACGGTTGTTTTGTTTCGGTATCGATGCCGACAGAGATGGCTTTTAGCAAATATATCCCGATACCGATTTGATAAGTAGCGACCAGAGCTGAGAATATAGGGATGAACCATTTTTCGAGTATTTCCAGTCGGTGTTGAGCAAGGGCAAATAAAGTGGCATGCTCATCCTTGGCCTGAAAGATGGTAGGACCCTGCTCAGTTTTGGTCAATTGGCTCGTATCGAGCTTTTCCTGCTCGGATAAGCAGCGCATATGGAACTGAATAGTGAGGATGAACCAAATCAAAGCTGTTGAAAGAATCAGCCAGCTAACCGCAGAGACAGCAAAAAAGCCGCTCCATCGGCCGATGAGAAAACAGATGCCGAAAAAAACCACGCTCAGGACCAGAGATGACCACGCTACATTTTTAGGACGTTTGGATGATACCGCCATTTTCTATCTCAGTTTGTTTTTGAACAAAAAAACCTCAAACGCAGTATTCAATTGTATATTCAGGCTCTTTACAAAACGTCAGTTGGGCAGTATAACAATAAGAGCCAATTTGGTATAGAGTTAACTGGGAATATTGACTTCTCTGCACCCGGGTCAATGACCCGACAAGGGCTGATATGTAATGGATAAATTATTTACAATAGCAAAAAATACTTTCATAGAAACACTAAGACAACCGGTCTATGCCGTAATCATTATCGTCGCTTTGTTTTTATTCTTTATGAGTCCATCTCTCACAATGTACACGATGAGCGATGACAATAAGCTCTTGCGAGAGTTAGGATTATCTACGTTATTTTTGACCAGCTTGTTCATAGCAATATTTTCCGCTTCCGGGGCGGTAGCGGAGGAGATTGAAAATAAGACCATAACTACCGTCCTGACCAAGCCCGTCCAACGTCCTATATTCATTATTGCGAAATTTTTAGGTGTGGCCGGCGCGGTGGCTCTGGCGCATTATATCTGCACTATTGCCCTGATTATGGCGATTAGGCACGGTGTCCTTGAGTCAGTAAATGACCCACACGACTGGACGGTCATAGCCACAGCGGCGGTTGTAGTTGTAGCATCATTTCTGCTAACTGCTTTTTTCAACTATTGTTATGACTGGAAATTTTCGTCAACTGCTATTGTACTAACAGCCATATTTGCCACGTTTGGGTTAATATTTTTATTTTTTATTGACCGAAACTGGCAGTTTAACCCAAAGGATAACAGTATAAACGCACTGGATGTTTATGGGTCGGTGTTGCTGTTGTTAGCTGCGATGATAATTGTGGCTTTGGCGGTGGCACTTTCAGCAAGGTTTAACATAGTAGTAACGCTCTCGGCTTGTATTGGGATTTTTTTGTTAGGTCTTATAAGTGATTATGCTTTTGGCAGATTTGCAGAGACGAAGCTGTGGGCCAAAATAGGAAGGTTTTTAGTGCCAAATTTGCAGATTTTCTGGATAAGTGATGCAATTTACGAGGGAAGTGACGTCCCTCTAAAGTATATAATGATAACCGCTACTTATGCCTTGTGCTATACGATAGGAATCCTTGCTTTAGCCGTTGCCCTCTTCCAAAGACGCCAGGTCGGATAATTTTCGTAACTCGTCGCTCGGGTCACGGGGCACGAGCCACGTTCTTTATTACTGCCGTTTCATCGCAGTTTTGCTGCTTTGGACATCGGGCACAATCGCTCCAGACCTTCATCGGCAGCTTATCTTTTTCGAGTCTCTCAAACCCGAGTTTTTCGAAAAATCCTGGGTCCATTGTCAATGCAAAGACCTTTGGTGTACCAAGCTGAACTGCCTGTTCGACCGCTGCTGCCACAAGCGATTTTCCGACCCCCTGGTTTTTGTGACCCTCATCGACCGCCAGGGATTTTATTTCCGCTAAATCTGACCAGACGACCTCTAATGCACAGCATCCGACTATATTGTCATCAAGCTCAGCTAAGGTGAAGGTCTGCAAATTTTTGTAGATATCATCCATTGGTCGAAACAGCATCTTGTCCTGCTCTGCATAGTCGTTTATCAAAGAGTAAATGGCTTTGACATCCGATATTTTCGCACTACGAACTTTCATAAGTAAGCAAGTATAACTAATCGTATAAGGTTTTCCAATAATCAATTATCAATAATATTGCCGTCCCTGTGTAGTATTTCTTGAGTGAAGTCGAAGATTTAGCCCTACGGCTTGTCCGTCATCTGTTTGACATAAGCTCGGTTTGCAGATATGATTATGTCATTATTATTTTGCAGGGACGGTCGATGAGGATTTTGATTGATTTTGTATATTTGCTGGCTGCAGCGGCTTATAGTCCGGTGGTTATATATCGTGCTGTGAAGTATGGACGCTACCGAGGCGGCTGGGGACAGCGATTTGGTAAAATCACGCGAAGAGAACCGGCCAAAAAATGTATCTGGCTACACGCTGTAAGTGTCGGCGAGGTTAATGCGGCAAGGACAATTGTAGGAGAGCTTGAGGATAGGTTCGGCGATCCCCGTTCGGAGTCGAGGACAAGTTTTGAAATCGTGATAAGTACTACCACCGATACCGGCTTTGCCCGCGCGAATGCGTTATTCGGTGGGAAATTTCAGGTGTTTTATTTTCCATTTGATTTTTCCTGGATAATTCGGCGTGCCTTCCGCAATATTCGGCCGGCTCTTTGTCTCTTGATGGAGCTGGAGGTCTGGCCAAATTTCGTTCAGATGGCACAGAAACTGAACATACCCGTTGTTGTAATCAATGGCCGGATAAGCGGTAAGAGTTTCTCCAGATACAAGATAATAAAGCCGATTACTAAGACAATCTTTCAGAAAGTTAGTCTCGTTCTTGCTCAGACGCAGGAATATGCTCAACGGTTTAAGGATGTCGGCTGTCCGAACGAGGCAGTTATTGTTACCGGCTCATTGAAATACGATACCGCTGAAATCACCGATAAAGTTGAAGGAGCGGACGAACTTGCAGAACAATTATTCGGAAAAATCGCAAATCGCAAATCGCAAATCGTAATTCCCTTGTGGGTCGCAGGCGGCACGGGTCCTGGCGAAGAAAAAATCATCCTTAACGTTTTTAAGAGCTTAAATCAGGATGAACGATTTAAGAACCTGCGTTTAGTAATTGTGCCGCGTAAGCCGGAAAGATTTGACGAAGTTGCAGAACTGATAAAACAGACCGGCTTCGAGCTTATTAGATACAGCCAGGTAAAAAAGTTAGCCACAGCTTCCGTCCTGAGCTCAGGTCGAGGGGAGAACACAGAGTTCACAGGGAAATCGCTAATCGAATATCGAAAATCGGGAATCGGGAATCGAGTATCGAGAATCGAGCCAGTTATTCTTGGTGACACGATGGGGGATTTGCGGAAGTTCTATTCGCTGGCAACGATAATTTTTGTCGGCAGGTCGCTGGTGCCGATGGGCGGCTCTGATATGATGGAGGCGGCTGCTTTAGGCAAATGCACAATATTCGGGCCGTATGCGTTTAATTTCAAACAGACCGTTGACGAACTTTTGGCTGGCGAGGGTGCAATTATGGTCAAAGACGAGGATGAATTGCTCGATTCGATGAGAAAATGTCTTAGTGAGCCGGACTTCGCTGAAAGAATCGCCCGAAACGGCCGAGAGGTAATCAGAAAAAACCAGGGCGCAACTAATAAAACTATAGAGTACATCACAAAGTTTCTAAATTCTGCCTGATATTTTCCAATTCGGTTGCTTTTCTGCTTGAAAATTAGGCAGGAAGATGTTACACTAATTTTACTTCTTTAGTGGCAATAGCGCTTGCAAAGAGGAAAAAATGAAGAGGGTATTAACTCTTACATGTATAATCGCTGCAGTGATGCTAACTGCTTCATCAGCAATAGCCACCGTGTATCTTAATTGTGCAGATTTAGGAGACGGTGTCGTTGAACTAAGTTATGACTCATCCGAAGAAACAGTGCCTGTAAGGGCTTTTGCCCTTGATGTTGAAGTAAGTGCTGGTATTATTATCTCGATAGGAAACTTAAGTGCTCATTACTGGGTTTATCCGGGATCAATCATTATTGATGAGTTTGGTGAGGTAGTAGATTTAGGTTCACCTGTTGCACAACCGGAAGACTACCCAGGCGATACGTTAGGTGGCCTTGGCACAGGAGGGATGACCCTCGAGATGGGGTCATTGTATGTCGGTGAAGCTAATGCTCCGCCCGCCAATGGCGTTTTGTGCACATTTATTGTTTCTGCCGAGTGTAATGTAAACGTCAGTGAAAACGGAATACGCGGCGGTGTAGTATTAGAAAACCCAGTGATTGACCCCGATGTTTACGCACCTCCGTTATTAGGGGTTTTACCTCCAGAATTAGGAGTGTATGATGGAGGTACTGGTACAGTTGATGACCCCTATTTGATTTCTACAGGAGAGATGTTGAATGCTATCGGAACCAATCCTGGTGATTGGTTCAGGCACTTCAAGTTGGTAGCGGATATAGATTTGGGCGATTATACCGAGACAAATTTCAATATCATTGGCATCAATTTTAACAATCCATTTATAGGCACTTTTGATGGCAATAACCACAGGATTCACAACTTTACCTATAACTGCGCCGATTCGGATTTTATTGGCCTGTTTGGTTACGTCGATGGCAGTGGTGCAGAAATTAAGAATTTGTATTTAGATAATCCGAATGTCAGTGCCGGAGGAGGTTGCAATGTTGGCTCTCTTGTTGGTTATTTAAGAAAAGGAACCATATCACGCTGTTGCGCTATTGATGGTAGCATCTCTGGAGTAGGATCTGTTGGTGGTTTAGTGGGACGAAATTATGACGGCACGGTTATAAACTGCTATGCAAGAGCAGATGTCTTGGCAGATTCTAACGCAGGGGGTCTGGTGGGTCGGGGTTATGAAACAATTTTAAACTGTTACTCAGCTGGAAATGTTCCACAAGATACTAACATGGCTGGTGGCCTGGTGGGGTATAACCACGGTATTATTTCAGATTCCTTCTGGGATCAGCAGACTAGTGGGCAGGTAGACGGTGTCGGTGGTACAGGGGATATGGGTGTATCGGGAGTTGAAGGTAAAACAACAGCCCAAATGCAAATAGAGAGCACATTCACGGCTGCAGGTTGGGATTTTGAAGGTGAGAGCATCAACGGAACAGAGAATATCTGGATGATTCGTGAAGGCAAAACCTATCCAAGATTTGCGCGGCAAATACCCAAAGGGGATTTTGTCGGAGATGAAGGAGTAAATATTGCTGACTTTGCTTTTTTTGCATTAGCTTGGCGAAGCGGTTATGGTGACAACAATTGGAATCCTTTATGTGATATTTCGGAGCCGAATGACGGAGCAATTGATGAGCGTGACCTCGTTGTCTTTGTCAATAATTGGTTGATGGATGTGCCTTAAGCTGTAAAACATGAAAAAAATTAAAAATGATTAACCAAAATCCTTACCTTCTTAGTTTCTGCGCTATGGCTTCAATGTGTTTTGGAGTTGTTCCGCAGCAGCCACCGATGATATTTACGCCGAGTAAGTGTATTTTTTCTGCAGCCGAGGCAAAATCTTCAGGCGAAACCTTGTAAACAGCTTTTCCATCAACCAGTTCCGGCTTGCCGGCGTTTGGTTCGGCAAGAACTAAAGTGTCCTTATCCGAGGCTTTTGCAGCCGAAACAAACTTTTCTGCCAGCTCTACATATTCATCGAGCATTGCTGAGCCGCAATTAAAACCTACCGCATCGACTCCCAGAGAAATAGCTTTTGACACTGCCGATTCGACATCGACTCCCATCATAGTTCGGTAATCTCCGCCGGAACGGTCGAAGGCGAATGACGCAAATACAGGCAAATCACCGCTAACTGATTTTACCGCTTCGATTGCGATTGCTGCCTCATCAAGAGCGGTCATTGTCTCGATTATAAAGCCATCTACACCGCCAGCCAATAGTGCCTTTGCCTGCTGGATAAAGGCATCTTTTAAGTCCTTCGGCTCTAAATCTCCCAGAGGTTTTAGAAAATCTCCGCTTGGCCCAATATCACCTAAGATGTATTTTTCTTTTCCTGCTGCCTGTCGTGCTATTTTTGCGCCTGCGGTATTTATCCTTTCAACCTCTTCAGCAAGGCCGTGCCGGGCCAGAGCAAATTTGTTGGCTCCAAATGTGTTAGTAAGAACCGCGACACTGCCAGCCTGTAGGTAGGCACGATGAATATCAGAGACTATGTCGGGCGATTCGATATTGAGATAGTCGTTGCATTTACCGACTTCAATACCACTGGTGAGCAACTGGGTTCCCATCGCCCCATCTAATAATAACAGGCCCTGTTTAATTCTATCTTTTAAGCTCGTTCTTGCCATAGATAAACTCCACTAAAAATAGCGAATGACAATAACTGATGCTATACGCCTTATTTACTGCGGTTGTTCGATAATATTGCCATCAACGATTTTGTAAATGTGCTTGAAGCCCTTCGGCTGCGGACGAATAAAGAGGCGCCCACGCTGCTTATCGGTAAAATTAATTGACTTTATGGAGCCGAGAGTAATTTGGGCTGAATCTTCTTTTTTGCCATCAAAACAGTTGATAATCTTTATAAAAGTTGGCACAAAAAGGTCTTTGAGAGTCTCTTTGTATTTGTCCAGTTCTGTAACAACAGCAGCTTGGCCGTCATCATCGAAGTATTCGATTTTTTTAATCAGATAATCACGGCTGTTATAAATATATATTTTTTTTAGTATTGTTCCCTGCTCGTTGCGTTTTGTAAGCACGTCAAAGGCGCCTTTATTTGACAATGACCAATTTTGTTCACTACCAATTTCAACAATTCCAAGGGCTTCGAGCACCATTTTAGGGCTGAGCATCAGCTTTTGTGTAAAAGTTTCTTCGGCCCACCGGCCCCACCAATAGCTGCTAATTTCCTTCGGCTTTATTGCCAGCCAAAACTCGTTTTCATTTGAGCCGGCAATAAGTCCCTTCGGGTCGAAAGCTATATCGCCCTGCAGGTAAATTTCATCTGGTGGGTTGACCCAGAGTTTTATAGGGAAGTTTTCTTTATGTTTTTTGCTATCGATATAATACTGTAGGCGGCATCGGCCGTTGGCTTTGAGTGACGGTATATTTTGTGAGCGCGACCTCAGGATAGATAATGCCTCAGCTGCAGATTTCCTGCCCGGATAGACTGTTACCGGCTTTCGTATCTGAGGTGCACAGCTACTAAGTATTATTACTGCAGCAAAACTAATGACTAATCGGTGGTTATAGTGTTGATAACTCACTTTTTATAAATCCGTTTGTAAAATATCGCCCATCTGCGAGGTTAATTGCTCTACTTGCTGTTGGTCAAGATTGGGATTTATTACCTCGACGAAATCGTTTTCGCCCGTTATTCTCAAACCCCAGATTTCCCTGCTGTTTTCTGTTCTTGAGGAGCTGTATTTAAGGCGCCTTTTTCGCATTAGAATCAAAGCCAGGACAAAGCGAAAATTTATTTTTTCCTGCTCGGTTTCATTTTCCAGACGCCGGAAAAAGGCCATCAACATCTCATCATCAACGAAAATCGGTTTTTTCTGGCCGGCAGGAGTAAGCTTTGTTTTCCAGTAGCAAAATACATCCGGTTTTTCACTGTTCCAGTACTCGGCGCAAAAATCCCGCCGTTGCAGTCCCTCGTCGGTTTCTACCAGAGCACCGAAGTACTCTTCGCAGGGTTCGATTTTTCTTCCGGTACCGTAGCATTGCCCCAGCGGCTTATCAATTTCCCACTCGTCCATTGTTCTCTCTACATTTTGGTTGCTGTTTTTTACATAATTGGCCCAATACGTTACGGCCATAAAATATAATATATACTTATTCCTGTAAGTTTTCCAATTCTTTCGCAACCACCTCAATCAAAGGCGCAATGGTTCCCTCGGAAAAATCAAATTTAAGTCCCGCAGCTGCAAAAAGCTCCGGCAATGGTTTAGACCCGCCCAGAGCCAGGGCCTTGCGAAAATTAGACAGGGTTCCTGAAGCATCCTTTCTATACTGAAGCCATAGCCGCAACGCACCTAACTGTGCAATACCATACTCGATAAAGTAAAAAGGAAATTGAAAAACATGAAGCACCCGATGCCAAAGATATCCGCGCTCTTTCTCCAGCTCCGACCAGTCCCAAAGTCGGCCAGCGAATCGGTTGTGTATTTTTATCCATGCCTTGATAAGGTCTTCATGACTGTGGCCCGGATTCTCATATATCCAGTGTTGAAAAGCATCGATAGTTGCAATCATAACAAGAATGGAGACTATCCCTTCAAGTTTGTTACACCACGATCGCCGAATATCCTGTTCATTATAGAAAACCGATAAATGTTCAATACCAATCAGCTCCATCGACATCGAAGCAACTTCAGCAAACTCTATAGGTAAACCGCCCTCACTGCGATAAGCTAATAGTGGTTCATGGGTACAAGCCAAAGTATGGAAGGCATGTCCTCCTTCATGTAGCAGTGTTAATAAATCCTCGTTGCTATTTACAGTATTCATAAAAATGAAGGGTTTCCGGGCATCATCGAGGGTACTTTGATATCCTCCAGGTGCTTTGCCCTTGCGGCTGGCTACATCCAACAAATCCAGCTCAACCATTTCCTGAAATTGAGAACCAAATTCGGGCTCGATTCGGTGAAAAACTTCCACCATCTGATAAATAAAATCATCTATCGTACCAAATGGCTTCAGTGCAGCTCGACCTTTTGGATCCACTGGGTACGCCAAATCGAAATCCCAAGGCCGCATTGTAGAAAGATTCATTTGGCTACGCCTGTTTTCAACAATATCAGCAAGCACAGGAACAATCAGATGCTCGACAGCTTCATGATATTTTTTGCAATCGGCAGGAGTATAGTCAAAGCGATGATACTCGCGAAACTTATAGTCGCGGTAATTGTCAAATCCAGCGTTCAAACCAATCTGATTACGTAGCAGGAGCATCTTTTTGAAGATTTCATTAATGCGCGCAGTATCAGCAAGCCAGCGTTCACAGGCGGCCCTCCAAGTTGATTCCCGCAATGAACGGTCTGGTTCCTGCAGAAATTTTCTCATTTGCTGCATGGTATATTCAACACCTTCAAAATCGACCGTCATTGCACCACAAACGGCCTGATATTCCTGACAAAGCAACGCCTCCTGGGTCTGAAGCTGGACATTCTCCTCCCGAAATAGTTCGGCATCTGCATGAATTAACCGGTTGTATACTTCGTAGCGTTTTTCGTCTAACTTGAATTGCTTGCTGGCCTCCAAATACTTACAGTCAAGCTTATTAGTAAACAGTTTAACTGCCGGCTCGATGGACTCCGTGAAATTTTTGTACATTTTAGCCCGGCTTGGGTCATCTGTCTGGCATGTCATACGAATGTAAAGGATAGTACCTTGCTGGTGCACTGCAGCATCTAATTCCGACCGGTCCAGAAGGAAAGTCTCAAGTTCCTCAACAGAGCTAATTTTACAAGCTAAAAGTTTTCGGTAAAGTGACACTACCTGTTCAATATCAGTCAGATTCACCTGCCCCGGCACAAATCGGCGAGGTTGATATGAGGGTAATTTGCTAAAGTCCAGTTCGGCCACCTCAACGTCTCTCCTTAACGAGTCCTTGTATGTGTGACCGGCTGGGTTCTTTCTTTTCAAATTTCAGCCATTGGCTAATATTTTGTACTGTTTTTGGGCCTATGCCTTTGACTTTTTGTAAATCATTGCAACTTTGAAAAGCAAGCCTGTTTTTACTTTTTTGGTTGAATTCCTCACGGTAAGCTACTATTGCCTCAGCTCGCGAAATGCCAATGCCGGACAATCTTACCAGAGAAGCTGCAGGTGCATTGTTTGGATTTATTTTCTCGTCTAACTTGATTTTGTATGATTGTCCATGCCCTGCAAAGTTCGCAACGAGACCCCAGGAAAAGCAAACAGCTACGACAATACTGATAACGAACGCCAATGATTGAATCCTTTTTTGTCTGGCTTCTGTCATATTGTATATGAGTTAATCAGTATATGTGTGAATGGTTTCATCCGATTAAGCTATTACTTATCCGCACTTTTAAGCACTTACACACGACGAGAATATCGTTTATCGAGTAAAAATAGAATGGTGTAATTTTTTCAAAGCACTAAAAGATTTTTTAGGTTCAAGCTGGTCGGTTAACAAACCGCTGTAGGCAATGGTACTATCGGCTGTGTCAGTGAGGTTCGCATATGTTACTGTATCAATAAAAGGTTTGCTAAGCGCTATTTTATAGAACTGCTTAAGCCACTGGGCTTGCCTGGCCTGGCTCCACTGTTGGTGCCATATACCGGCGACTTCCGGCTTTTGTAAACCGTCGCCATCTTGGCTTGGAACTTGCACAGCAAGGATATACAGCGGCTTTGCTATAGGCGCAAAGTAATCCAAAATCGCCGATGTTTGCATCATATCTCTGACGTGCATACCGGATTGATTTTTTCCGAATTTCATCTGCAACCCGAAGGCGTCAAAATTAATCCCGCTTTGCACGACCATATCTATATAGACCAATGGCGGAATGGTATGAGGCGTCGTTGCATAATATTCGCCCCATGGATTGCTGATTTCTATTATCTTCAGGGCCTTGATGCTGGCTGCTTTTACAGCCATATTGGCCGCACGGGTCATTTCCAGAACCTGCTCGAAGTCAAAGCCAAAATGGTTAAATACATTCAGGCCGCTTATAACACACCAAGTCCGGATGATGTTTGAATAGTGAATTACTACCTTTGAGGCAAATTGATACGCAGTTTCGCGGATCTTTTCAAAGCTGGCTTTGCTGCCGAGTAACCACTCGGGCAGATATTCCTTCGAGAAACAAAGCAATGGGCCTGCACTGAATGTTAGTTTCTTTTTAGCAAGAGCTTCGATGCAGACATCAAGCGTTGAAAAATCGTAGGTACCTTTATGAGGTTCTATTTGCGCCCAGTTTATTGGTATTGTTACAGAGCCAAACAGCTCCAGTAGCCTATCAATATATTTGGGATTATCAATTTGCGTAGGGTCTATTCTGCAGCCAAGGCATCCTCGGCCGAAGCCGTGGGCCTTGCTCCTTGCGTTGAAAAGAGATTCTGCCTGTTTTATAGCCAGGTCTTCAGAGAAGACTATTGCTTTTTTGAGTGATTCGTCTGCTAATCTTGAGGCCTGCGGCGGGTCTTTTATATTTTGAATTGCCTGAATAAGCAGGCCCTGGGCCTGTTTAGAGATATCTTCCAAACCTTCTAATTGGTCGAAAAACGCCCAATCCTCTCGCTTGTTGATGATTTGCATTAGTTTTGCCCGTGCTATCTCGACGTTTAGATTGTATGGTCTTTTCCTTTCGGGCAGGCAGGTTGTCGGTAAAAGGGTTTTTCCAAAACCATCAATGGGCCACAGCAAAGCCAGTCCTGCTGTTTCCAGATTTGGTTTTTTGCACTCTAAAAGAGAGTTTTTGAACGTAAATTTAGCCCGGCGGATACCAATTCCGTCCGTTCCGAACATGTAGGTACCACACAGTGTAAATTTATCGACAGTTTTACCGTTTTTAAAAACCTGGAACTTCACTTTTTCTGTAGTCTATCAGCTTAGGAAAAATAATATTTAGCGTTTCAATTTATGTGCTGATTATAACAATTACCCCCATAAAGGCAAACAAAACTTCAATTGACACCGATTAAATATACATGCTTGCCGGTAGGCAGAAAAGTGCGATGGGCAAGGAATAAGAGATGTGCGAAACAAAGTCAATTTGAGGGTGCCTCGCTGCGGCCGTACATGCTGTAGTGCTTCCTTTGAAGTTCCTGAAGTAGATTGTTCTTTTCGATAAGGTTGGCGATAATACTGACTTGATTGAGCAGTATCTCAATCAAGTCGATGTTTATCAACGTTGATTCCGGGGTATATTGTGGCAAAACAATAATCACATAGCCGCAATTGGTCCTGTCAGTGGCCAGTTGTGCGGCGATGATGCTGCAATCGTTTGCTTGGGTTACAACCGGCTCGTCACCGTCATCAATTTTATCACAAAGCCCTTCTAAAAATGATTCGTTGATATTTAACTGTGAAAATTTTTCAGGGTTGCTTGGCCAGCAGTTGCCCTGCCTGTCGATAATTGCCATAGTCGGTCCCTGCTCGGGCAGAGTGTCGGAGAACTGGCGTGCAATCTGCTCATTTAGCATACAGCGGGGACCAACTAACGAGTCGTACATATCCATTTGGCTGGCTCCTTTATTCACTTGGTTAAATGCCTGCCTGCCGGTAGGCAGGGTTAAATGGTTACCAGTTACCAATTACCAGTATCAGTTTTCGGAATAATCGTAAGATAACTTTCTTAGCTGTAATATTTTGAGTAAACCCCGTTAGAAAGCTCGGGCGGTGCTTTTAACCCGTCGTAGAAGGATAAACCCCGCTGGCGCTATGTATTTTTACCCCACCAAAAGGATAGAGCTTTCTTTCTAACGGGGTGAATTGCAGCAAAAAACACAATTACTAAATTTTGAGAATGGATTTATGGGACGCAATGTTTTCTGTATCTGAGTGTGGATATTGCTACAAGCTCAAGAGCCGAGCATTGATTTTAGCTTGGCCATCGGAAAGTTTTTGCCGGGACAGTCAGTTACCCTTGCTCCCGGCGTGTTTTTATGGCCGTAAATACGGCTTTTCGGAATCCCATAGCGGTTTTGCAAAAAGCGAACGAGTTCCAGAAGGGACTGCATCTGGTGAGCGGTAGGTGTTGTGTCATTGAAGTTACCCACCAGACAAATTCCAACCGCATCTTCATTAGCCCAGTTGTCCGGCGTTTTGCAATGTGCCCCCGTCTGCTGCTTGCACCATCGAAAGGTAACCTCAACCTGGCCATCAGGGCTGTCAGTTCCGTTGCCTATAACAAAATCGTAGCCAACACCCTCCCAATGATTGCCTTGCCTGTGCCATTCGTCAAATATGGCTGCATTGCCATTTGTTGTTCCTGAGTGATGTATTACTATAGCTGTCCATTGCTTTTCCAGATGTGAAGGCGGCAGCCAATCTCCGTGGATGCTTTTCGTAATAGTTTGAGTTGTTTTTGGAACCCTTGGCTGAGCGATTTTTGGTTGGGGCTGAGGTGTATAAACAATCCTGGGCATCGGTTCTTCTTTATTTATGCAACCGCCCAGGATAAGCAAACAGCAGTAAATGATAAGAAGTCTATTAAACATCCTATGCTTATTTATCCTTATTTATTGCGGGGTCTGTCCCTGATATTATTGTCAAGAGACTACCGTTGATTATGCCTATGTTCATTCCTAACCTTCTGTTAGAGGAGGTTTTTCCTTATATCTGATCATATGTACGGTATTGCCCTGTTCGTTGAATTCGACTACATCCATATACGATTGCATAAGAAGCAGCCCTCTTCCATCAGGCTCATAAAGTTTTTTGCCGAATCGCGGGTCTGGTATGGCTTCCGGTTTAAAGCCGTTACCCTGGTCTGTCACAGAAATTCCAATTTTATCCGGGTCCATGGAATAGTCGATTCTAATCTCTTTGCGGGGATCCATTTTGTTTCCGTGTGTGACGGCGTTGCTAAAAGCCTCCTCTAAAGCCAGGTGGACGGCGAAAATGTCTTCTTTGCTGAAACTGAAGTCTTCGAGCTTCGATAGGATTTGTCTGCACACTTCGACAATAGCAGACGGTATGCCTTCAACAACTATTGAACTTCTGATAGATGTTTCTGGTGCCATAATCTTTTTAATATCGCGAGCTTCCCGGTTAGTCCAGATAAGTTAAAGTTATTTTTCAAATTAGCTGGTAGTGCCCAGATTGTTGACCAATCCTTATCTCTGTGAGCAAAAAGGAAAAAGCACTTAGCCATTTGCTTTAAATAATTTTTCAGTCGCACTTTCGACGTTTTTGTAAATATCGAAGATTTTGTTCAGCCGGGTTATTTTGAAGATTTCATAGATTTTTGGGTTGATATTGCATAGTCTTAGTTGGCCATCACGTTCGTAAATTCTTTTACTGATTCTTATTAAAAGTCCAAGAACGGCGGAGGATAAAAATCGGACATTGCCAAAATCTAATATCAGATTTATCCGGTCGGTTTGGTCAACGACGGACATAATCGACTCTTGAAGTGCCTGAATGTCCATCTCTTCGAGGATTTTTTCGTCGGTGAAAGTAACTATTGTGGCGTTTTCAGAATACTCTACGCTTATCCTTGGCTTAATCTCAGTCATAACAGTCTCCTTAGAAAATCAAATTGCTGCGAAATCCTATGTTAGAAATCCTTATATGTCAAGTTTTTTTGCGCACTTGGAAGAAATTTTCGGACTCTTTGTTATTTCTTGAAGATACTCTTATAATTCGGTAGTATTTTGTCAATTTTTCTGGATTTTGAGTATTTTATAGATAAAAACTCTTGCAATATTAGAGTATATATTATAATAAGCGTAATGAGCTTTTGTACAGTAAGAGAGTGATTAGTTTATACTATTTTGGGGCTGCGGCGTTTTTGCCCGAATGAGAAGGAGTGTCAAGAGGGGTTTAACTTTACTGTAGAAGCCGTAGTTTGGCTGTTTTTTAGTTTGTACCTTCATAATTGGGTAAATTGTACTTTTGCTGTTTTTTAGTGCGTTTTGAAGGAGATTAAAATGCGAATTAGTAGGTCCACAGGATATGCATTGCTGGCAGTTGGTTATATTGCGCAACGTACGGATAAAAAGATTATTCTGTCTCAGGATATATCTGAAAAGTATAATATGCCTTTGGAGTACCTGCTCAAGATACTTCAGCAGTTGGTCAGAGCAAATGTTTTGCGCAGCAAAAGGGGACCTCGCGGCGGCTTCTCTCTTGCCAAACCACCGCACAGAATCACAATTTTAGAGATTGTCGAAGCTGTTGACGGCCCCATGGTTAATCAGTTGTACCTGGCTGAGCAAGCACGTGGAGAAAAATTTAGTAGGCGAGCTGAGAAGGTTTATGAAAAGGCAATCGCTCAGGCCAGAAGTGTTTTCGAGAAAACAAAGCTCTCAAATTTACTGGTAGGTTAGAAAGTAGCGTGTAGTGGGATGTTTTTCCTGCTCACTAATTATCGGGAGGTTTTTTCGTCCGCTATACGCTGTAATTGTCTAACGAAAATGGATATTCGCGAATTTCAACAGATAATCTCCAAAAAATACAAAAAGCGGGACCAGCAAAGGGGAATCCCTGCCACGTTTATGTGGTTTATTGAAGAGGTGGGAGAGCTTGCTACAGCCCTTTCCGGCGAGGATGAGAGTAATAAGGAGGAAGAATTTGCCGATGTGTTTGCGTGGCTTTGTACGCTGGCAAATATAAGCGATGTAGATTTGGAAAAGGCCTGCGCCAAATACACCAGCAATAAAGTCAAGGGCTTCAAACCTAAATAGGGGAACCGAATTAATATCATCCGGCGCGGAATATCCCAAATGTGTGAAATTCAGCAGGGGGCAAGATTCAAACTATCAATCCAAGGTAGTCTGTTCTTTATTTAGAGATTCCTCTATAATTCTTTCGATTTCCTCAATCCGAGTACTATGAAGATCCATCCCGTTAACATTTCCTTCTTTGTCGATTATCCAGACAGACGGTATTCCGCGTACTTCGAAGCTCCCTGCAACACTGTTTGCCCAGCCTTTATCCGCTTCAAAGAGCTGCGTCCAAGGGATTTCATACTTTTCGCAAAATTTCACGAGCTCCTGTTTATCATGGTCCAGGGAAATACCGACCATCACAAAATCATCGCGTGATTTATATTTCTCATAAATTTCTTTCATCTGTGGAATGGAACCAACACAAGGTCCACACCGTGTCGCCCAAAAGTCTATCAGAACAACCTTTCCGAGCCGGTCTTGCAGTCTCCAATCGGTGCCTTCTAATGTTTGCACAACGACATCAGGAGCTTTTTTACCCATAAACTTTTCAACTTTGGCCTGTTTAACCCGTTGCCATTTCCATCTCCTAATCGGGCCATGATAGCGAAAGCCGAGCCAGACCCCAAGGCCAATACAGGCAAAGAAAAGTATAGCCAATCCTGTCAGCCGGGTTTTCGAGCTTCCCGCATGTTGAGAAGGCAACGCTTCAGCAGTTTTATGAGCATTGAATGTTAACGTAATCGCAAATACATTCAGAATAAGAAAAAGTCCAAAGACCACTGGTATAAAAATTTCGGAGCCTGTAGGCGGGTTTCTGAATATTTCATAGATAAGCCAACAGAACATTGCCACATTGCATATGGTGGCAATGATGGATATTGCAATCTTGACGCGGCTTACTTTTCTCATTGAACGAAAACTTTACGATTACTTACTGAAATTTTGCAAAAATGCTTAAACGAGCACAAAAAACCTGTCGCCACAAAACGCAAGGCGTTTTTTAAGCAATGAGCTTTTTGGCCACATCGACAGCTGATGCGGCATCGGCTGCGTAGCCGTGGGCACCAATCTTGTCAGCATAACCCTGCGTAACCGGTGCCCCCCCTATCATCACTTTAGCTGAAACGTTTGCATCGCTCAGGGCCTTCATAGTCTTCTCCATACCGGGCATTGTTGTGGTCAAAAGCGTGCTCATACCTACTAAATGCACGCCTGTGGCCTTGGCTTTTTCAACAAACTTTTCGGGGCTGACATCTACACCGAGGTCAACAACCTCAAAGCCCGCTCCTTTTAGCATCATTGCTACTAAATTTTTACCGATATCGTGTAAATCGCCTTGCACGGTTCCTATCAGAAACTTTCCGACCGGCTCGACTCCGGCTTTGGTAAGTTCCGGCTCGAGCAGCTTCATCGCCATCTTCATTGCGCGAGCAGCAATAAGCACCTCAGGTATGTAAATCTCGTTCTTTTTGAAGCGCTCGCCGACAATGTCCATACCTGCAATTAAACCATCATCGAGGACGCTTTTGGCCGCAGTACCTTCTTCAAGGGCTGCCTTGGTGATTTCTACAGCTGTACTTTGGTTGCCTTTAATAACTGCATCAGCTAAAGCTTTCAAGTCTGCCATCTTACTTGGCCTCCACTTTCTTAGAGAGCCGACTTAGAAACTCTCTAACAGGACCCCGTTGTAGGCGGGCTGAACTACTTATGGAGCTCTTGTTTTCTCTGCCCAGTTAAAATCGTAAATAAACAGTACTCAATAACACAAAGCAACCACTAAATCAAACTTTTTAACCGCAAAGGCTATTTTTAATGAATCAACCATAAAACCAGTATGCACACAATTTTATTTGATATATATTACCCAATAATATACAATAAAGGTTCCATTATTTTCTGAATAATAGTTACTACATATATAGTCTTGCAGCAGGGTGGTTATTTTGTTGTATGCGTCGAAATTTCAGGGTTAAACACGGATTATGAGATAGCGAATATGAGTGACTACATAGTTTTAGTAAAACAGGTTCCTGATGTAACTCAGATTACTGACAATGCTTTCGACCCCGAGACCGGCACTCTCGTTCGAGCTCGTTTGTCTAACGTAATCAACGAGCTGGACACCCAGGCATTAGCTTTTGCAAACTATATGAAGAAAATTAGCAAAGACCAGAAGGGTAAAATCGTTGCTTTGACTATGGGGCCACCAATGGCTGAAGAGGTATTGCGACACACTCTGAGCAGATGCGCTGATATGGTCGTTCTGCTGACCGACAGGGCACTGGGCGGAGCAGATACCGTCGCTACGGCGAATCCCATAGCGTTTGCCATCAGGAAAATTGTCAAAGAAATACTTAAATGTGACAATGATTATTATGTAGTTGCCGGAATGCAGTCGGTAGATGGTGACACAGCTCAGGTACCCCCTCAAATCGCCGAGGAACTGGCTCTGCCCTGCATAGCTTATGTTACCGGCGCCGAATTTAGTAATAGCCGGTTTGAATTCACCCGGATTATCAGCGGCGGCAGCCAGGTGGTTACGCCGAGGAAATTGCCGGCCGTGATAACCGTCGCCAAGCATGAATATCCCCTCTTTGCGACGTTTGCAAGAGCCAGATGGGCAAATAAAACAGACGTTATTCAATGGGGAAGCGCCGATATTAACGCAACACACATCGGCGTCAAAGGTTCCAAAACGGCTGTAATACGAGTTTTCCCGCCAGGTAAAAGCTCCAGAAAATGCCAGAAGATTAGTGACGCTGATTCATTAGCTAAGGTCCTTATTGACAGCTTTAACAGTAGCAATGGCGAGACCGACAAGGGCAGCGATGCACAAGAAGGACGCTATGTTTTACCATGCAAACGAAAAGACAGGTTTGACAGAAGCTTCGAGGGAACAAAAAAAGAACAAGAGGATTATGAAATCTTGACTAATAAGCTCAAGGAACTTGGTATTACCGAAGTGAGTCAGATTGATGAAGCAGATAGGGAAAAGATTCTTGTTACTGCAGGTGGGCGATTCCATAAAAAGGCGTTGGAGGATATGCTAAATGGTTTCAAGTTGAATGAGACGACCTTTAAGGGTGAGGTTTGGGTTGTAGCCGAACATAGTGGGGGCGCAGTACATCCGGCGACGTTTGAGCTTGTCGGTAAAGCTCGCGACCTTGCGGATTCCTTGAAGAGCAAAGTAGGGGTCGCTGTAGCTGGCTACGAGATTGAGCCGCTGGCGAAAGAGCTAATTGCCGCAGGTGCGGACAATATCTATCTCATCGAGGATAAATTATTGAGGGTATTTGACCCTGCTGCGCATCGCAAAGCGATTGCTGATGCGATAAGTACATACTGGCCTCAAATCGTTCTCTACGCTGCAACTCCTCAGGGCAGAATGCTGGCACCGATGGTTTCGTACGGGGTTGGTTGTGGCTTGACTGCCGATTGCACCGGCCTGGATATCAGAGATAATTCACGAAACGGCCTTGTGGGAATACTACTGCAGACCAGGCCGGCGTTAGGTGGTAACGTTATGGCTACCATCCGCACGAAGAATTCTAAGTCACAGATGGCAACGGCAAGGCCGGGCGTTATGAAGAGACTGCCGCCGGATAATTCGAGGAAAGGCAGGGTCATAAAACACAAAGTCCAGCTTTCCAATGATGATATCAGTCTGGAAATTCTAAAAACAGAGCTGGGTACGGGCGAGGTGAACTTTGGAGCCGAAGTGATTGTCAGCGGCGGCAAGGGTATGCAAAGCCGCGACAATTACGAACGACTTATGGGTATGCTTTGTGATGGCTTAGGTAAAAAGTTAGGTACACAGGTTGAAAGAGGTGCCTCGCGTGCAGCAGTAGAGCAGGGCTTTATTGAGCGAGTGCATCAGGTTGGCCAAACCGGAACTTCGATAGGGCCAAAAATTTACATCGCTTTGGGAATATCCGGCGCTATTCAGCATATGATAGGTGTTGCAACCACCGAAACTATCATCGCTATCAACAGCGACCCTAACGCACCGATATTTAAGCAGTGCGATTACTATATCGTCGGAACTGTAGAGGATACAATACCTCAGTTAGTTCAGGCATTAGAGACGGAGTAAGAAGTGCCAAACGACAAAGAGCATAATAAAGTATCTGTTTTGATAGTTGGGGCGGGGCCGGCTGGCCTGGCAGCAGCAATACAGCTCAAAACTATAAAGCCGCAACTGGATGTTTGCGTCGTTGAAAAAGGGGCTGATTTGGGTAACCACAACCTCTCCGGTGCTGTTTTAGAAGCTGAGCCGTTGCATACGTTGCTTGATTCGGCTGTGCCGGGATGGGAAGACAGCGACGCCGCCAAAGATGTTTTGGCAAGTAAAATTGATAAAGACAACATTATGTTTTTGCTGGGTAAAAAGCTGTCATTTAACATTTTCTTTGCTGTCAAACTTGCCAAAATCTTTCACCTTGGTTTCGGCCAAATGCTCCACAAGGGCGATTACTCTGTTTCGATAAGTAAGTTAACCAAATGGATGGGGCAGATTGCAAAGGAACTCGGCGCCGAAGTCCTTACCGGTTTTGCGGCTGAAGATATTATTCTCGACGAATCGTCTGATAAGGCAACAGGTGTTAAACTCGTCGACCAGGGTTTGGATAAAGAAGGTAATAAGCAGCCGAACTTTGTCGAGGGAGAAGTTATAGAAGCTGATTTTGTTGTGCTTGCCGAGGGCTGCGATGGCTTAGTCACAGAGAAATTTATTGAAAAGGCAAACCTGCAGAGAAAATCAAACCAGCTTTACTCACTCGGCGTAAAAGAGCTTATCAAAGTAAGCCCTGAACAATACAATAAGTTTACTTCAGGGCGGGTTGTTCACGCTATGGGTTATCCTATCTGGACGCCCGTTATTGGGCCGGGAATGTTCGGCGGAGGCATTGTATATGCCGGCGTTCAGGAACATATTTCTGTCGGTATGATTGTCGGTGCCGACTGGAAATATTGTGACTTTAATGTCCAGGATGCGCTGACGAATTTCAAGAATCATCGCTTTGTGAAGAAATTTATTGACGGCGGCACAGTCGTAGAAGCCGGCGCAAAAATGATTCCCGAAGGTGGCTTCTATGCCATACCAAGAGAGCCGGAGACAGGCAGTATTGGTAAAGGCAATTGTGTAATTTTGGGTGACAGTGCCGGCTTTGTAAATATGCTCAAAATCAAAGGCCTGCACAACGCTATTGACTCAGGTATCCAGGCGGCAGAGGCAATCGCTGAGACCATAGACAATCCTGAACGAGCAGCAGTCAGATATACCGAACTGGTTGACCGGTCTAATATCGCAAGAGAGATGTACTCGGCAAGGAACTTTCGCCAGACGGTAGCAAAGTTCGGGCCTTTGCAGGGGATGCCGCTATCGGTTTTTGGTGGCTTGCTGCCGAAATTCAAGGTTGAAGAAGATTACGAGGCAATGACAATAGCTCCGTACCGGCTCAAACCCAATCAGAATTTCGATAAGGACACCTTTACTGCGATGGCAGCGACTGGGCACCGCGAGGAACAACCATCACATCTGACAATTCTGGATTCTGACATTTGCAAAACCAAGTGCACTCCGATATTCAACAGTCCCTGTATTACATTCTGTCCGGCGGGAGTATATGAGACCATCCACGACGAAGTAAAACCAGCCAATCCATCAAATTGTCTGCACTGTAAGACCTGTCAGAGAAAATGTCCTTTCGACAATATCAGATGGACCGTTCCGGAAGGCGGCGGCGGACCACGCTATAAACGGATGTAAACCCGCCACGCGTATGGCGGGTAAAAGCCGGCGCATAAAAAACCTTCATCCGAGGTATTTTTCGAATAGGGTGTAGAATAAGTGGGAGATAGTATTACCCGTTCTCCATAGCTCCAGTCTCCGCAGCAGTGCTTTCGTCCTTCGTAGTAGTTACTATGGAGAAGTATCCGTGAAGGACAAAAACTGTGAAGGGTGAACTGTGGGTTGTTTGTTCTCGCCGTTGGCGAAACTGGGTTGGTTATTTTTAACTTTGGTGTTGCTTCTGAGGTTTTTTTTCTGGCTGTTTTTTGGCTACCTTCTTAGGCTGCTCTTTGGGCTCTTGTTCTGCCACATCCTCTGCTTGCACTTGAATTTGCTCTTTAGGTTGTTCTTGGGCTTGCTTTTCTTTCTCCTTCTTTTCGCGTTGAATTGCTTCGTATATCTCTATGCGATGAACCGGTATCTCCCTTGGAGCTTCTATACCCAGGCGTACTTTATCACCCCGGACATCGACGATGGTAATCTTGACATCATCGCCGATCATAATTGACTCATCTTTCTGTCTACTTAGGACCAACATCATCAACTCCTTTGCTACGAGGTACGAGTTATCATCTGGTCTTAATATATTTGTCGAAGTAGCTTAACCAGCTTCTTGCAAAACGCATTTCTCTGCCATTTCCCGTAGCGGCTTACCCTAAAACAGCGTCGGTTCCTTGATTAATAAAGGGCATATCTTAAACTCACCTATATTTTTCGGCTAATTTCAAGACCGAAAGCAACCAAATTTGTTTTTTTTGAGACGATGGAGGTAAGTTATTACGTTTTTTATACATAACAGCTTAAAATGTATGGACTTACATAAAAGAAGGACTTAAAAAAAAGATGTGCCAAATTTACCTAATCCGGCCTATTGTGCTATTTTTCCGCCGTAAGGCGTCCTGCGGAGTATTTTCGCCAGAAATTATAACGCACAGCAAGCCAGTAACCGGCAATTGCGCCTAATGCGCCGAAGGACACCATTTGTATCGGCAAAATAGAAACAGCTGCATTGGAGAAAAAAGCCGTCGGTTGATTTCCGACGAGATGTTGCAGTACATCATCTCTGGCGTAAGTGGTTATAGCAAAAGCAGTTACTAAGGCGCTGGCAATTGTAGGCCAGATATAGCTAATATTGAGCAATATTTTGACCACAAAAGCGGCGAGCCCGAACGAAACTATAACTGCGAGGGCGATTTGCCTGACCTCTGGCTGGCCAACAACTGCGCCTAATTTGGAGTCGAATATTTTTACGTCCTGAGCAAGTAGTCCTATAAGCAGGTGCGATATTAAAACCGAGCCGACCAGACCGATTATCGCATTTAAGTATATTCTCGTGCTTCGCAGAGTAGCATTTGACTTAGGATTAGACTTATCAGGTGTTGACTCGTCTCGGCGAAGTGCCGAGACGTAGCCGGACAGGATTCTCTGCCCGCTTAGAACACCGGCAAATCCAGAGGCGACAATTGCCAGCCAGAATATCGGCTCCCATTTTAATGCCGCAAATAGCGCCTCGCGTTGAGTGAGGGTTGGATTTGACTGCATCAGATTAGCCATACTGCCGGTACGCAGCGCCAGAGCAGCCAAGCCGGATGGAGCTGCCAGGATACCGATTTCTTGGCCGTATGGCCAGGAAAGAAAATAGGCAATAAAGCCGGCGACGAATGCCAACACCACCAGGTATATTGAGTCACCTGAAGTGATACTGCCGGCAGCCAGAGACACAACTCCGAATGGTTCAGCAGGACGTGCTACGGGAAAGCCGAGAATACCTATCAGGATAACCCCGGTGGCCATAGCGGCAGCGATTCGCAATCTCATTAACCAGGATAATTCCATAATGAAACCACCACTCGGTTTAGTTAAATGGTAACTGGTTAAATGGTTACTATTCACCAGTTACCAATTACCAGCAATAGAATACCACCTAAATTATCGATAAGCAATAATCAATTATCAATTTCAGGTTTGGATTTCTTGACTTTTTGCCATTTTGCAGTTAGTCTAATGGTTCGACTTCGCTCACCATCCTGAGCAACGTCGAAGGATTGCGAATATTGAACATGCGATTATCGAATATGTAAGGTGCGATACGAAATATGAAAGAAGTCCAGCAAATCTCGGAGCGGTTCGAGAAGATGCGTATTCTCGATGAGCTCAAGAATTCCTACCTTAACTATGCGATGAGCGTGATTGTTTCGCGTGCCCTGCCGGATGTTCGGGATGGGCTGAAACCTTCGCAAAGACGCATACTGGTAGCGATGAACGATTTGAATCTCGGCCCACGCAGCAAACACCGAAAGTGCGCCAAAATCGTCGGAGATACCGGCGGTAACTATCATCCGCACGGCGACCAGGCGACCTACGGAACGCTCGTGCGTCTGGGCCAGGACTGGAATATGCGATATCCTCTGATTGACCCGCAGGGCAACTTTGGCAGTATCGATGCGGACCCGCCGGCTGCTATGCGATATACCGAGGCACGAATGGCGGCGCCGGCTATGGAAATGCTCGAAGATATTAACCATGATACCGTGGATTTTGTGCCGAACTATGATGAAACGCGCACCGAGCCGACGGTTTTACCTTCGAAGTTTCCGAACCTTTTGGTCAATGGCTCGACCGGAATTGCCGTCGGAATGGCCACTAACATCCCGCCGCACAATATTGTCGAAGTGTGCGATGCGCTACTATTGCTTGTTGAAGACCCTAACTGTGGATTCAAGGATATTATAAAACGCTTGCCCGGGCCTGATTTTCCAACAGGTGGAATCATTTGCGGCAAAAAGGGTATTGTAGCTGCCTACACCACAGGCAAAGGCCACTTGACTGTCAGAAGTAAAGTAGATATCGAAACAGGCAAAAGAGGACGGCAGAGAATAATAATAACTGAGATACCCTATATGGTTGTTAAGACCACGATTGTCTCCAAAATCGCAGAATGTGTTCAAAAGGGCACAATTGCTGAAATTGCCGACGTCAGGGATGAATCAGACCGACGTGGGCTGCGGATTGTCGTGGACTTGAAAAAAGATACCGATGCTGAAGTTGCATTAAACAAGCTGTACCGTTATACCCCTTTGCAGAGCACATTTGCTATTGCTAATATCGCACTTGTCAATAGCAGGCCCGAAACGCTCAATATCAAGCAGATGCTCAATTGCTTCATTGAGCACCGAAAAGAAGTTATCCGCAGGAGAAGCAGGTTCTTATTAAAAAGATGTAGAAACAGGGCCCACATTTTGGAAGGGCTTATTTTAGCCGTTAGTGACATTGATGAAATCATTGAGCTGATAAAAAAGTCACCCGATACACCAACAGCAAAGCTGAACCTGATGAAAAAGCCCCTACGATTAGCTGAGGTAGCTACGCTGAAGAAAACTCTGCCAAAGGCCTTTATTAAAGAAAAAACCAAGGGCAAACATTTCCTGACCGGTCCACAGGCCGATGCGATTTTAACGATGCAGCTGCAGAGATTGACCGGCCTGGAAATGGAAAAGCTGGCCAAAGAATATACTGACATTACCGAACAGATAGAAGGTTACGAAGCAATATTGGCCAATGAGAATATCCTGATGGATGTCATTCGTGAGGACATCTACGAAATAAAAGAAAAATATGGTGACAAAAGGCGGACACGAATCGCAGCCGAAGTTGAACAATTGGATGTCGAAGATTTGATAGCCGAAGAGGAGGTTATCGTTACAGTCAGTCACAGCGGATACGTTAAGCGGATGCCGATTGATACATACCGCAGGCAGGGACGAGGCGGCAGAGGAATAATCGGCTCGGATACAAAAGAAGGTGACTTTTTAAAACACCTCTTTGTTGCCTCTACTCACGATTATTTGCTTATTTTTACAAATCGTGGCAAATGCTACTGGTTGAAAGTCTACGACGTTCCCAGTATGTCCAGACAGAGCAAGGGCAGAAATATCGTCAATTTGCTCAAACTCGCAAATCAGCAGATTGCCTCGATAATTAATGTCAGCAGCTTCAATGGCGAAGACGAGCAGACACAGCGACAGCTCGTTATGGCCACGAAAAATGGTATTATTAAAAAGACGAAGTTGTCGGCTTACGGCAATCCGAGGTCGACCGGTGTTATTGCCATTAATCTCGACCCTAACGATGATTTGATTGGAGTTACGCTGACCACGGGAGCCAACCATATTGTGCTTGGTACGCGAGATGGAATGACAATACGCTTTGATGAGAAACAGGTTCGTTCAATGGGACGTGCCTCGCGTGGCGTTAAAGGCATCAAACTTCGTTCCGGCGATGCTGTGGTCGGTATGGTGATTGTAGAGGAAAAAGCCGCCCTGTTTACAGTCTGCGAAAATGGATATGGCAAACGGACTGGTTTTGAAAACTATCGGCCTCAAAGCCGAGGCGGAGTGGGTCTCAAAAACATAAAAACAACCGCTCGCAATGGCAAGGTAGTTGCTCTCGAGGCGGTTCAGGGTAACGACGATTTAATGTTGATAACCGCAAATGGAATGATAATCCGTACAGGGCTTGACGAAATCCGCTCGATTGGCAGAAATACACAAGGCGTACGTTTAATCAAGCTCAAACCAGGTGATAAGCTCGTCGCAGCTGAAAAAATAGTTGGTGAACCAGATAAAGTCAGGACGGAAGAAAAAACCGATACTAATCCAAACTCTGCACCAAAATCGGAAGCAAAGCCAAAGCTTAAGCCAAAGTCAAAACCTGCGCCGAAGCCCTCGCTCTTGCTTCGCAAGAAGCTGCGGGGGAAGCCAAAACCTAAATTGAGATCAAAGACCAAAACTAAACGTAAATCTAAGTCTAAAGTCAGGAAGAAGGCCAAGAAAAAAACTCGCAAATCGAAATAGTCCCGCACCAAGTGTCCTTCATCGAGAGGTCTGTTCGTTTATTTTGCTTGCTGTGTCCCGTCTTGATTTCAATTGGTGCGGGGCCGGTGTGAGCTCAAATGACCCAAAGTTATACAAAGACGAAGAAAAAAAAAGAGTTTGTTTATGTCATAGCCGGCAAAGATGAATCTCTGGTCAATTTCTATTGTCAGCAGCTGCTTGATAAATTGATGGAGCCATCACAAAGAACGACCGGATTGTTTGACGCCGACCCAAAAAATGTTTCTATTTCTGACGTACTGGACGAGCTGCGAACGGTTCCTTTCTTGACAGACAAGCGAGTCGTTCTTGTAAGATGGGCCGACAAATTCATTTCTCAAAATCGCGAGTTACTTGAAAAATATTTTGAGAGCCCCAGCCCTACCGGCGTACTAATTTTTACGGTTAGCAATTGGGACACACGAACAAAATTAGCCAAGAAACTTGCCGACAGTGGTAAACTCATCACTGTAACCCAGCCGAAAGGACGTCAACTGCAGAGGCGTTTAGTCGATTATGCCCGGCAGGCACACGGAAAGAGATTAGCTCAAAATGCCGCTGAAATTCTGGTTGAGTGTATAGGTGATGAGTTGCCGAGACTTTATAGTGAAGTTGATAAGCTGGCGCTGTTTGCAGATGCCGAAAAGGTTATTGACGTGCAGCATATCGAGTCCTTGATTGGACATAATCGGATATACGGCGCTTTTGCGGTGATAGATGCCTGTTTAGCCGGCAACTCTGCTGTTGCGATTTCTCGGCTGAGGAATATGTTCGCCGAGGACCGGTCCGCTGATTACACTGTTGTTGGTGCTTTTGCGTTTCATTTTCGCAGGATGTTTAATGCCAAAGTCCTGCTTGAAGAGGGACACAATCCTTATGAGATTGCGGGTAGATTACGAATCTGGGGTAATAAAGATGGTTTTTTTGCTATGCTTGGCAAGATGAGCTTGAAGCAGATTGGTGCAGCTTTGCAGAAATTAGCGGCTATCGATTACGCAATCAAAACAGGTCAGACAAAGCCAGAAATAGCGATAGAACAATTAGTATTCGGGCTAACTGCTGGCTCTGATAGACTTTGAAACTCTATTATAGTTGCTTATCGGAGATAGGTTAAGAACCGGAGAGGGCGGGATTCGAACCCGCGGTACCCAAAGGGCACACCGGTTTTCGAAACCGGCTCGATCAGCCACTCCGACACCTCTCCAAAAAACTTACTATAACCTATACAAGCAATTGGCTGGAAATGCAAGGATATTGCCCAACTCAGAGACAAACATTAATTGGTGCTGGGTCAAAAATAATGTTCAGCCGAAAATTGTTGAAATGATAAGGGCCTTTATTTAAAATCCGTCGAATTGTTAAGAATATTCGAGGTTAAGCAATGTATATAATACCAGCAATTGACCTTCGGGATGGTAAATGTGTTCGGCTCATCCAGGGTGAATATCACCGGCAGATAACCTATCAGGACGACCCCGTTAAGCAGGCGAGGGACTTTAGCTCGGCTGGGGCAGAATGGCTGCATATCGTCGATTTGGATGGAGCCAAATTAGGTAAGCTGGTTAATATGCCTGCGATATCAGCTATTGCAAATCTTGGGCAATTCAAAATTGAAGTTGGCGGCGGACTACGGGACGAAGATTCTATAAAGCAATTGCTCGATATGGGCGCAGAACGTGTGATAATCGGCACCAAGGCCGTTAGTGATTTCGAGTGGTTCACCGAGATGACCAAAAAGTTCAGCGGTAAAATTGCACTCGGACTTGATGCAAGGGGCTCGAAGGTTGCTACTCACGGCTGGATACAGGATAGTTCACAACTTCTGCTGGACTTTGCCATCGAAGCTTCTAAATTACCTTTGGCAGCAATAATATATACTGACATTACCAGAGATGGTATGATGACGGGGCCAAATCTTGAAAGAACAAAGGCACTTGTGGAGACCGTAGATGTGCCTGTTATAGCTTCAGGTGGTGTCAGAAGGCTAAGCGATATTAAAAAGCTGGCTGAGTTGGGGCTTGAAGCTGCAATAATCGGCCGGGCTTTGTACGAAGGTACGCTCAAACTTTCAGACGCAATAAACGAGGCTAAGACTTCATCCGGGCCGCCATAACCCTGCCTACATTTTCTTCATATGAACTTGAATCACGGTAATATCAGCGGGAGTAATACCACTTATTCGAGAAGCCTGGCCAAGTGTGCTCGGCCTAAAAAGTGACAGTTTTTCTTTTGCTTCGCTCCGCAAATGCACAATGTTGTTATAATCCAAATCAAGCGGGAGCTTTTTGTTCTCTAAAGTATGCAAGCTGGTAACCAGGCGCTGCTGCTTAGCCAAATAACCTTCGTATTTTGCATCGATGATTACTGCCTGCAAAACATCTTCAGCCAAGTTCATATTTCTGATCTCCGGATTCTGAGCCAGCGTTTTTGTAACAGCACTATCCGGCTGTCTAAGCCGTTGCCACAAATTCAGGCCATCTGAGTTACTACTTTGCAGATAATTTTTCAGCTTATCAATGCTCTGCATTTTGTTCTGGAATTTTTGCCAGCGATTCTCATCCACGAGTCCGACAGATTTACCGATTTGCGTCAGTCTTCTATCCGCATTATCAGCTCTTAGAGACAAACGATACTCGGCTCTTGAGGTGAACATTCGATAGGGCTCGTCAATACCCTTCGTTAGTAAATCATCTATCAACACACCGATATATGCCTGGTCTCTGCCGAGAACGACCGGCTCTTTGTTCTGCAGCTTTCTGGCTGCGTTGATACCTGCCATAATGCCCTGCCCCGCTGCCTCTTCATATCCGCTGGTTCCGTTTATCTGCCCTGCCAGAAACAGCCCTGAAATTTTTTTGGTCTCCAGATTGGATTTTAGCTGAATCGGCGGACAATAATCGTATTCAATGGCATAGGCGTAATGAATAATCCGGGCATTCTCTGTCCCCGGCAGCAATCTTAGCAACTGCTCTTGAACGTCTTTTGGCATAGAGGTAAAAATGCCATTACAGTAAATTGTCTTTACATTTTCTTCTTCCGGCTCCAAAAAGATACGATGCTGCTTTTTATCTGCAAACCTGACGATTTTACTTTCAATGCTCGGACAATAGCGTGGGTCGGTACCTTTTATTTGGCCGGAGGAAAGCGGAGCACGATGCAAATTATCACGGAGCAGCTTGTGTATCTTTTCGTTAGTGTATGTAATCCAGCAGGGCACCTGTGGCTGGTCTATCCTTTCAGTCATAAATGAAAATGGTATCGGCGGCTCATCACCGGGCTGGACCTGCAATTTGTCCACATCCACGGTTCTCGCATCTAACCTTGGCGTTGTGTCTGTTGCCATCCTCCCGAGTTCCAGTCCAAGCTCTTTCAAGCTTTGCGAAAGTTCTGTGCTCGGCGGCTCATCGAATCTTCCTCCTGACCATCGCTCCTCGCCGATATACAACATTCCACCGAGAAATGTCCCCGGTGTGACAATGACCGTTTGAGCAGAATATAAAGAGCCGTCTTTGCAGGCGACTGCTCGTATCTTATTGTTTTCTGTGATTATCTCTGTCGCTATTGCCTCAACGATGGTCAAGTTTGGAGTTTGTTCAAGTACCTGCCTGATAGACTCGTGGTACTTTTGCCTGTCGGCCTGGGCGCGGGGTGATTGAACAGCCGGGCCTTTAGAGCAATTCAGCATTCGAAACTGGATACCTGTTGCATCTATAGCCAAACCCATCAGTCCTCCCAGTGCGTCGATTTCCCGCACAATCTGTCCCTTCGCAAGCCCACCGATAGCCGGATTACAGCTCATCTTGGCTATGGTGTCTTTGCTGATGGTTATGAGGGCCGTTTTGGCGCCAATCCTGGCAGCAGCGTGAGCAGCTTCGACGCCGGCGTGACCCGCCCCTATAACTATGCAGTCAATCTCATTTGGCTTCATCTGCTTGTGCCAGCGCAACCGCTGAGGCGATTGCGAAATTGGCCGTATGTGTAATACTAATACTTATGTGTTTAATACCAAGTTTATCGGCAAGTTTTTTGACCTCTCCGCTAAGAGTAACCTCCGGCTGACCTGCACGGTTGTTTATTACCTCTATATCAGTCCAGGCGATTTTACCCTGCCAGCCAGTCCCCATCAGTTTAAGAACTGCTTCTTTTGCTGCAAAACGGCCAGCTAATTTCTCAATCGAGTTTTTATTTGCCTCGGCATAGGCCTGTTCAGCAGCAGTAAAGACCCTGTTGATGAATCGCTGGTCGTGCCGCTTTACCATATCTTCTATTCGCGGGCAGTCTACGAGGTCTATACCGTGTGCTACAATTTCCATCGCGTAAGACTCAGACGCAAGACTCAAGACCACAAACCTAAGGTCTTGTGTCTTTATTTGTTGCTTATTTGATAAATTTTTTCAATACAAAAATCTATGAATTTGTCCTTTTCTTCGAGCTCCCTTTGCTGCATAACTTTGGCATCAAGTTTATTAATAACTTCCCACCGGCGGTCGGCAATAATCCTCTGTTCTACCTGTTGTTGCACTTTTTCAAACGGCTCATAGCTCTTTGGGTGTTTTTCTTCGAGCTTCATTATAAAAATATGCCCTTCTGCTTCAATCGGCCCTGCAATCTGACCTGGTTTTATTCTCTCTGCCTCAACGGCAAGAGTATCATAAGGTTTAGCCAGCGAATCCGGATTCACCGGATTCCACAATCCACCAAATGCTCTCCTGTGTCCGTGTGAGTAGCCCAGAGCTAATTCGCCGAAATCTGTTCCAGCGCGGATTTGCTCAACCAATTTATCAGCTAACTTTCTCGCTTCTTCAAGCGGGTCCTGATTTGGGTCTGATAGTTGAAGCTTTGCAGTTTGGATATCTATCAGGCGGAACTGTATTGTAGCCGGCCTAACGAAGGATTCTTCCTTCATTTGCTCGTAACAAGTTTTTAACTGGCTATAACTGACAGGGCTGTTGTTGCCGGGAAATTCTTTTGCTACATACGATTGAGTAAGTATGAATTTTTTTTGGCGTTCCTTGAAACTCTGTCTGTCCATTCCCATCTGTTTGAGTGCTTCATCTGCCTTGGCCTGGTCGCCTCCATAGTTGAGAACAAATTTTCTCAGCTCCATTTCTGCTGCTTTTTCTACGGCTTCGTCAACATTCTCTTTGACCTGGCTTTTAGCCAGTTGATAGAATAAAATGTCTGAAATCTTAATCGATAGCGCTGATTCAAGAGGGTCTCTGGCTCGCTCTTTGAATTGCTCAAGATTGTGCCTTTGCGCTATTGGCGTAAGATATTCAATTGGTGAGATGAGCCTTTCTCCCAGATTAACCGGCGAATTAATTATATCGTCACTACTAATACTCTCGCCGCCAATAACGAGTACTGGTTCGCCTGCTTCTTCCAAAAGCTTTACCTTTTGCCTGAGGGCCAAGCGCTGCAGCTCAGCATCGGCTGAAGCGGACTTGCTGCTATCCGAACAGCTGCCGGCAAAAAACAGGACGAAAAGAGAACAACCAAAAACTGTTTTCAGGGTTCCCAAACGCTCCTTTGGGCGTTTGGGGTCCCTCAGCCACTTATAATCTCTCCTTAGACTTCGCTCAGGATGGTGAGCCTGTCGAACCATTTCTTTACGCATCTTAAATTGACCTCTTAACTTTAAAAATCCTTAACACCAAAGGGCATATTGCGATAAGCAGCTTATAAGTTTAATCGTAAACATAAATTAACGGAATTGCAATCTTTATTTTCGAATCCTGTGGCCTGTTTTTAGCAGCTTATGGCTAAAAGCTTTTCAGCAAGACCAGGAATATGCCGAATAATATTACTGCCTGGGAAACAAGTCAGGAGCAAAAAATGAAAAGGTTATATTGGCTATTTGGATTATTATTGATGGCATTATCCGCAGGTTGTCCTTATGACATTGTAACCACGCCCCGTTTAAAATTGCTCGCTGAAAAGCGTATTTATATCGAGCCGATTCGAAGCGAAAACCCTCAGGTTGGTCAGGTCCTAAGAGATGTCATTGAAAAAGAATTTGTCAGAAAGAATTTTGAATTAGGCGACCCCAATACCGCCACGGTTTTTATCGCCGGCTCGACTTTTATGACGGTAAGGGGCAAAGCAAGCCAGACAAAAGTTTCCGTCATTGGCACCGGTTCAGCTTTTGCGAATCAGGCGGTCGAAAGTATCTCCGTTATAGCTAAAGATAAAGAAGGCCAAATCCTTCTTACTGCCTCCTACGATAACACAAAGCAATACACTGCCAGCAGACTTGCCAAGGAATTCGGCTCGGAATTAGCGAAGAGACTAAAATAAAACACAAACCGGCAACGGTCATAGGCCCCAGTCTTGACCCAGCAGGGCGAAGTCATAGAAATCAACGTCGTTTATTCCATCGAGATTCGCGTTGCCACCGGGGCTAAGCCAGTTTTTAGCAAGAATTCGCAGGTCTTCCCAATCAACCAGACAGTCACCATCGATGTCACCTGTGGGGCACAAAGCTTCAAGAATTATGTGACAAACAGTCAGCGGAGGTATGGTGTAAGAGAATGAATTGTCTATTATGGTGCCAATAGGCGTAGTTTCAGATATAGTGGAACTGGTACTGTCAAATGCCCATATAGTACCTGATATATAAGGCCTTGAACTTTCAATATTAAATGAGCCGTTAATCGCATCGTCAAAATTCTTGTTGATTACTATAATATGCAGCTCTGAAAGATTTTCGCCAAAAATAGAGGCATAAATGGAGCTGTTCTCCTTATCGTTCATTGTTGAGTGGACCTTTGTGTCGCCGAAAGTTGAATTGCTGCCGTCGTAGTTTCTATATATTTTGTAAGCAGCGCTAACATAATCGTTAGAATCACCCCAATAGTTGGACATAAACAAGCCGTACTTTCCGAATATACCGAGCACATCTGCCATCGCAATACCGCCTGAGAAGTGCTCCGGTGCGCCGTAAGTAAATTCGGTGATGGCAAGGGCGGTGCCGGGGTAATAACTGTTAATGGAACTTTGTATTTCCGGCAGAAGAGGCAAGTAACTTCTGAACGATTGGGCTATCCAGCTGTCTTCAACGTAATCGGGGTCCCATAGAGTTCTCGGTGCCTGCATCCGTGCTTCTGCATTTGCTCTGGAGTAAGAGGGCAGTGAATTTGTTATCCTTTCACCATCACCTCTTGCTTCGGGATACCAGTGCAAATCAAGGACATCGAGCAGTTTTCTTCCCTGCGCAGTTTCAGCCTGTTGCATCTCGTCAAGATAGTAATCAATAAACCAGTGATATCCGCCTCCAACGCTGGACCAATCCGGTGCATCCTGTAAATTAAAATAAGCATAAAAGCCGTAAAGCGTCGGGCCGAATATCCTGGCATGAGGGTCAACATCTTTTACTGCTGAGGACAAGTCAACAGACCTGTTAATCAATTCCGCGCACAGGACCTTGTTTGGGTGAATTCTCGGATGTGTTTCGGACCAAAGTGCCGGTTCATTGTCAAGTGAGTAGGCTTTTACTCCCGTTGGTGTGGATGCATTGCCGTATGTATCCACGAGGAAGTTGATACACTCATCCATATACACATAATCATCATCCACGTTTGGGTCGCTGGGAGGGTCACAAAATGGAGTCGGCTTTGCATAGATAACCTCTTTCCATCTGTCAGAAGGCGCTGTTTCTGACTCTTCTACTGTGCCGTCTCCATCGGCTGATACGAAGCCTGCCATTTGAAGTGTAATAAGAGAATACTCTCCCCTCAGCAGACATCCATCCTGAAAATCAGTCAGACAAATTCCGGGAATTAGTCGCTGTGATGGTGGCAGATACTGGACAAGATAGTGGTCACTATGATGGAACCAGTCGCTGCCGGCATTAGAATAATTGTTTTCCCAGTTGTATCCGGTCAGGCGATTGCCGCCGGTTCGTCTGGCTGCTATACTCTCTTCTGTGCCAAGTGAATAATTAGCACCATAGATATATGGGCTAATCGGTGCTCTATCCTGTGCGGTATTGATTGTAAAATCTATACTTAGGTCAGCCCACCCGGCTGGCGGCGAACCAGTGCATAATACGATAAAAATAAGGATAATAAACCTTCTCATTTTTTCCCCTGACGTTGTCATAATAGTATTTTCACAATCTTTGTGAGCTGGATATTTCTTAAATGATAAGTTTTATCAATCACCTTGTTCTTATGGTCTTAGATGCGTCTTTGTTACCCTTCTCCCCACCGATGTCTTGGTTCCAGTGTGTCTTCTGTATGCAAAGCATACACTAATTTGTGGTGGCAGGCGAATACTGTATCTTTTGCCGTGTATCGCCTTCAAGCTCACTCTAACGTTTAGTATAGTAGATTTGGCTTAAAAATGCAAGAGTTTTTTCCACTTTATGATACTGAGCAGTCAATATCTTTCCTGCCTGCATAAACCACTGCAAATATTAGCGCCAAAATCAGTCAACTCTGTTTACTTATTTTTTTCATCACCCAAGATTTTTCGTAAAATTGTTATTAATGTTTGCGGCTCGAAGTAGTTGGCAGGCAAGCGCAAATATACTGTCTTTTGGTCCGGGATTCTAACTTTCCCTGCTACCTTAGAAAATAATGTTTCAACTTTGCGGTCAGGTTCTTTTTCAAACGAAAATATCAATTCCTGGCCAGAGGCGACGATGCTTTTTACTTCCTGCTTACTTGCTGCGATTCGTAATTGGGCCAGTTCCAGCAGCAACTTGACCTCATCCGGCACAGGGCCATAAACATCAGTTAATTCGTTTTCTATCTGTTTCAAATCCTCTTTTGTTTTTGCAATGGCGATTTTGCGATAAACATCCATTCGCAATCTATCAAGCGGTATGTAATTCTTAGGTATATATGCGGCGAAACCCAAATCGATAGTCGCGGTTGGTATAGGTTCGGTCGGTTCATTCTTTAATTTTTTTACGGCATCAGCCAGCAATTCGCAGTACATCTGGTAACCTACGATTTGAATGTGGCCGGACTGCTCCGGCCCTAAAATATTTCCCGCCCCTCGAATCTCCAAATCCCGCAGAGCAATCCTGAAACCGGCGCCTAAGCTTGAATAATCTTCGATGGCTTTTAATCGCCTGGCTGCCAACGGTGTAATTGGCCGAGACACCGGAAGCAGCATATATGCATACGCCCGGTGTTTATACCTGCCGACCCTGCCGCGAAGCTGATGCATCTCCGCCAGCCCGAACCTGTCTGCATCATTTATGAAAATAGTATTGGCATTTGGAATATCCAGCCCGGATTCGATAATCGTCGTGCACACAAGCACATCGGTATCACCCGTTACGAAATCTATCATCGCTTTTTCCAGCTCGCTCTTGGGCATCTGGCCGTGTGCTATGGTAACTTTTACATCAGGCACAAGTTTTTGAATCTCCCAGGCCTTTTTCTCAATCGTCCTGACCCTGTTGTGCAGGAAAAACACCTGCCCCCGGCGGTTCAATTCACGGTAAACGGCCTTTTTGATAAGCTCTTTGTTGTAGGCGGTTACGGTTGTTACTATGCTGCGTCTATCCAGCGGCGGCGTCGCCAGCGAGCTTATATCACGCAGGCCCAATAGTGACATATGCAGTGTCCGCGGAATCGGCGTAGCTGTCATTGTAAGGACATCGACGTTGACACGCAGCTTTTTGAGTTTTTCTTTATGTTCGACCCCAAACCGTTGCTCCTCATCGATTATCACCATCCCCAAATCCTTAAATCCCACGTCGCCACTTAAAATCCGATGAGTACCTATCAATATATCGACTTTACCGACTCTTGTCCGAGCGATAATGTCAGCTGCCTGTTTTGTTGTTTTGAACCGGTTTAAGACCTCGATACAGACAGGAAAATCAGCAAAGCGCTCGGTAAAAGTTCTGCCGTGCTGGACACACAGCACTGTCGTCGGCACGAGCACCGCCACCTGCTTTCCGTTCTCTACCGCCTTAAATGCCGCCCGCATTGCAAGCTCAGTCTTGCCATAACCTACATCACCACATAAGAGTCTATCCATCGCCATTAGCTGCCGCATATCCGCTTTGATTTGCTCTGCTGCAGTAGTCTGGTCCGGCGTTTCCTGATAGGGGAAAGACTCTTCGAATTCCGCCTGCCAGTTCGAATCTTCTGCGAACTTAATTCCGCCCATTGTCTGGCGTTTGGCCTGAACCTCGAGCAATTCGGCTGCGAGGTCAGCAACGGAGCGGGCGACCTTTTCCTTTTGTTTGAGCCATCTTTTCGAGCCAACCTTGCTTAATTTCGGCCGCTTCGGACTTGTCCCTATGTACTTCTGCACCAGCGCAATATTGCGAACCGAAACCTGGATTTTCACGCCGTCGGCATATTCGATAGTAAGATACTCGCTTATCAGGCCTTTTTCTCGTATAGTTTTCACCCCTAAAAACTTACCAATGCCATAGGAAGCGTGAACAACATAGTCACTCACCTGCAAATCGCTGAGTGTATCCACCGGTGCCATCACCCGTCCCGGCCTCTGCCTTCTCCGCAGTGCATATTGGCCGAACAGCTCGTGATGACTTATCACAATTGTGTTTAGCGAATTTATGACAAAGCCCTGATGAACAAAACCTCGGGTCAGCTTAAAATTCGCAGGAATCTTCCTTTCAATATCCTCAATAATCTCGCCTATACGTTTTATTTCTGCTTCTGCTTCGCAGTAAAGCAGCACTTTCTTCTCCTGTTTTGCCTCCTGGACCAATTCTTTCAGTGCCTCTTTGTGTCCCGCCCAGACTGAAGTTGCCATGTGCTGAAACTGCTGCACACTTCTAATATCCACTTTGAGAAAATCATCCGTTTTAGCCGTAGCGAATCTGCAAATATGCAGTTGTGTGAATTGCGCAATCGCATTATAGATGTCAGCCCAGCTGTAAAGCCGACCTGCATCTTCGGCCCGCTGGTGAAATATCTTTGCCACCTCTTCGATATCAGCCGGTTCTTCGAGAATTATTATGGTATCTTGAGGCAGGATGTTTACAAAAAGCTCCCTCTGCTCTGTCGCAGTACCACACACAACAGAAACAATTCCAATAACTCTTATCTCTCGAATCGAACGCTGCGTATCGAGGTCAATTTCGCGGATGCTTTCTATTGTGTCACCAAAAAATTCAATCCTGACTGCCTCGGCAGTCTGAGAAGAAACGCTTTTCTGGTTTTCTTGAGACAGAACCTTTTCAGTGGTTAGTGGCGCGTATATATCAACAATTCCTCCGCGACGAGCAAATTGACCCGGCAAGTCGACCCTTTCTACATGCTCAAAACCGCTATCGACCACCCAATTAACCACTTGCTCCGGCGACATCGTCTTAGTTACTTCCAGCCGCAGACAACTTTCTCTGATAACCTGTGGATTCGGTATCGGCTGACAAATTGCCTGTATCGATGTCGGTATAATAAATTCATCTCCACCTGCACGAGAGACGGGGGACGAGAGACGAGAGACGAATTTTAACCTCTCAGCCCGAATTTCATCTGTAGCATCAGCTAAATCCTCTTCACCTTCCCATGCGGCAAATTCCTCAATCCTCCGACCGCAAAAAGTGTGCAAATCATCGGCAGCTTTGTCGGCATCGTCAATGTGCGGACAGATGTACAGAATTGGCCGACCGAGTTTCTTCGAGATGTAAGCAGCCAGTAGGCGCGCAAAGGACCCCCACGTCCCCTCGACTTTAACCACCCCCTCAGTATCTTTTGCGATGGTCAGCCGGGAGATTACCTGAGAAATTATTCTCTCTTTGTCGAGGTTCATCGATTATATAAAAGCTGCCGGTTGTTGTAAGTCAGTGATGAGAAAAATCAACTATGAATATTAACCGGTCGATGGTCAGCGGTCAATCATATACCGAAGCTGGTTCCAACCGCTCGAGCTGCTTTTATAAGGTGATGTTTTTTGGGCACCGTCTTTATTTTGCCGGCGACACGAGAAAGGGCGATGCTCGATAGCTTGCCGTCTTTCATCACGACCAGGTGGTCTCTAACGCCTTTCATTAGAAGTTCGATGGCAGTATAACCAAAGCCGGTAGCCAGGGTCCTGTCAAAGGGTGTAGGTGTTCCGCCTCGCTGTATATGGCCGAGAACAATTGCCCTGCATTCGAGGCCTGTGCATTGCCCGATTTGCTCAGCCAGCACATTTGCGGCTCCGCCGAGACGGATTGGGTCAGGACTGTGGGTGAGTTTTTTGGCGATAACCATTTTACCGCCTTTTTGTTTTGCGCCTTCGGCCACTACTACGATGCTGAATCTTTTGCCCCGCTTCGACCGGCCGAGCACAAATTCGCAGATTTTATCGATTTTGTATGGTATCTCCGGTAAAAGAATGACGTCTGAGCCGCTCGCTACGCCTGCATGAAGCGCAATCCAGCCGGCATATCTGCCCATAACCTCCACTATCATTACCCGATGGTGCGAACTGGCTGTGGTATGGACTTTATCAATCGCTTCTGTTGCGGTATTAACGGCGGTATTAAAACCAAAAGTGATATCCGTGCCGTAAAGGTCATTATCAATTGTCTTGGGCACACCCATAACAGTTAAGCCCTTTTTGGCAAATCTGGCAGCTGATGTCATTGTGCCATCACCACCAATACAAATCATCGCATCGATGTTACGGCCCTTGAGCGCCTTTATACATTGAGCAGAGACATCCATGGTTTTAAATTTTTTGCCGACCTTGATTTTATAAGCAGAAGGATTAGCTGTATTAGACGAACCCAGAATCGTTCCGCCTGCGGTCAGAATATTGCTTACTTCATTGTAGCTGAGCACGTGCATTCGGTCTTCTATCAGGCCTAAATATCCATCTTCAATTCCCCATACCTCAAGGCCGTATTTGTTTATTGCAGTTTTGGTTACGGCCCTGATAACAGCATTTAGGCCCGGACAATCTCCACCGCCGGTCATTACTGCTATTGATTTAATGCTCTTTGCTTTCATAATGTTCGGTATCTTATGACTATCAACTCATAGCTTTTTTTGCGGCTTTTACTGCGTTTTCTACCGTAATGCCGAACTTCTCGAAGCAAGTCTTAGCAGGCGCTGAGGCACCAAACCGAGACAAGCCAATAAAGACTCCCTTATCGCCCAGGTATTTGTGCCAGCCTAATTCGACGCCGGCTTCGATACCAACTCTTGCCTTGACATTCGGCGGGAGAACCGAATCTTTATATTGTTGACTTTGCTTCTCAAACAATTCCCAGCAGGGCATACTTACTACCTGGGCTTTTATCCCTTCTTTGGATAGCCCTTCAGCTGCACATAAAGCCACGCTAATCTCCGAACCGCTTGCTAAAAGTAGAACATCCGGTTTATCCACTTCGAGCAAAACATAGGCACCCTTGCTGAGATTCGCCGCGGAAGCATATTTGCTCTGGTCGATAACAGGCAATCCCTGTCGGGTAAGAAGCAGAGTGACCGGCCCTTCCCGATACTGAAGCGCAAACTGCCACGCGGCAGCTGTCTCATTGGCATCAGCGGGTCGGAATACAAGCAGGTTTGGTATCGCCCTGAGTGCTGCAAGCTGTTCTACCGGCTGATGTGTTGGGCCGTCCTCACCAACACCGATACTGTCGTGAGTGAAAACAAATATGGTCGGATATTTTGAAAAAGCCGCAACGCGAATCGCTCCCCGCATATAATCGGAAAAAACCAAGAATGTTCCGCCATATGCCCTTGTTAGGCCGCTTACCGAAATACCGTTCATTATGGCTCCCATTGCGTGTTCCCGGATACCGTAATGGATGTACCTGCCATCGCGAGCATCTTTCTGAAAGGCCTTCGCACCGGCGAACCTTGTATTATTGGAAGGCGTCAAATCTGCCGAGCCGCCCAGAACCAAAGGCAGCTTCGGCATCAACGCATCGAGCGTTTTACCAGAGGCCTTGCGAGTCGCAACAGAGCTGCCCACTTCAAAGTTTGGTAGAAACTCATCAAGGTTGACAGGCAGCTTGCCTGCCGCTGCATCAAGGAACTGTTGTGCAGGCTCCGGATATTTTTTTGCGTATTTGTCAAACATCTTATTCCATGTTGCTTCTTGCTCTTTGCCTTTATCAACCGCCTTTCGCATATGAGTTAAAACTTCATCCGGCACATAAAAGGACTTTTGCGGGTCCCAGCCGAATCTTTCTTTGGTCAATTTTATTTCATCTTCACCCAGGGGAGTACCGTGCGACTCGGCTGTATCCTGTTTGTTTGGACTGCCGTAAGCGATATGTGTACGAAGCTTTATAAGGCAAGGCCGCTTTTTTTCGTTCTTCGTGTTGTTCATCGCCTTTTCAAAAGCAGACATATCGTTACCGTCACCACTAACTTCCTGAACATACCAGCCGTATGCCTTGAAACGCCCGGCCCTGTCTTCTGTAAAAGCAAGCTCCGTACTACCATCAATAGTTATGTAATTGTCATCATAAATGACAATCAGGTTATCCAGCCCGAGATGCCCGGCTAATGAGCAGGCCTCCGAAGCAACTCCTTCCTGCAGGTCGCCATCACTGGCAATTACATAGGTGCTATAATCAATAATGGGGAAACCATCCCGGTTGAAGTAATTAGCCAGGTATTTTTCGGCTATAGCCATTCCAACCGCATTGGAAATTCCCTGCCCCAAAGGGCCGGTGGTAACCTCAACGCCGCACTGTGGGTCTCTCTCGGGATGCCCCGGTGTCTTGCTGGCCCATTGGCGAAAATTTTTCAGGTCATCAAGACTTAAACGATAACCGCTCAGATGCAGCAGGGAGTACAAAAGCATACTGCCATGCCCTGCTGAAAGAACAAAACGGTCCCGATTATGCCAGCCAGGGTTGGCCGGGTTGTGCTTAAGATACCTGTCCCACAACACAAAAGCTGCCGAGGCCATTCCCATCGGCATACCTGGATGACCGGAGTTTGCCTTCTGTACAGCGTCAACCGCTAAGAATCGAATCGTTTGGACACAGAGCTCGTCAAGCTCGGTAAAAATCGGATTCTTTACAGATTTACTCATCGCCAACTACCTAAAAAAAGTTTTATAATACAGTTTTGATGTAGAAAAGAAAAAGATATAGTAATCCCAAACATCTGTTTTGGCAAGCTTTTTTATGCCATTGTCGCAAGTGCAGAGTTGCAGAGGACCCAACCATTTAAGCTCAGAAGCTGTAGCGCACGGCTGTATAGATATTTGTATTATTCTGGAATTGCCCGAAGAAGGTGTGCGGGTAATCACCAAAGAATATATTTGCGCCGGCCTCAACCGCCAAGTTGTCGCTGACTTTATAATTAACATTCGGCCGCATATAAACGTCCTTGTCCGTCGGGCAATAGTATGTAAAAAGCGAATAACGCAGATTCTGATTCATTAAAAGTTTTGTCAATCGCAGTGTTACGACGTGTCTGTCTCTGTCCTTTGTAGGGCCTGTTGTTAAATTTCTCTTGTATCGGCTGTAATCAAGCATCTGCTCAACGTAATACTGAAGACCCGCCGTGAAATCCTTCCCGATTTCCTGCGTATAGCCAAGCAGGTATCGCATCTGGGAATTGTCAATCCGAGAAATCTTTCCACTTAGGTCGTCCGCTGAATCATAGTACCCAATTTCGAGATTTGCTATCCCCTTACCAAACGCCCCACGAACACTTGCCCCATAGACATTCAGGTCGGGAAATAGTGCCTGAGTCATCGCTTGATTCTGCCCGGCAGGACTTTTCCAAAAGCCATGATAGCCATAAAGAGCAAACTCATAATTTTTAATATTTTTATACAGACGGGCTGCAATTTCAGAATCCCTGAACCAGCGATTGGGTTTATCGGTATGTGTTATCGCATCCTGACCGGCCAATCTGCCGAGATTCGAATTCCAGTATGAAATCCGTTCACCGGATATAAAACGGTCCGGGTCAAATTGAGGCGTATATACAATATCAAGATTGGCAAAATCGCTGAACAAACTTACTTTCACCGCGTCCGATGGTGCCTTGAGGTACTCGGTATCTCGGCCAATAAAAAATGACTGCCAATCCTTGGGAAATAAATCGTTGATAAATACCAAATCGCCTGTTCCCCAGGTCAGAATCTGCCGCCCGACCTTCAAGTCCATAAAATCGAATGGTCGAGTAAATATGTTGGCTTCCCTCAGGTCGAAGTCCGCCTGCTCAGTAACCAAATCACCGAACACATCGCCTTTAAACTTAATATCACCCCAGTCAAGATATGAAGATAAATCGAGCTGGAGACGGTTTTCCATAATCGACGTATCTTTTTCGTATCTGTCTTTCCTGAGACGATACCCTGCCCGCATCTCATAAAAGCCGTGGATCTCTACCTCCGGCAGCTTAGCCAAGAATGAACCGTTGGCGTTTTTGCTGTCACTCGCGGCTTTAACAGGAGAAAATAAAGTCACAGCTAACCACAAAGCTACAAATGATGTAGTTGCTGTTTGGGGCTGAATCATCTCATTGCCTCTCTCGGCGGGCGGCGCAGGTAACGCTCCGTAAACATGTCTTCGTCAAGGCCAATGTCATATTTGACGTCACTAAATTCCATTTCCGTTTTGCTGCCGGTCTTCAAATCCGAAGCTGATGATTTTACAACTGTTGGAAAGCCCTGAATAACCTCGACCTTTTCGGACTCGATGACACGATGTAATTTGCCCTGCTTGTCGTAAAATTCCATCTTCATCGGCACGAAGTTTTTGCGGTCTATCGCCACATTGTAATAACTAAATTCAACTGCATCGGGGTTTTTAGGCACATTTTTGACAACAAAGAGGCGGTCATTGACATCGACAAGCTCATGTGTGTCTTCTTCCAGGCTTCTGCCGGAGACATCTTCATACAAAAAGTCCGAACCGACAAAACTGGTTCGTTTGTCACCGCCGGCTATCCTCTTAACCAAATCAAGAGCAGGCATATACAGCCAGCGGTCATCGTCCTTTTGCAGTTGGGCGTGCTTGTGAACCATATAGACCATTTTGCGGACATCGGCGGGCTTGTTGAAATAAACAAAATACTTTTGGTCGCCGCCATCCTGAATATCCTTGCGTAATATGATAAACTCCCGCTCTCTCATTTGGCCCTGCTTACTTGTTATTATCATATTGGCCTTTGCTCTGCCGTCATCGCCCTGATAATATGCAACAAAGTTGGCCTTGTTGACTATCGTATTAACATCAGGGATTGCTGTGGTTGAGTTTGGCTCATCTGCTGCGAAAAGCGGCAGTGAAAAGCAAAGAATAATTATTGTTGTCCAGAATGACTTCATCTTACACCTCACTTTTCTTTCTGCTCATCAATAACTTTACACATCTGTCTGCGGGATAGTATTCCGCAAACCAGCGCCAAAGTCGGCACAATGATTATACTAATCCAGACAAGGGTATTCCAATTGACAATAGCGAACTGATGCACATTAACCGCCACTAAAAGAACCGTCGCTGCGGATATAATTGCGCAAAAGGCGCAGTTACAACTCGGCCTCATCGGCTCAGCCATAGCTTTAAACAGCTTCTTCTGAAGAACTTTGACAATGGCAGGTAATACCAGCAGTGTCACAATTCCGGAGACCGCCATAATTGCGCAAACAAAGATTCCAACCGTCTTATACGGCACCAGCGGCGCAGCCAGAAGCGGTAAAAATCCAATTGCGATTACGATTACATTTCTGCTGATAGCCCTTGCCGGCTCGCCGAACATCTCCGGCGATGCCTTCTCCCAGGATTTGTTTTTCTGGTAGGCTCCTCTTGCACGCTCAAGGAAATGTATTGCAAAATCAACTGCCATACCGAGTGAAAGGGCGCTTAATACCGCCACCGGCATATCGTAATCCTTGCCCGCCAGTCCGATGATGCCGTAAATGGCCCCTATGGTGATAGTTAACGGCAACATACAGATAAGCCCCCACAGCACCGAGCGGAAAAGTATCGCCATCATGATAAATACGATGATAAAGCTGCCGAGAAAGGATTGCAGCATCCCCCAGACCATCTTGTCCTGCCAGACAACATTGATATATGTAAGACCAGCCCAGTTGTATTTAATAGAGACCGGCGGGGGATTTTCTTTGAAGAAATTATTCACAGTTTTGACAACCTTTTGCATATCCTTGTTGTCACCGCTGGTCAATTGAAGCCAGATATTTGCGTGCATATAATCCATTGTTACCAGATGCCACAAATCGTCCGGATTGTGGCTACTTTGGAACTGCAATAGACATTGCGCCACCGCAGCAGAAGAATCAGGAATCTTATAATTCTCCGGCTTACCATCAATAAGCTCCTGATGAACCTTTTTAACTACGTCGGCTACCGAGTTACTCTTTCCTACTAAACCGGTTTCTTTAAGATATTCCTGAAGTTGTGCAATATAACGCAGCATCTCGGGTTGTTTGAATATTTTTATGCGTTCTTTTTCCAGCTCAAAAAAGTCCGCTGCCTCATACCACAAGTCGACATCCTTTTGCTCAGCAGAATCCAGCTTCTTTCCGGCAAAATCGCTTACCTTATCAAGCAGTTCTTGTTTGGTCTTTGCTTGAGCCGCCTGCTGCAAAACAACCTGCTCCACCTCTTCAACAATCTTTGCGGCGTTGGGAAATTGCTCTTTCATTCCCAGGATTTTTTCTGAATAGCGCTGTCGCAGATCTGCTATGTATTCGGTTGGAATAGCTTTATCCTCATCGGGGTCGAGCACAAGATAAGCCATATACGTTCCGCCGAAGTGCTCATTCAGGACAATATCGGCCTGCCTAATAGGATGGCGCTTGGAAAACCACTTTACCGGATTATCGTTTATCTGAATTCGTGTAATGCCATAGATAGCTACCATTGTGATTATAAGCATAATTACCAGTATTGGCTTTGCCTTTGTGTAAGTAAATCTTCCGCCTGCGTGCAGCAAGCCGGTAAGCCAAGTCTGCTTTTCGCCGTGTTGTGCAGCCCTGCCGAAATTTTCAAGGGCTTTGTCGCTAATCATCATCACATAGGCCGGCACAAAAGTAACCGTGCATAACCACGCGACCATAATTCCGACAGCAACGAAGACACCGAATACCTGGACCGGAGGAATAGGAGTCAGGGCCAGTGAAAGGAATCCCGCTGAAGAGGTCAAAGACGTATAGAGCATCGGTGTAAACAGGTTGCTCATTACCTCCAAAATAGTGCCTCTTCTTCCCTTTTCTTTACTGTACAGGTCAAAAAACTCCGAGAGGATGTGCACCGAATCCACTACAGCAATCGGCATAAGGAAAATCGGAATCATCGAGCTCATAATATGGACTGGAAATCCAATCCCTATTAAAAGTCCCATCGTCGAAATCACCGAAACCATCGCCACTATCATCGGGGCCAAAACAAGCACCAGCTTGCGAAAGAAAACCAGCATCAAAATAAAAATCACAACCATTGCCAGTGGTGCCGAAATTGCCATCTGTATAAACATCTCATAGCCGAAGGTATCTTCCGCTACGGGCAGGCCTGTTATGTGATACTGCTCTTCGCCTTTGAACGTAGATATTTTCTTCTCGAGTTTTTTGTAAACATCGTAACTCAAATCCTTGCTGGTAAGTGGTAAATAAAGACATATCGCTTTTCCATCTTCGGAAACAACCGTTCCTTTCAGCAGAGGATTAGACATTGCTTTGTCTCTTATCTGCAGCGCCTCTGCCTGAGTTGCAGGCGGTTTTTTCATCAGCCACTCAAAATTGACCACCCCCGGACCGCTCTGGCCGATATGGTCAACCGTAGAAGGTGCGAGTATATCAACTTCTATAACACCAACTTGCTTATTCGGCTCTTTTTCATCTGGCCAGCGAAGCTCTGCCATGGCAAATTCAGTCAGTTCATAAATTCGAGCCAGTGATGAAGGATTGAAGACGCCGTTTGGATTTTTCTCGTTGACGATACCGAGCACTACTATATCGTGCAGTGCGAATTGCTCTTTATTCCGGTTATGAAATACTCTCACCGACTCATCCGGTGACAACATATTCTCAGGGTCGGTATCAACTTTGATTTGAGGTATTAACACACCCAGCGCCGACACAAAGGCGACCATCAAAACTGTAACTAATTTATAATGCCTTAAGGAGTAATCCGTGATTTTCCGTTTGAAATCCATTTCTTTCATCCATCAAATCTTATGCTTACCGCAGCCATGCATTTTTTTCTGAAATATATGGTGTGTACGATGCAATACGAACAGTATCAGATACTTATATGACACAGGACCGCCAGTGCCCAAAGCAAATCCTTTTTATCCACGACCTTTGTTTCGTACCTTTCATTTATGGGTATGAGATGAACCCCCTTCTCGGTTGCTCTTATTAGCTTACAGGTAACCCCTATTTGATTTGCAACGCGAGCAATCGCAATTTGTCCCTGCGTCGCTGTCACTGAAGGACTTATTATCACAATGTCACCGTCATTTATTTTTGGCGACATACTGTCGCCATCTATCTGCAATGCAAAACTGTCAGGAAACAGCTTATGAATCTCATTGCACTGGACAAACTCAGCTATCTGGTCCTCGCCTTGACCTGAGACCTGGATAAAATTAGCTTGTTGCGTTTTGAGGTCATTAACTAAAAGCTGCGATTGCAGGTCAATCGACACTGATGCATCGACAGATTTGACAATCTTTTTCCCGATATGCTTTTCAACGAGGTCTTCGAGCTGCGTAATGGCCTGTTTCGGCTCAGGCAGAAGTGACTGGTCCCAAAAGTGAACTATCCCTGCAGCGGTTCTGCCGAGCACAGGAATCCAGCCGGGTCGAACAGGGCCGGTCGGTAAAACTTGCCAATCATGCTTTTCTTCAAGCCCTTTTTTCTCGCACAATAGCTCTACAAAAGCCAGAACCGGCTCAGTCAGTTCCGGGTTTTTTGTTAAAAGGTCGTCCAGCTTTTGTAAAAATTTTCTATTTGTCCCGGATGCTGAAGTTTCCGCTGCATATCGACCTTTCAGCAGCCACTCTAAATCAGACCCTGTTACCTCGCACATCTTCAATAAGATGTCGATTGGAGGAACCCTGTTTTCTTCGTAATAGCTGTAGGTAGAGGGACTTATGCCTAAGGCCCGGGCAAATTTGCTCTTACCTCTGCTGCCTGCATATTGCTGACGCAGCAATTTAACACGCTCAATTACCGCATTTTCGTCAATTTTTTCCATTATTTTACGTTAATACGAAAAATTAACTTGCAGTATTTCGCAATTGCGTTAATATTTACAAAAGTTTTCACTTAAAGTGTGAAAGTAAACAGAAACTAGTTGCTTGTCAATAAAGGAATCGTAAAAATGGTAAAATTTAAAGGGAAAAAACAAAAATCAGAGTCGGTAGCTGAAGGTACAGGAAAAGCTAAAAAAGCAGAAAAGCGTACAAAAGGCCAAACAAAAGCAGCAGAATATGTAGGAAATCTTTTACAATTACATAAACTACAGGGAGTATTGCTGACCCGGCTTGATAAGGAAGTTAGGTGAAAATCGATATTTAGAGCACCGACCCGCCTTACGTATGGCGGGCAAGAAGGAGAAAGACCAAGTGATGCCGACGACTATTATAATGAAAGAGGCAAGCCCACTGGATATATTCGCGGCTGGTGCGGATTTGAAAAATACATTCTGCTTTGTAAAACAGAACCAGCTTATCTGCAGCGAACAAATCGGCGACCTCGAAGATGCGGCGGTCTATCATCACTATATCGAATCAATCAGGCGTTTGCGGCAGCTTTACAAGGTCGAGCCGAAGGTCGTAGTATGCGACCTTCACCCGGGGTATTTATCAACACAATATGCCCTTTCAATGGCGGATACGAAAACGATACAGGTCCAGCATCACTGGGCGCATATTGCATCTGTTCTATTTGAGCACGGCCGGCAAGGGCCGGTCATCGGACTTGCATGTGACGGGACCGGCTATGGTACGGATGGAGCGATTTGGGGTTGTGAGTGTCTGATAGGGTCTCTGGAGAAATTCGAGCGATTCGGCCATCTGGCCTATTACCAGTTGGCCGGTGCGGATAAGGCAGGCAAAGAGGCCATAAGGCCTGTCCTCGGATTACTGAAAAAAACTTACGGCGAAGAATTTAAGTTACATAAATTCAAATGGCTGCTCGATAAGATTGAGCCGGATAAAAACAAACAGCAAATCATACTTGAGCAGATTGACAAGCGGCTCAATACGGTAGAAACTTCGAGTCTGGGCAGGGTTTTCGATGCGGCCGCCGCTATGGTCGGGCTGGGCAGCTTCAATAATACTGATGCGCAACTGCCGATAGCTCTTGAGGCAATTGCAGAAAACGGAATTGAAGAACATTATGATTTCGAGCTTATTATAAGAGATGGCGAACCGGTTCTTCTTGATTTGTGTAAAATGCTCGAGCAATTTATCGCTGATATTCAGGCGAAAAAAGATACGGGCGTAATTTCTGTGAAGTTCCACAATACTCTTGCTAATGGCCTATTAGCGATGGTGAAACAAGCAAGGGAAAGTACGAAATTAGATACGGTTGCGCTAACCGGCGGGGTGTTTTGTAATCGGTATTTGACGAACCGTTTGATTAAACTATTGAAGGAAAGCGATTTTAACGTATTATTTAACAGAGATGTTCCGTCTGGTGACGGCGGCGTAGCTGTCGGCCAGGCGGCAATAGCCGTGAAGCTCGTGAGCCTTATCAATAAGATTTGACGAGTCGCGAGCGACGAGCGACGAATTATGTGTTTG
>Ga0315548_1000159_pt1 | contig 61093 bp, 58 predicted proteins | sample SalMarSW160110MG_2_FD_202540 | JGI IMG/M metagenome (GOLD analysis project Ga0315548, IMG submission 202540) | Salt marsh sediment microbial communities from the Plum Island Ecosystem LTER, Massachusetts, United States - Salt Marsh Sediment SW1601-110 ... | reverse complement strand
AGCCAGTCTGCTTTTTGCCAACTACGGCTTTGGCATTTTCAACTGCTTCGTTGACGATTGAATAATCCGGCGTTGCAGGTGAGTAGATAAGCTCGAACATTCCGACGCGAATGATATTGAGAACTTTAGCTTGTATCCTCTCGATGGGACAATCGGTGAATCTGGCCATCACCATATCTATTGCGGTCTGATTTCTTATAATTCCAAAGATAAGGTCGGTGGCCCGCTGTCTCTCGCTGGTTTTGTGTAGAAGCTTATTTAAAAGTTCAGAGGCATAATCAAACTTTGGGTCGAACTGATTTAACACCTCAGCCGCAACTGCACGTGCGGATGTTGGTTTTTCACTGGGCATTTTCGTTTTCTATTTTGACAAACATATCACCGGGCTGAGTATGCTGGCCGTTGACGAAAGCCTTGAAGTCCATAATGGCGGAGCCGGCAGGCTTGATTTTTGTAATCTTGAGGGAATCCTGGCCGCAAATCACGTTAAGGTTTCCATCGAGTGTTCCTGCTGATAAACCAGTGGGATTTGAGATAACGACTACTTCTGCCATAGCTATGGTAACGCACGTTGATTTGCCGGTTTTTTTAGACAGGTACGTCACTGAAGCACCCGGCCAGGGGTAAAGACCACGTATCTTTCTTTGAATCTGCTCTGCTGATTCACTAAGGTCTAAAATACCATCTGATTTTTTTAATTTTGGAGCAAGAGTCGCTTTTGAGTGGTCCTGCTTTGTGTACGTTACAGTACCATCTGCAATTTTATCGAGAGTTTCCAACAATAATGGAGCTGCTAATTTTGCGAGCCGGTCGTGAAGCTCGCCAGCCGTTTCGTCAGGTTTTATATCTGTTTCGGCCCGGGCCAGAATGTCACCGGCGTCCATTTTCTCAGCCAATGCGATTATGCTGACGCCGGTCCGGCTTTCGCCGTTTATTATCGCCCAGTTTATAGGCGCCGCTCCGCGATACTTTGGGAGCAGAGAGGCGTGGACGTTGATAGAGCCCCTGGGCGGCAGGTTTATCAGCTCGTTGCCGATTTTCTGGCCGAACGCAACGACCACAATCAAATCCGGCTTATATGATTCGATTTTTTCAATTTCCTCAGGTTTATTTACATTATCTGTCTCTATAAAAGGTATCGAATGGCTCTTTGCCCAGAGAGACACTGGTGTCGGTTTTGATTTTCTGCCTCTGCCGGCTTGCCGTGGAGGCTGAGTGACGATAAACGGAAGAACATGATTTGAGTCAGCTAAAGCATTTAGAAACTCAATACCAAATTGACCACTGCCGAGGTAAGCTATATTCATATTCGTTTCTCGCTGCCGGATGCTCGTCGAGAATCAAGTATCAGGACTCACGCGATTGCTCGTGCTCTTCTGTAAGTTTTTTAAGCTGTTTTCGGTGTGCGATTTTGGCTACCTGACCCATTCGATTGACGATGGTCATTCCCTCGATGTGGTCGTATTCGTGCTGAAGTGCCCTGGCGTACAGTCCTTCGGCCTCTTCTGTAAACTCGTTGCCATCAAGGTCGGTAGCGGTAACTTTGCACTTTTTGTATCTACGAATTTTTGTGTAAATACCCGGAACAGACAGGCAACCTTCGTCAAATTCCGTAAGCTGTCCGTCCGGAGTAACGATGGGATTGATATATACTTTGACGGCCTCTCTTGTTGCATTGAGCGATATAATAAACAGTCGCAACGACACGCCCGCCTGCGGAGCAGCCAGGCCGATGCCTTTGTTTTTCAGCATAATGTCGGTCATCTTCTCGACAAGCCGGCGTATATTATCATCGATTTTTTCGACCGGCTGGGCGTGCCCAACCAAAACCTCAGCCGGATAATGCGTAATTCGACATTTGTCAATATCTGTTATTTTCATATTTCTTTTATTTTGCGGCCTTACGCACTATCTACGCTTTGCGTTTATTATCGTCGAATTCTGTGCCGGTGAAGATGCTGCCGAGATAGTGCTTTCTGACGGTCTCGTTGCGGACAATTTCTGGCGGTGTACCGGCTCCAATCACCTTGCCGTGGTCGATAATATAGGCGTAATCAACCACCTCGAGCGTTCTTTCGACGTTATGGTCGGTAACAAGAATACTGACGCCGGAAGCAACGAGCCGGCGGATTTCGTGCTGCAAATCCTCAACAGCAATAGGGTCAACGCCGCTGAAGGGCTCATCCAAAAGAACCAATGAGGGGTCTGTTACCATAGCACGAGCGATTTCAAGTTTTCTTCGCTCACCGCCGGAAAGAAACCTGCCCTGGCTATCGGCAACCTCTCCAAGCGCAAAACGCTCAATGAGCATAGCTGCCTTGCGGTTGCGCTCGGCTCGGGTGTACGACATTGTTTCCAGAATAGCATATAAGTTATCTCGGACACTGAGGCGTTGAAAGATGCTCGGCTCCTGTGAAAGATAGCCGATGCCGAGGCGTGCTCTTTTGTACATTGGCAGCTTTGTAATATCATGGCCTTCAAAGATGACCGAGCCGCTGTTAGGGGTAACCATTCCCATAATCATTCTAAAGGTGGTGGTTTTGCCAGCTCCATTTCTGCCCAGAAGTCCGACTATACTGCACTGACCAATTGCAATAGATATTTCGTTGACAACAGCCCTGCCGGAATACTTCTTTACCAGCCCACGAGTTTCAAGAAGAGTCATATCCATCATCTCTGTATCTTGTATTGTGTTTTTTATATTGTGTGTGAGGTATTATACCCATATTACCGGCTAAAGCCAATTGTCTTTTTTTTGGCAATTGAGCTAAACAGGGCAAAAACACGCTTTTCCAAAAGCTGATAAATATTCTGGCATTTTTGCAACATTTCTGCTATAAGGTGGTTTTTACCCGCCTTCGCAGAAAGCCACGGGCTTTGCCCGTGGATGAATGCGAAAAGGGTATCCACCGTAGCTTTAGCGTAGGCGGATGTGCTTCGGCGGGTTCCGCCGGAGACGACCGTCCTCCGCAGTAGCAGGACTACTGCCACGGAGGATGGAGAGGTACGACGGGCAGAGCCCATGGGCTCCACATAATATAAGGATCGTTTTATTTACACGCCATAGGCGTATTAATTTGAGAAGGCGTATGTTTGCGGTTCTGAGCGATATACATTCCAACCTCGAGGCCTTAACCACGGTTCTGGCTGATATTGAAAAAAGAGGCATAGAGATAATTTATTGTCTTGGCGATGTGGTCGGTTACGGTCCAAACCCAAGGGAGTGTCTTGACTTGATTATAGAGAAAGCCAGGTGGTGCATTCTGGGCAATCACGATTATGCGGTCTTCTATGAGCCGACAAATTTCAACTACGCCGCGGAGCAGGCAAGTTTTTGGACACGTGAGGTTCTGGAAACAGAGGAATATAAGCCAGGCTGTGACAGGCGCTGGCGCTTCTTGGGCGAGCTGCCGATGCGACGGACACTCAAAAGCAGGCTGGGGCCAACTACAGCAATAATGGATTTTGTTCATGCTTCACCCAGAAAGCCGATTAATGAATATATCTTTCCTGATGATGTTTACAGCAATCCGCTAAAGGTTCGGCTGCTCTTCGAGCGGGTCAAGCATATATGCTTTGTCGGCCATACGCATATGCCTGGTGTATTTCTCAATGAGCCAGATTTCTATCCGCCGGATGAGCTTGGCAATTTCTATCCGATTATCGATGGCGAGAAAGCAATTATTAATATCGGCTCTGTAGGACAACCGAGAGACAAAAACAATCGGGCAAGCTATGTGTATGTAGATGAAAATGAGGTGCACTTTGTCCGGCTTCAGTACGATATTGAAACTACTATGAAAAAGATAAAAGCAATCGACCAACTGGATACCTTCCACGCCGACAGACTGCTCGATGGGAGATAAAATCGTTTCTCGCGACTCGATGCTTCCACCTTCGCTCCCGACGTCTTCTTGTCGAAGACAAGAGTGGGGACGGCGGACAAGCAATACACGAGAGGACAGTCATGAGAGATGAGGGACGAAGGACGATAGATAAGATGCGATATTTAACTTTATTTATAGCTGGATTTATTGTTTTCTGCGGGTGGCTTGTTATTGAATCCGGTATAGATTCCCGCTCCTTCGACTTTGCTCAGGACAGGTTGCGCGGGAATGACAAAGAAGGTGTCGGAAAACCCTGTATTCTTTTGCAGCAAACAACGGCTAACGAAAATCCGCAGGCCGATGAATCTCCTGCTGGCAGCCCTTCGACTCCCTCGACCACGCTCGGGACAGGTTCACCCAGGACAGGCAAAAGCCATCAGGAAATGGCTGCTGTTACAACTTTCGAGGCCTATGGAGGTTCAGCTGAGACTGTTAAACTCGGCTCAATCGACCCAAAGAGCTGGTTTATGTACGAGTTGGAATTGAGCACCAAAGGAGCAGCGATAAAGAGAGCTACCTTTAGCGGATTTGATGACCGTGATTATAAAAATCCTCAGCCGTTGGTGATTCTTTCTCCTGTGGAGCTGGCCGGTGGTGATGAAGTTTTGTCGATGGCAAACAGAGAGTTTGTGTTTGTTCAGGAGAAGCTGCAATTGCCGCTACAGGGTTTGCAATTCAGGAGTCTCGGCAAAGAAACGGCAGAGGACGGCTCTCAAACGGCTCGGTTCGAAGCGATTATCAAAACGTCAGCCGGTAAGCCGGTAGTGAAACTATTAAAAACATACAAAGTCAGCCCTGACAGCTATCTTTTGGATTGCAGCGTAGCGGTTGAAAATCTTGCCGACAGAGAGCTAAAGTATCAATTCAATATGGCCGGTCCATTAGGACTCGGCAGAGAGGCTTTCAGGGCCGATATGAGGAAGGTCGTTGCCGGCTTTAGAGATTCGCAGGGCCGGATTACCAGTGTAAGACTTGACAGGAAAAAACTACTCAAGGCAAAGACCCCTGATGACAGGCGGTTGATAAAAAGTGGGGACAACTTTCTCTGGGCCGCTGCGGTCAACAAGTATTTTGCGGCCATAGTGGTGCCCGTTCCGGATGAGGGCAAAGAGTACTGCGACTGGGTGACAGAGAGGACAGGTCGGTTCTATAATCCCGATGGGGACGATAAGGCCGACAGCGGCGATGAAACGGTAGGGTTGGATTTGAAAATTGCCACAAGCAAACTGGCTCCGGCGGACCAGGCGAACAGCACAAAAATATATAACTTCCATGTGTATGTGGGACCCAAGGATAAAAGTCTCTTCGATAAAAACGATCTCTATCGAACGCTTGGCTTTGTTCAAACGATAGATTTTATGGCCTGTTGTTGCCCGGCGAGCATTATAAGCCCACTGGCCTTTGGGATACTAGCAATAATGAAATGGATGTACGGCATAATCGGCAACTACGGTGTGGTCATTATCATACTGGTGTTTTTGATGCGTCTGATTATGCATCCGATTACCAAAAAGAGCCAAGTCTCGATGAGCAAGATGGGTAAGCTCGGTCCGAAGGCCGAGGAAATAAAGAAAAAATTCGCCAATAACAAGGCCGAAATGAACAAGCAAATAATGGCTCTTTATAAAGAGCAGGGGGCTTCTCCGATTTTTGGCTTTCTACCGATGTTCGTGCAGATGCCCATCTGGATTGCGTTGTGGAGCGCCGTGTATGCCAGTATTGATTTGCGTGGAGCAGCGTTTTTGCCGTTCTGGATTACCGACCTTTCGGTGCCCGACGCCCTGGTCAGATTTTCAACGATAACACTGCCGCTGCTTGGCTGGAGGATAGAGTCGCTGAACCTGCTGCCTATTATGATGGGCGTGGCTTTCTTTCTGCAGCAAAAACTTATGCCGTCGCAGGCGTCAGCATCGGCAAGTCCCCAAATGGCTCAGCAGCAGAAAATGATGATGATAATGCTGCCGTTGATGTTTCCGCTGATGTTATACAAGGCGCCGTCAGGGGTGAATCTGTATATTATGGCCAGTACCTTTGCTGGTGTTTTTGAGCAGTATGTCATTCGCAAACACATTCGTGAAAAAGAACAGACAGAATCGAAAGGCCTGGTTGCCGTAACGAGTAAGACCGGCGGAAAAGTCAAAAAGAAAAAGCCCAAACCCTTCTATAAGATTTGAGGACAGAAGTCAGAGGACAGACGACAGAAAAATCTGACTTCTGACATCTGGCTTCTGATTTCTGGCTTCTGTAATCTCTTATGTATGACCTGAGCGATACTATTGTGGCGGTTAGCTCTCCGAGTTCACAGGAGAGGGTGATTATTCGCATAACCGGCCCTAAGATGGTCGAAATCTGTCAGCAGATTTTCAGGCCGCCTATCTCTATCAAAACAAACGGTCTGATTACCGGAAGTATAACGGTAGATGACGAGCTTAAGGTTGAAGCGAAACTGTACCTGTCTTTTGGCCCGCGCTCTTATACCGGTGAGGACGTTGCCGAATTTCACACCTATACTAACGCTGCTGTTGTAGAAACCTTAATGGGCAAGATGTTTAGCCAAGGCCTTCGAATGGCAGGGCCCGGTGAGTTCACGGCGCGCGCATACCTAGCCGGCAAGATTGATTTAACACAGGCGGAGGCAGTGAATGAAGTCGTGGTAAGCTCCAATACCTTTCAATTAGCTGCTGCTGAGAAACTTCTGAGCGGGCGATTAGCTGAAGCTACAGCAAAAATACAGTCAGAGCTGATGGATTGTCTCAGCTTAATCGAAGCGGGTCTGGATTTCAGCAGCGAAGATATCGAATTTATAACTCGACCGCAGGCGGTTGAAAAACTTACCTGGATAAAGATGGAGCTTGAGCAGTTGCTTTCTGGCAGCATCAGGAATGAATCATTAATCGATTTGCCAGCGGTGGGCATAGCAGGAGCAACCAATGCCGGCAAAAGCAGTCTGTTGAATAAGTTGCTCGGCGAAGAAAGAAGTATCATATCAGACAGGCACAAAACCACAAGGGATGTCCTGACGGGACTACTATCTCTGACGCATTGTAGATGTGTGCTGTTCGACTGTGCAGGATTGTTGGCTACAGCAGAGAATATTCTTGATGAATTGGCGCAGCAAGCAGCAGTCGAGGCGCTGCGCAACAGCTCTGTGGTTGTATTTTGCGTGGATGTTTCAAAAGACCCCAGACTCAAGACACAAGACACAAGATATAATGCTCCAGAGCTTGGAATGTGGGCCGATGAGATTAGTCTATGGTCTTTGGTCTGTGGTCTTGGGTCTGTACCGGCGATACTGGTTGCAACAAAATCTGACCTCGTCTCAGAGGAGATGTTAGCTAATCGACTTGCCGAGTTAAATAAGTTATTTGCCGCCAAGTTTTTACCAACTTCTGCAGTAACCAGCGTTGGTGTGGAACAGTTGCGAAATACAATTGATAAGAAATTAATCGAGCTGGTACTTGGTACAGGTAGCGAGGGGCTTTCTGAGCAAGCGTCGGGGGTTGCTCTTATGGCCCGGCACAGACAGGCCGTCACAGATGCGATTGAAAACGTCAGCGAAGCCATGATTGAGTTGAAAGCCAGCAATGATGAGGTAACTGCAATGATGCTGCGGGCAGCGTACAAGGCGATGAGCGATATCGAGCAGCAGCATATCGACGAAGAGATTCTGGACAGGATATTCAGCCAATTCTGTATAGGAAAATAAAGATAGTTATTAGTTAAATAGTAACTGGTAAAAAGAATGCAAAAATCAAAGATTAAAAATCAAAATTATGGAGTTGCCGCAAAGCGGCAACGACTTCCTTAATTTTACATTTCGATATTTGATTTTTAATATCCTGTAACCAGTTACCAATAACCACTCATTAGTTGTTATTTGTCTTTTGCCTCGAATTCAGCGTCGATTACATCATCGTTACCGTCTTTTCTTTTAACCTCGCCTTCGGGTGGCGGAGGTGGTTTTTGCTCAGCTGTGCCCGAAGCTGCTGAAGCGGCCTGCTTTTTGGCGGCTTCTTCATAGAGAACCTTACCCAATTCCTGGCTGGCAGTGCCGAGGTTTTCGATGGCTTTTTTTATTGCGTCGGCGTTATCGCCTTTTATAGCATTTTTGAGGTTGTTAGTGGCGCTTTCGATTTTTCCCCGGATTTCACCAGAGACCTTATCGCCATGCTCTTTGAGAGTTTTTTCAGTGGAGTAAATCAGCTGGTCGGCCTGGTTCTTCAGGTCCACCACCTCTCTTTTCTTTTTGTCATCTGCGGCGTGTGCCTCAGCGTCCTTTGTCATCTTTTTAACCTCATCGTCACTGAGGCCTGAACTGGATTTAATTTCAATTGATTGTTGCTTGCCGGTGCCGAGGTCTTTTGCTGAGACGTTCAAAATGCCGTTGGCATCAATGTCAAATGCAACCTCAATCTGCGGAATACCTCGCGGGGCCGGCGGAATATCAGCAAGCTGGAATCTGCCGAGCGTTCGGTTGTCCCGCGCAAATTCACGCTCGCCCTGAAGCACATGGATATCAACGGTGGTCTGATTGTCCGCAGCGGTCGAGAAAATCTCCTTCTTGCTGGTAGGGATGGTTGTGTTGCGCTCAATCAGTTTTGTCATAACACCGCCGAGCGTCTCGACACCAAGGGAAAGAGGCGTTACGTCCAGCAGCAGAATATCCTTTACGCCCGCATCGCCGGCCAGGACAGCGCCCTGAATGGCGGCGCCCAATGCAACTACCTCATCAGGATTGATGCTCTTGTTCGGTTCTTTACCGAAGATTTCTTTGACTATTTCCTGAACCTTTGGAGTCCTTGTCGAGCCGCCTACCAGCAGGACTTCGGTGATGTCCTTAAGTTCCAGCTTTGCATCCTCCATTGCTTTGTAGCACGGTTGTTTTAGACGTTCAAAAACGTGCTCAACCAGCGATTCGAACTTGCTTCTGGTGACGGTCATCTGCAGGTGCTTCGGGCCTTTTGCGTCAGCGGTGATAAAGGGCAGATTAATGGTCGCTTCGACCTGCGAGCTCAGTTCGCACTTTGCCTTTTCAGCAGCCTCTTTGAGCCGTTGATGTGCCATCGGGTCTTCGCGCAGGTCGATGCCCTCTTTCTGTTTGAACTCATCGGCGATATGGTTTATCAAGACGGCATCAAGGTCATCGCCGCCGAGATGGGTGTCACCGTTTGTGCTGAGGACTTCAAGAACACCGCCTTCCTCGCCAAAGCCGCCGATATCAAGGATGGAGATATCGAATGTGCCGCCGCCGAAGTCAAAGACGGCCACTTTCTGGTCCTTTTTCTTCTCGACGCCGTAGGCAAGGGCCGCGGCAGTCGGTTCGTTAATAATCCTGCGGACATTGAGGCCTGCGATTTTGCCTGCGTCTTTTGTGGCCTGTCGCTGGGAGTCGTTAAAATATGCTGGGACGGTAATAACGGCATCGGTTACTTTTTCGCCCAGATAATCCTCAGCGGTTTTTTTCAAATCCTGCAGGACCATAGCTGAGATTTCCGGCGGGGTGTATTCTTTCCCGCGGACCCGGACTTTGACCAGCTCCTCCGGTCCGCCGGTAATTTTGTAAGGAACAATTTTTTCTTCCGATGAAACTTCGCTATGGCGTCTGCCCATAAAACGCTTGATTGAAAATACGGTGTTTTCGGGATTTGTTACCTGCTGATGGCGCGCAATCTGTCCGACGAGCCGCTCGCCCTTGTCCGTGAAGCCGACCACCGAAGGCGTCAGCCGGGAGCCGGAAGAATTTATCAATACCTTCGGCGCCGAACCTTCCATAACGGCGACCACGGAATTTGTCGTTCCCAAATCTATGCCAATGATTTTAGCCATAATCATCTCCTTTTTTTGCCACAGAGATTTTATTTATATTTAATCTGTGGTTATTTATTCGCAAAAGCCGTGCCAAAAGTCAAGCACAATCTGTTTTGAGCAACTAACATCTTTTATTTCAGGAAGTTATGGCTTCTGACTTCTGTTTTCCGTCTTCTATCTTCTTGTTAATAGTGCCATTTTGGCAGCCCCGCAGCTACTTTGAGAATACACAATCAAAGTAAAATGAAGGTTTTTTTACAATCTGGACTGAAATATATATTCGGGAGCTAAATCTTAAAAGTAGGTGCGGGGCCACATCTCTATGAGTGGAATCGAGCATTGTTTTTTGCTTGACATTTGGGGACATTTGCCTACAATAGATGTTAGATTTGCAAGTCGTTCATAGGAGGAGCGGCACGACTTTATCTTAGGTATCAGGCAGGTTATTAGGAAATCAAGGCATAGGATATCAGGAATCAGGTTATCAGGTACTAAAGCGAGAAAATAATCCGCAACTTTAGGCACTTTACACTTCTTAAGGTCTTGGTGGCAAAATTCTCTGTGACCCCGGCGTTCTCAGCGGTGAAAAATATCTCCTAACCATTTAGTGCGGAGCGGATGATTTGTGCGCGAAGTGCATCTCTGTGCGTGGAATCGAGCGGCTTTCCATAATTTAACTGCAGATGCGCCGGCAAAGTCAACAAAAACAGCCGATTGATAGTGGCGATAGAAAGACTACCTTTGCCATCTGCATCGCTGAGCCGGGAGAGCCGGTCTATCGCAGGAGTTGAGGCCCCCATATGTTCGTGCATATTTAAGCCCAGCCGTAAGTGACTCAATAAGTATAATGCCTCCTGCGAACTTATCAAATGGGCGCCTCGTAACAGTGCCATCGCGCGAGAGATTTTGTCGTTGAGAAGGTCAGCATCCTCCGAGAGCAGCCGTTTTCTGGCAGCATTTTCATATTCGACTATTTCAGGGATAATGGAGTTTTCAAATTGGGAGACGATATCCTTCTCTGAAATTCCAAGCGTTACCTGGTTTGAGAGCTGATAAAAATCGCTTGCAGCCTCGGTGCCTTCGCCGAACAGGCCGCGTACCGCCAAGCTCATATCCCTTGTGGCACGAAGGAACTTTTCTATCTGGCCTGTCATCTTAAGGGCCGGTAAGTGCAACATTACCGAGACCCGAATTGCGGTACCGAGGTTTGTGGGACAGGCCGTTAAATATCCATAACGAGGACTAAAGGCGTAGTCGACCTTTTGCTCTACTGTATCATCGATATTGTTTATCTGCTCGAGACATTGGAAGAGTTGACAACCGGCCTTTAACACCTGCAACCTCAGGTGGTCCTCTTCATTAATCATAGCAGTGAAGAATTCCCGCTGAGCGATAACAGCACCTCGCGGGCCTTTGCCAAATGCGTGGTTATGGCTGATAAGGTGCCTTTCCACGAGCAAATGACGATTTAAGGTTGGGGCCTTGTCCACGCTGATATAAAATACTTTGTCGCCAAGGTCAAGCGACATCAAAACATCTTTTAGCTTATTGAGAATTTCGGACTTTTCAGAAGTTGAGCAGTGACTGAGGAATTTATAGCCAGCGATGTTTCTGGCCAAGCGAATCCGTGAGGATATAACAATATCCGACATCGGCCCGGAGCCGCCAAACCACTCGTTTATATCATTACTTATATCGGTTAACTTCATCTCTCGTCTCTCAATGCTGGATTCCGCCTGCGGCGGATAAACCTCGATGCTCGCCGAGTATCTCCACAGGATGCCTATCGGCGGAGAATCAAGTATCAAGATTCCATTTTGTTTATTTTGTCCCGCAATTTGGCTGCCAGTTCGTAGTCCTCGCTTTGCACAGCAGCTTCGAGCTGTTTACGAAGGTTGAAAAGTTCTACCTGCTTTTTTGTATCCTTCGGAGTTTTTGAGGGGAGCTTGCCACTGTGGGTTGTCTTGCCACTGTGTGCTTTCTTGATAAGTGGTAGCAGCGATTTCTCAAAAACCTCATAATCGTAGGGGCATCCTAAGACCGCCTCTTTGCGAAATTGAGCTAACGTTATGCCACAGCATGGGCATTGAACCTGCTGGCCCGGCTGGCCAGATAAATCATCGTCTGATGGCTGGGCAGCAAGCAAGCCACCGAGCAGCTCATTTATAGGAATATGACTCTTGACAGCTATTCCCTGCTCGACAGCACACTGCTCGCAAATGTGCATTTCTTCTCGATTGCCGTCGGTAATCTCAGTTAGATGAATAGTCGCATCATTTTTTTTACAAATCTGACATTGCATACTAAATCCTCGCAGAGATAAACGAGCACTCGGCTCCAAAGTCTTATTATATCAAAAGCAAGATGGAACTGCAAACTATTGTATCGTTTTTCAAAAATATCGGCAAAATTATGAGCGAGCAGAACCCCACGTGAGGGTTCCCGCCCGTCTTGGCTCAGCCAAGCTGATACAGGCAAGTCGGAGTCCCAAACGTGGGGTCAAATATTTATCCGCCTTCGGCAGATTTAGCCTGCCGTAAAAACTTTATTTTTGTTCGACCGATTTATCCTTGGAGAATATTGCTGAACAGCCCGGCTCTTCGACAACTTCGACGCTTTGAAGTATGACAACTTTAGGCAGTTTGGCTCGCAGTTTTTCATATATATATCTGGCTACATTCTCAGCTGATGAACTGTTCTTCTGAAAATAATCATTGCTGTCTAACGTCGTATTATCAAACTCGGCCACGATGTTGCAAATCAGCTCCTTAAGCTGGCCGAAATCCATCACAAGCCCCATACTGTTAAGCTTTTTGCTGCTGACATCAACTGTAACCGACCAGCTATGATGGTGCTCAGGTTCTTTCGAGCCATCTGGCGATGTCAATCGATGCGATGCCCAAAAGTGCGTTTCAACACTAATAGTAAACATCTCTCGTAACTGGCCCCTTGTAATTCATGCCCCTGAGTCACGGGTCACGAGCGACTTTTTTTAGTCGCTGTTTCAGATGCTTATGAACGTTTTCTGGAATGAGGTTCGATAGGTCACCACCCAGAGATGCCACTTCACGTATCAATGTCGAACTTGTAAAGCCATACTGCTCACTGGTCATAATAAATACAGTTTCGATGCCAGCCACAGCCCGATTGGTCATAGCAAGCTGGAACTCGTACTGAACGTCGGTAAGGGAACGCAGGCCTCTGAGAATGACGTCCGCCTTTTTTCTGGCGGCGTATTCGACCGTCAGCCCCTCGAAACTCTCGACCGAGACGCCGGTCATCCGCCTTTGACGAATGATTTCTTCTATCATTTCCACCCGTTCCTGGGGGGTAAAGAGCTGGTTTTTAACAGGGCTTTTGCCAACCGCGATTATAAGCTCATCGAAGAGCTTCATACCACGCTCGATAACATCAAGATGGCCGTTCGTAATCGGGTCAAACGAGCCGGGGAAAACCGCCCTTACAAATTTTTTACCCATCAGCACACTCCCGTACTAATTGTTCCTTCAGCAAAAAATGCTCACTTACCCTCGGATTGCGACTGTTTCTAAGCCTAATTAGTACGGAATTATTATACTGGTTTGGTAGAAACAATCAAAGATTTATCCTTTTAACCGTTCAGATAGTATAAATTGCGTCTATGTGTCATCACGATATCCGCCGTATGTAGGCCGGGCAATCTTAAAAGCTCAAAAATTGAGATTGCTTCGGTCGCTTTGCTCCCTCATAATGACAATGGTAGATAGCTAACTATAATTCTTTGATTTCTATGGTGTTAGGTGGTCTGCGTTTCTTGTTCTTTGGTAAGTGTAATGGGGATATCGAGCCAGAAGGTTGAGCCCTTGCCCGGCTCGCTTTCCAGGCTGATACTTCCAGCCAACATAGTTGCCAATTCCCTGCTGATGGTAAGGCCCAAGCCACTGCCGTCCGTTTGGCGAGTTAAAGAGCCGTCAACCTGCCGAAACTTTTCAAAGATTTTTTCCTTGTCGGACTCGGCGATACCACAGCCGGTATCGGTAACCGCAATGCGAACCATGTTTTCTTCCCGCCGCAGGCGGGCTCGAACTTCAATTCTACCCCGCTCTGGCGTGAATTTAACAGCGTTGCTGAAAAAGTTGTAAAGTATCTGCTGGACCTTGCCGGCATCTGTTAAGAGTGTTGGAATATCATCATCGACAACAAGTTTGACTTTGATTTTCTTTTTCTTGGTCTGCAAAGAGAATTGTGCGATGATATCTTTAATAAGCTCTCGTATAAATGTTTGTTCAATATTTAGCTGGATTTTCCCGGCTTCGGTCTTCGCCAAGTCCAGCAGGTCGTTAATCATATTTAACAGGCGATTGCCACTGGAGATGACATTTTCAGCGTACCTCTTGTTTTTATCCTTTTGTAAAAAACCGGTTTTGTCTCGCAGAACTTGTGCAAAGCCAAGTATTGCATTTAAGGGCGTTTTGAACTCGTGAGAGATATTTGCTAAAAATTCACTCTTTAATTTATTGGCCTTGAAAAGTTCTATATTTCGCTCGGAAAGCTCGACTATTTTGTCATCAAGCTGTTTGTTTGTCTGCCGTAGTTTCTCCTGGACAACCTGCAGGCCATCGAGCATATGGTTAAAGGCGTTGGCAAGTTTCTCGTATTCGTCACCAGTTTTTATTGCGCTTCTTGTATCGAGATTTCCTTCTGCGACGTTGTTGGCCAGCGCCCGTAGCTGCCGGATTGGCCTAAGGATTACCCGCTGGGTTATCATATAAAAGGCGACAATGGCCCCTGTGCCGCCAATCAGACCTGCGACAATTATCCAGATAAGATTCATAAGTGTTGTTTTGCTGATTTCATCGGCTGGTCGCTGAACAATCGCGGCGCCAATCGGCTCATTTTTGCTAAAAGGGCTGGCAGAACCCTGCGGATTATGACAGCTTATACAGCTATCGGTGGCTCTGAAAATTCTTACGTAATTACTGTACAGCAGGCCATCATATCTGGCGAAAGTAACATTATCGTCTCTGCTCTGGTCAGCTTTTAAGAGGTCGACCATTTTCTTTTGCACATCAGCCAGGGTCTGAAGCTGCTTATTATCCTGTTGGCTAGTGAAGCAAATCCATAGCAAATCAAAATCGTTTACATCGAGTACGGCACCGGTATTACCAAGTACCGGCAGTGTTGTTTCGCCGACTTGCTGTCTCTGGAAATGTCGACGTAATAGTATCTGTGATGAAGCCCGCCCTGCGTCCAGAGTGGCCTTTTTTGTAAGCTGATTCATCCAGATGTAAAGTAAAAGAAGAACAAGAGCCAAGACAAAGACCACCGCTGCCCCAAATGCCAGCTGACACTTTCTCGCCAGCGAAAGAGGCGATAACCGCAGTAACTTCAAAATCCGCAGCCAAATACGTTTCAAATTAAGACGCATCGTATCAACGCTTAAAAACGGTCAAAACCCCGCTCAAGGGTTCCCGCAAGGCGGTGTCCCAAACGTGGGGCTAAATATAGATTGCTTTGCTTCGCTCGCAATGACAACCTTCGCAATTTATTGCTTTTGCTCGTCAGTTTTTTGCTCTGGTTTGTGTGAGTGCCTTTGCGTTCGCAGGCTAAGCTCGTCAAGCTGTTTTTGGTCCACTTCACTTGGCGCATCAGTTAAAAGGCATTGACCTCGCTGGGTCTTTGGAAATGCAATTACGTCTCTTATATTTTCCGTGCCGGTTAGCAGCATAATCAATCGGTCCAGGCCGAGAGCAATGCCGCCGTGCGGTGGAGCGCCATATTCCAGAGCCTTCAAAAAGAACCCAAACCGCTGCCGAGCCTGCTGTTTTGAGATTTTGAGCAGACCAAAGACCTTCTGCTGAACCTCTGGGTCGTGGATACGAATACTGCCGCCGCCAATCTCGCAGCCATTGACGATAATATCGTATGCCTGGGAGCAGATATTGGCAGGATCTGTATCGAGCTTTTCAATATCCTCGGGCACCGGCGAGGTAAACGGATGATGTAGAGAATCATATCGTTTTTCATCCTCATTCCATTCAAACAGTGGAAAGTCCACCACCCAAAGAAATTCAAATTTATTCTCATCGTAGAGTTTCAGGTCTCTCGCCAGCCTGCATCGCAGAGGCGCCAGGGCTTTGTTGGCGGCTGCATACTCATCTGCAACGAACAAAAGCATATCGCCGTCTTTTGCGCCAAAGCGTTCGATAATCTTCTGTTGCTGTTCGGGACTAAAGAACTTGGCGGAACCGCCGGCAAGTGAAAGTCCGTTGTTTTCACTTTTGACCTTTGTCCAAGCCAGGCCTTTAGCGCCGTAATCGGCTACAAAATTGGTTAATGTTTTTTCGATATCACTTCTGGAGTATTTTTCACCGGGTGCACAAAGGCCCTTTACGACTCCGCCCTGTTCAACCACCGTTGTAAATACTTTGAATGTACTTTGTTTTACAATATCGGATATATCTTTTAGCTTCATATCGAAGCGTAAGTCTGGCCTATCGGTGCCGTAATCGGCCATTGCGTCTTTGTAAGATACTCTCCGCATAGGTACCTTTACATCCACGTCAAGAATCTGTTTCCAAATTTTTGCTACAAGATTTTCGTGTACGCCGATGACATCGTCACTGTCGACAAAGCTCATCTCGACGTCAATCTGCGTAAATTCTGCCTGCCTGTCGGCCCGTGGGTCTTCATCGCGGAAGCAGCGAACTATCTGGAAGTATTTATCGATGCCGCTTACCATCAGGATTTGCTTAAACAATTGCGGCGATTGAGGCAGTGCATAGAAACAGTTCTGAAACAACCGGCTTGGTACGAGGAAATCCCTTGCGCCTTCTGGTGTGCTTTTTGCCAGCATCGGCGTTTCAATCTCCCAGAAGCCCAGCGCATCGAAATAGCCCCGCGTAATTTTGGTTACGCGATGTCGTAGGTGCAGTTTGTGCTGCATTTCTGTTCGACGAAGGTCAATGTAGCGATTTTTCAGCCGAAGCTCCTCGGACGTTTTTTCGGCGCTATCGATTTCAAAGGGCGGTGTTTTGGAGATATTTAGAATTTCCAGTTGCTCGACAGCCACCTCGATTTGGCCTGTTGGCAGCTTAGGATTTGCCATACCTTCGCTTCTCAGCTGAACAATGCCTTTAGCGGCTATTACCCACTCGCAACGAACTGCTCTCGCTGGTTTGTGTGCACCGGGATGTCTCTCAGGATTAAAGACAAGTTGGGTCAGGCCATATCTATCGCGTAAATCAATGAAAACCAGATTGCCGTGGTCGCGATAGGATTGAGCCCAGCCAGCCAGTGTTACTTTTTTGCCGGCATCGTCCAGCCGAAGCTGTCCACAATTATGTGTTCTTTTTAGCATCGTAAAATCTCTCTTAATCCGTACCCTGTGTTTGAATCTACTAATTAAGGTTCTTTATAAGCATATATTATACGCGTCTTTATGATAGTGCACTGCAGTTATTTCGTCAATAATGGGTTTTTGATATCCAGCCTTCGGCAAAGTTGCTGATTCTGCCGATAAGACTGAGTCAGCGGCTTTTTGTAATTTTTGTAAGACATCGCTACAGAAATGTAAGTATAGGCCGGAATTAGGCTTGTCGGATTTTCTGCAGACAACAAGAACTTTGTGTGAAATATTTTTGATATAATACTTGACAAGATATAAGGTAAAAATTATTTTATATAATGGCGAGAGTATTCAATGGAAACGTTTTAAGTTAGTCATTTACAATGAATATTATCTCCGCCGGTACGAACAAATTCTTTTGAAAATTAGTATATTTGAAAAGAGTTATTTGATAAAACCCATTTTTTAAGCATTCAACAGGGCTGGGGATATCTCGCTTTTTCCTCTCCCTCCGCACCCAGCCCTGTTCTCCTTTTATATACCCAGCCGCAGAGTTTTCTGGGGTTTGTAGTTTTTGCCACCACTGTGCTAAGCTATTAAAAAGCTTGAGATTGAAGTGCCGTATCTGCCCTCTGTTTTTGCTCCTGTCAACTATAAGATGCTTTTGCACCATCTTATCCACTCTCTATTTAACTCCAACATTAAAACACCCAAATATCTGCTGAAAAATCACACAGAACTCTAAAAATCAACGAAAGATTCACTATTTTACAAATTTTAAAAAAAATTTGTAAAAAATCTTACAAAATACTTGACAAAGTTCTAAAATATGTTAATATTTCATCGGTGTTTAGTAATTACTTAACAAACAATAGCATTGAAGGTCAAAAATGCAGCTTTTTTCAAAACAGCTTTCGCCAGCTCATTTGAAGACCTCTCGCCTACAACGAAGCCTATCCCGCTCCGATGCGGCGAGCCTCCGCCGAGACGAGTGGCGGAACTGGACGAGACAAACCTACCACCCCTTCTTCCCCACTTCTGCAGAGATAAGTTTACCCGCCATAAGCATGGCAGGTTTAACCCTGCAAAAGCAGGAGCAAGAAAACTGTGGGTTGGTAATCAGCCAAGAAGGGAGGGGATTTGAGGTGTGATGGTTCGTAATTCACCCTTGCTACTCTGCGAAGCGCTGCGAAGCACGAGTCGCAGTGCTACAGAGAATGGGACGGAAAAAATTCACGATAACCTCTCGCAAAAGACGCTTAAAACAAAGGCCGATTATCGCGACAGAATCGAACTTTTGCACAACAGGGTGAATCTGCTCAAAGGAAAAGATAAACTGCTGATGACAATGTATCTGGACAACAGCAATAGCTTTCGTCAGATGGGTCGGCTGGCTGGAATGGATGAGACAAGCATCTCTCGAAGAATAAACGGGATTATCGAACGGCTGATAGATGGGAAATATATCGCCTGTCTGCGAAACCGCGACAAATTAACCGCCAACGAAATGATTATCGCAAAAGAGTACTTTCTGCTGAGCCTGTCAATAAGAAAAATCGCAGCAAAACGACAATGGACGTACCATCGAACTCGACAAATCATAAAAAAAATCCAACAACATATATTAGCCATGAAGACACAAAGCCACAAAGAAGACCAGAAAAAAGAAACCGCAGAAAATAAAAAATAAATCGGTGAAATCTGTATATTTCGTGATTGAAAAATAATGAAGTAGGAGCTATGCCGACATACAGTATATCAAAAAGCTTTCAATGGAATGGACGGATTAGCGACAAGGTCGCTCAGGTTTGCAGGATGTTCGGCCTGACAGTGGACCGGCTCAAGAATAATCATATCAATTTTAACTGCCGACTTCAAATCAACGATGGTGACATCGTTTATATCACCGGCCCATCGGGTGCAGGTAAAAGCGTACTGTTGGGTGAGCTGGAAAAATCAATCCCTGCATCAGACAGAGTGAACCTCGCTCGAATAAAACTTCCGAGAGACAAAACCCTCATCGATTGTATTGATGGTGACTTTCTCTCCTGCCTTAGAACACTCAGCACAGCAGGTCTCAACGACGTCTTCCGCATTCTCAATCAGCCGGCCAATCTCAGCGAAGGCCAACAATACCGGTTCCGCATAGCGATGGCACTTGCAGAGGGTAAAAAATTTATTTTCGCAGATGAGTTTTGCTCAAACCTCGACCGCATTACCGCTGCTGTGATTTCGCACAATATACACAAATTTGCAAAACGAAAAGGCGTGACATTTGTCTTGGCGGCAAGCCACGATGACATACTTCTCGACCTGATACCTGATGTTCTGGTCGTACAAGAGCTGTCAGGCGAGACGCAGGTTATCTATAAGAAGTCAGAGGTCAGAAGACAGACGATGGACGATGGACGATAGACGATGGACGTACGACGAAAAAGCTGCTCAATATGTAAAAGACTGCAGGTTGTCCCGGGCAACATCGAGGATTACGAATCGCTGTCACATTACCACTACCGTGACTCTCGGCTGGGGCCGTTTGCCGTCATCTTTGCGCTTAGGGGCGATTCTGTGCTGGCTCAGCGAGCAGGCATAAAAACTATCGGTGTTATCGCTTATACAATGCCGACTCCTGCGCTTGAGCTTCGCAATATTGCTACCGGCGATTTATTCGTCGGCCTGGATAGAAGCACTCAGCTGGCGCTTATCAATAAAAATATCCGCAGAATAAGCAGGGTTATCGTTGAGCCGAGATTCCGCTCGCTCGGCCTGGCCACTCGATTAGTCAGCGAGACAATGCCCCTGCTCAATGTCCCCATCATCGAGGCGATGGCGGTGATGGGACTGATAAATCCGTTCTTTGAAAAAGCCGGAATGAAGCCATACAATGCAAAAACTCCCGCAAGATGCTCACGACTCATCGAGGCGTTCAACCTCGCCGGCATAGAAGGACATCAACTCATCGATGCCGAGTATGTACAGCGAAAACTTGACAAGCTCCCAAAAGAACAATCTGAATTTATCGAGCTTGAAATAAGACGCTTTCTGCAAAGCTACGGCAAACGTAGAATGATGCCGCCGGGCCCAGAAAGGACAAGATACATACTGAGCAAACTGACCGACAGGCCGGTCTATTACATATGGCTCAGTAAGAATTTAGAATTGAGAATTTAGAATTAAGAAATATGACAAATCAGATTCAGTCAATACCCTTAGACAAACTCGCCCCACATCCTGCTAATCCTAACCGAATGAGCAAGGCAAATTTTGCAAAGCTCGTTCGCAACATCGAGCGGACCGGCCGATATGAGCCCTTGATTGTCCGTCCAGTATCCGGTATCGAGCATCCAGATTGTTTTCAGATTATCAACGGCCATCATCGCTGGCTGGCCTTAAAAAAGCTTGGCAGAAAAGAGGCAGATGCAATCGTCTGGGACATTGACGATGAGCAGGCAGACATACTGCTTGCAACGCTTAACCGGCTCTGTGGACAAGATGTGCTTGAGAAAAAACTCGCACTTCTAAAACGGCTCAACGAGCGAATGCAAACAAGTGAACTTGCAAAGCTGCTGCCGCAGACAAAAGCCCAGCTCGAAAAACTAATCAAGCTCGACTCCCAACAAGTATCGAGCATCGAGTATCGAGCATTAAGTTTTTCAAATCCGCTGGTCTTTTTCGTAAGTGACGAGCAGCAACAGGTCATTGAAGCCGCGCTTAATTTTGCTCTGCAGGACAATCCCGCCCCTATCAGGGACAGGACTGGGGTTCTTGACTATTCATATACCAACCCACCAAACGACAGGCGGACAAAAGCAACCAAAAGAGCATCAGCACTGTCGGCTATCTGCCAATATTACCTCGACCACAAACAGGCACAAATCAAGGCCCTTTTGGGATTTCAGGTTACGTCAAGGCCTACGCCTTGACGAGAAGGAGTAATCATTGATGGCTAAAACAAAGAATCCGCCAAAAAGACGGCGGACAAGCCTTACAAAGAAGCAGCAAGCAATGCTCGATGAGATATTTAGCGGCGAGCTGGATGAGCAGGCCGTGCTGGAAAAATATAATGTGAGTCGAAACCAATATTACAAATGGCTTACCGATGATTGTTTCGCTGAGCAGTTTGACCGACGCATCGCCGCTGCTTATCGACAGAGCGCCGCTTTGGTTGCGAGGTACGCCACCTTAGCTGCGGCGAAGCTCGTTCAGCTTACTGAATCGGAAAATCAAGAGACCGCCCGCAAGGCCTGCCTTGATATTATTTCTATGCAGCCGGTTGTGCGAGGGGAGACGAGTGACGATAGACGAGGGACGATGGACGAATCCGCCGCAGGCGGCCTATCGCCGGAAACCGCAAGCAAAATTCTGGAAGTCTTAGCACAGGAGCAGAAGACAGATGATCAGGAAATCAGGTAGCAGGAGAACCGGATATCAGGATAACGGGCTAAATCCGACGCCTTTATTAAACTTTTTGCCCAAAATCTTTAATAAAAATTCGCTAATTAAACTTATGTTTAATAAGATTTCATAAAAACGAACCTTTTGCTAAATAGTGGAGTGCCTACCGTACTATGCAGCAGGAAGAAATGGACAGAATTTACAGAGAACTGCCTCCTGAAGAGATTCCCTGGAATATGGAGGTCCCTCCAGACGCTCTGGTCCGGTTAGTAGAGAGTGGAAAAGTGAAACCCTACAAAACTGTTGATTTAGGCTGTGGTGCTGGCAATCACGCTATTTACCTTGCGAGCATGGGATTTGATGTCACAGCAGTAGATATTGCCCCGACGGCGATAAAAATTGCCGAGGAAAAAGCCAAGGTCAAGGGAGTAAAGTGCCACTTTCTTGTAGCTGACGTTCTTAGTGATTTGGATAAAGTTAACGAGGCCTTTGACTTTGCTTATGAGTGGGAGTTGCTGCATCATATTTTCCCCCAGACAAGGGACAAATACGTTCAAAGCGTCTATAGAATGCTTAATCCTGGAGGAAAGTACCTTTCTGTTTGTTTCAGCGATAAGGGCACCCAATTTGGAGGCCAAGGAAAATACAGAAATACTTCACTGGGAACTGTTTTGTATTTCTCATCTGAGGATGAACTGAGAGACCTCTTCAGTCCGCACTTCAAAATAGATGAATTAAAGACAATAGAAATAAAAGGTAAATCTGTTTCCCACCTTGCAAACTATGCTTTTATGGAGAAAAGATGAAAACGCAAAGATTAGCCGCTATTGATGAGATAATCCTTTTGCCAAATAGTGATGTAGTTCTGTGGATGAGGGATGTTGCGCAAATCAATAGAGATGCAAAAAAAGAGAGACGGTGGTCCGTTCTTTATATTTTTTCTTTATATCTGTCCAGACTCGTCTCTCTTGTATCATCATCTGTGCCTCCAAGGCCCACAGCAGCGCCAGCCCATGAAGCACAGTCTCATATAAGTCTATCTGTATAAAGTATACGCAGTTTATAGAAGTGTGTTGGAAAAAAAGCAAAAAAATTTGCCTTATCAATGGAGGGTGACAGCAATGTCAAATCTGACGCTATTTGAACCGATGTCTGCAGGCCTCGACAAGGCCGCACATACTTATCACCAATTAAGACGGACTCTGCCAGCGACAAGACACGATCTAAAAAATTACGCCAAGGTTTTTCTGGGCATCGACATCCCGAACGAAAGAATCTGCCCAGAGCATAATGCACCTATGGACTATCTCTGGCACAGCTTCACTGCAGACCTTGCACATATACGAGGGACGAGGGACGAGAGACGAGGGACAAAAAACGCAGATTGCGTTGTCTGGGCCAACCGGGCCGGCGGCAAGACCGAATTAGCTGCCGTCGCAACGCTTTTAGACTGTATCTTTAAGCCCGACTGCCGCATCAGAATCCTCGGCGGCTCGGGCGAACAATCCGGCAGGATGTACGAATATATGACCAGCTTCCTAAACAATGGCTTTGACGAGTTTCTCTCCAGTCCGGCTCTAAAAACAAAATGCCGATTTATAAATGGCTCATCCATAGAGGTCCTGACGCAGTCGGCGACAAGTGTTCGAGGCCAGCACATCCAGAAGCTCCGCTGCGATGAGGTCGAGCTTTTTGATGAAGATGTCTTTTCTGCTGCGAAGTTCACAACACAAAGCACGGACAATATCATCGCTGCGATGGAGACCATCAGCACGATGCACCGCCCATACGGCCTGATGCAAAAAATCGTCTCAGATGCACAAAAGCTTGACACGCCGGTCTTCAAATGGTGTGTCTGGGAGGTAATCGAAAAATGCACCGACAGAAACTGCTCGCAGTGTCCCTTATGGAGCGATTGCCAGGGCAAGGCAAAACGGGCAAACGGCTATCTGAAAATTGATGATTGTATTACGCAGATGCGCCGTGCAAGCAGGGCGGCTTTCGAGGCGGAGATGCTATGCAAAAGACCTTCGCTGGAAAACATCGTTTTTAACGAGTTCGACCCTGACCCGCATGTTAAGTCTATCGATTATGACCCGAATCTGCCTTTGTATCGCTCGCTCGATTTCGGCTTTGTCAATCCGTTTGTATGCTTATGGATTCAGGTCGATAGTACCGGCGTCGTGCGGGTGATAGATGAGTATGTCCGCACAAGGGCTACGGTTGATGTCCATGCCGATGAGTTGAAAACCAGAACGCCCTGCAGTGAAGAAAAAGTGGCAGCAACCTTTTGCGACCCAGCCGGTGCCGGTGTGAATGATGTCACCGGCACGAGTACCGTTCGCGAACTGCGTTCGCTCGGCATACAGGTTCGCTATCGCAAAAGCACTATCCTTGAGGGCATCGAGCTTATTCGAAGGGCCATCCGCCGTGGCGACGGCAAAAACTCGCTTATTATCTTACCCAGATGCCCCCGCTTGATAGAGGCCCTGCGTTGTTATCATTATCCGGATTCGGGTACTGCTGATAATGAGCTGCCGTTGAAAGACGGCCTATACGACCATCCCATCGACGCCTTACGCTATTTCTTCGTTAATTACACCCAACCAGCCAAAACCGTATCAAGAAGGTATTGAAAGAAAAAGCTTAGAAATCCGCCTAAAAACGCGGAAATGTTTAAAATTTTCTGTATTTCAGAAAATTTCTTAAAGGATTACGATCAAAATATCGTATAATATTCTGGGAAACAGAATTTGGAGGTCAAATATGGAAATCGGCAAAAGGTTAAAAAATGCGAGAGAATCTATCGGTTACACATTAGAGAAAGCTTCTCAGGAAAGCGGTATCGGCCAGTCATCTCTTAGTGAATTCGAAAACAACAAGCGAGAGCCAAAATTTTCGCATCTTAGCAAGTTAGCCGAGGTTTATAGAAAAACGATAGAATTCTTTTTGACTGATAAATTACTGCCAGAAGAAATAATGCTCTGGCGTGACGAGCCGGGCACCGATGAAGAAAGGAAGAAAACTGAGGTAGAATTTAAGCAACTCTGCCAACAATATCACAATCTTGAGATACTTATGGACGAAGTCAAAGAGCCTAGGTTATCAGCGCCAGATATTAATGAAATTGAAAAATTTGATTATGACCAAGCTGAATTATTCGCGAAGAAGGTGCAGGATATATTCCGTCTTGGTGACGTACCTATTGCATCTCTTAAACGTAGACTGGAAGAAGTCTACTATATAAAAATATTCTATCTGGATTTCTCTGGAAGTGCTATATCGGTAGTATCTAAAGAATTCGGTCCTTCTATCCTTCTTAATGCCAAGAACAAACAATGGCGACGAAGTTATGACCTCGCTCATGAACTATTTCATATTTTGACGTGGAATATTTTTAGAGGCAAGAATACAATCGCAGATATTGATGAGGATAAACTTGCTAATGCATTTGCAAGTCGACTTCTAATGCCGGAAGAATCTATTAAAGATAGAGTTAAACAGAGCCTGAACGATGAAGGCCAGACAAGCTTGGATAAACTGGACGACATAGCAAGGGAATTTGACGTTTCTTTGGATGCGCTTGTTTATCGAATAGCCCGACTTTTCAAGATTCAAAAGGATGAGACTGATAAATACCTTGATGCTGCTAAAAGACTTGCACAAACGCATAAGCCAAGGCCATCATATGAGCCGGCTAGATTGCCTGAAAGATATTGCGATTTGGCTCAGCGAGCTCTTAATGAAGGAAAACTATCTCTTATGCAGTTTGCTAAATACATGGGAATAAGTTATAAAAAGGCCCAGGAATATCTTGCGGAAGATGAGGATTTCAAGGATAAAAAAATTTCAATTTCTGTTACTTGACGCTGGGCCGATTATCACGCTCTTTGAATTGGGTATTTGGGACGAGTTTCTTAAAAGATGTGATGTTTCAATTTCGCAAACAGTAGCGAATGAAGCTAAATGGGCTAGCCAAGAATTCGAAGATGTCAGAATAGATCTTGAATCATACAAAGACAAAGTTAACATTTTTGATATCGAACCTTCTACAGCAAAATCATTTCTTGATAAGTTTAATGAATTGTACAAAGCTATAATTCACGCTGGAGAAAAAGAAACCTTGGCATTTCTATGTAACTCTTCCGAGCAGTACCTTTTATGTTCTGGCGATAAAGCAGTTTACCAAGTTCTCGGCTTACTCGGAAAAGGCGAACAAAGCATTTCATTAGAGGAGATTTTAGACCAAATTGGCCTGACTCAAAGCAGATTAGGTCGGCAATACACCAAAAAATTTCGCGAGATATGGATTCATAAGGGCCAGACAGACTCTATCCAAAACAAGGGCTTCATTTAGCTCTCTACCTATTCCTTCGTTAATTACACCCAAACAGCCAAAACCACATCCAGAAGATATTAATTCCATCCGCCGATTTTCCCCTTGACATTTTCTACTTTATCCTTTTAGATATATGCTTACCAAGGAAGGCTGGGTATGGAAGCTCGGCAAAGGCCATTCCAAGCTTTACACACAAAATCGCTGTTTAATGCCCAAGAACGGAGTAGAAAGGGTCATAACGATGAAAACACGACTGATTAAAGCGCTCACATTTGCGATTATATTGGCTTTTTCGGTACTTACTGAAAGTCAGCCGGCTATCGCGGTCTCATTAATGCCTAATGTAGATGGATCTATTCGGGATGGACTATACTCACTCAAAGACGGTATTCCAGACTATATTGGAGATGGCGTTGCCGTTCAAGTACTAGATGTTGAACGTCCTTCGTTGCCGTTTGAAGACCGCGGAATTATCGAGTTCGCTCTTCCCGCAATACCGGTGCCTATAGTGCAGGCACAACTATCATTAAACGTCCATAGCTCAGAACAGCCCTATCCTTTTACGATTGACGTATTTACCTATACAGGCGATGGCTTATTGTCACTGGATGACTTTAACGCAGGTTCATTTTTTACCTCATTTGAGTATTCGCTGGAACCATTTATCACCTTGGATGTTACAGATGTCATAAAGGATTTATATGCTAACGGCGATGATTTTGCCGGATTTAATTTCCAATTTGCAATTCCCTCTACAATTGCGGTAAATGGCCCATATTTGTCTTTTAATTCTTTGGAATTTCCGCCAGCGGCTGATTTAACAATAACATCCATTCCTGAGCCGGCAACTGTACTTCTTTTTTGCCTCGGCGGACTTCCCCTGCGTCGCCGCAAATAAGGCGATACTTTGCCGGCAATTCCCATCTGCAAGTCTGAAATGTCTGAAACCAAACAAAGTCTTTCTATCAATTAGCTTTTGGCACCTTGGAAATAATCTCTTTTACTTCTGTCGAACTAAAGGCTGGCAGGGTCTGCGTCCTCACATTTCCAAGCGATGCAAGCCCAAGTAATGCCGCAGCAACCGCCTTATCATCAGGGGCCTCCAAAATCATCACCGCATCGTGAGCCCCTATTGTCCAATAGATCTCTTTCATTTTTACACCCACGCCCTCGGCCATAGCTCCGAATTTAGCCGCCCTGTCGGCGGTAGCATCGAAATTCCGCACACCCTGCTCGGTGAAATTTACAAGAGATATGAATGTAGCCATAATTAGTCTCCTTTCTCTGGCATCCGATTTCAACCACTATCCAGCTATTTTATACCGGCATAAGCAAACTGAAAGCGTGAAATGCCCAAAGTTGCAGATTATTTTTTCATGATGAAAACCAGCAATAAATTTGCCGCCTTTTGTTTTCTTTGACTTTTGATAAAATCTCTTATACACTGTAAAAGGTCAAAACCTTTGGTGGCAAAAATATGAACTATCAGTTTGACAAAGACAAAATATCACAGCATGTGGTCAAATATGGCGTGGATATTCGGCCCGCCATATCCGTCAAGGGCGACAAAACAGAACTGCAGGACTTCTGCAACCGGCTCATTGAGCAGTTCCCACAGGCGTTTGAGACCATAGTGTCAGGACCCAGTCAGCTTCGAGTGCAAAAAACTTTCGTCTTATCCGGCGATAAGCAAATCGAACTGCCAACATTTCTATTAACCGCACGAGGGCCTTTTTTCACATTTCCACAGCGACTGTTCATTAACGAAGTGCAGAATATAGATATCCCAGAAAAAGATAAAATATTTCGTAAAGCCCTCGATGAATTAAGAAATGCATTTGCAAACAAAAAAGTGCCGCGTGTTGGTGTGATTAACGAATTGGTTTTCGACACAGGCGAAGTCAATTCCGCCCAGATTCTCGCCAGCAACCTGAAAAATGACGTCTGGAGAGAGAAGATACAAAATCTAACTATTCGCCTTCAGACACCTACCCAAGACAAAAATGTCAATCTGGAAATAAGGCCAACCCATGCAGAACAAAAAGGTAAAAAAGCTATAGAATATGACGGAGATATGAGGTTCGGCCTGATTGTAAACGTCGATATTAACAACCGGCAAACCAAGGACAATCTAACGAAGGCTGATATAAATGACATCCTTGTATTTGCCAACGACTATGTTCCCGATGAGCTAATCAAATTTTTGAATAACGAATATTAACCCGTTTTTTCAAAGTGAACTTCAGCCACGCCCCGTTAGAAACAAGACGTCAAGTTCTCACGGGGCACGAAAACACAAAGCAAGTAAAAGGAAAAGATTTTACATCGGCATAAGCCATCTTGACGATTGCTAAGTGGGAGGTTATACTAAGGGTAGAAATCGAACAGATTTTCAATACTACGGCAGGGCCTCGGGCTACGGTGGGCTTCGCCCTGACGAGTGGATATAAAAGATGTCGGGAAGGACTCCCAAAGCAGTAGTGGTTGGCGCCACCTACGTGGATATGGCGATAAAGTGCAGCCAAATCCCATCGCCAGGACAGAGCGTTTCCGGCTCGTCACTTTCCTATACAGCTACCGGCCCGGGACCTAATCAGGCGGTACAAGCAGCTCTGTGCGGCTGCGAAGTGCATCTTATCAGCAAGGTCGGCGGCGATGCATTTGCCCAAATGGCCAAGACAAGTCTGGCTGAGTTCAACGTCAATACCGACTTTGTTTTTACCGCTGAGGCCAAAAACACCGGCGTTGTTGTAACGCTGGTTAATGCCGAAGGTGAAAACGCTGTCTGTTACTACACAGGAGCAAACAGCGCTCTACAACCAAAGGATATCGACTTTGCCGAGCAGCTTATCTTTGAAGCTGATGTGTGTCTGATACATGGCCGATTGCCGCAAGATGCGATTGTAAGGGCCATTCGCTGCGCGGAAGTTCACGGCACAAAGGTTATTTTCGACCCTGTTAGGCCGATAGAACAGCCCAGCCTCGCCCTTAGCAAGGGCGGGGTCAGCCAGGAAACTCACGATTCGCCAAGCGAGTATTTCTCGGTCGATATCCTCATCCCGAATCTTTACGAAGCAGCCGAGATTACCGACCAGTCTGACGCAAGTATGCGAACCGCCAAGATGATTGGCTCCGACCTTGTAGCTCGTGGAGTGGGCTGTGCCGTCATAACGATGGGCAAGCGCGGCTGTATGGTTGTTGACAGGGCTGGCGCCGACCATATTCCGGCCTTTGAGGTTGACCTTGTTGACCAAACGGGCAGAGGCAATGCATTCGCCGGTGCTCTGGCTGCCTATTGTGCGGTAAAGGATGATGTAAGAGGTGCGGTAAAATTTGCATCTGCGGCAGGGGCGCTTGCCTGCACGAAGTTCGGCTCGATTGAGGCGATGCCAACTAAAGCGGAGATTATCGAGCTATTGCAAAAACAAGAGCCGGAGTGATGACCTCGATGCTTGATTCTCGATGCTGGATACTGGATTCCACCTTCGGCGGATAAAGCTGGATACTGGATACTCGATGCTTCCCCCTTCGCTAAAGCTTCGGCGGACAAGCGATGCTGGATGCTCGATACTTGACGAGAATCGGGGATCGAGAATCGAGAAATTTTTTCTTGACATTTCTCAGGGATAGTCTACAATAAATATTAGATATTTTAGTCGTTCAGAGGAGGAGCGGCCCCGCTTCGCCTTTGGCTATGCCGAGGCGAGCATTTCTTAATTTCACACGGACGGAAAAGCAGGATATCAGGAAATCAGGCAATTAGTGCCTTTGTGGCAGGAAGTTTGAGGAGGTGTGAAGGTGAAGGGTATAAAGACAATATTTATTGCAGCGGTCGTATTGTTACTGTGCGCTTGCCCGGCACATGCGTTAATAGAATTCAAAGATGGCCTGACACACGACATCGACTATCAAATCATCGACTATGTCTACGTGGACTCTCAGACACCATATATGTACACCACAGTAAACTGGCTGGCTGGTGCGCACGCCAGAGCCCTTATTGGATGTGAACACAGCAGAATAAATATCCTCGGCGGCTCAGTAGGCTTTCTTGAAAGCTGGGATTTTAGCCAGGTAGATATCTCCGGCGGTTCAATAGAAGATCGGCTTGACAGTTGGGGTTCCAGCCAGCTAAATATCTCCGGCGGCTTTATATATGGTCTTGTCAGTTGGGAATCCAGCCACGCAGATATCTCCGGCGGATCAATAGGAGACCTTGTCAGCTCTAGCTCCGGCCAAATAAATGTCTTCGGCGGAACAATAAGCGGTGACTTGAGACTATGGGGGCAGAGTAAGATACGAATATTCGGCTATGATTTTGCCGTCGATGGTCAGCCATTAGGTTACGGAGAACTTACCAGTATCTATGGTGGCTTGCCTGACTATGAACCCCTTAGGCACCTGACGGGCACGCTTTTAAGCGGTGAACTATTTGATAATGATTTTTATATCGGCAACGATGCCAGAATTGTTCTTATTCCGGAACCTACAACTCTCTTGCTGCTCGGCATAGGCGGATTGGTGTTGAGGAAAAGACGCAGATCTTGGCACTCGATGCTTGATTCTCGATATCTGATTTCCGGCTCTTGGTTCTAAGTCCTTAAACCACAAGGGATTACAAAAGAATCTGCTATAAGTAGCCGCTATATATAGACATATAAAAAATTTTCGACCAAATACGCAGGTAGTTGCGCGCAAAAATCGAATTTTTCAAAAAAATTTTTATTCCTTCTCTTACAAACACTTACGCAAAATCCCACCTTAAAAAATTAGCCAATTTTCGACCAAATACGCAGGTTCATCCAATTACAGAGAGCTTTGATTCCGCCTTCGGCGGATAAAGCTCGATGCTCGTGTATCATTGCGAGGCCTGCCTTGCAGGCCGTGGCAATCTCAAGTGAGTGGACGAGTGAGATTGCTTCGCTAACGCTCGCAATGACGATAGTTGGATACTCGAAAGTGGAGATAGATATGGGATTTGAGCTTGATATTTTTAACTCGGCTGAGTGCGAGTCGGAACCACAGCAGGGCCTTCGCCCTGACGAGCTTGATGCGGATTTCCTCGAATGGCTTGTTGATGAGCACTCGGTTGATATACAGAAGCACTTTACAAAGCTGTGGGAATATTATGCAAATCCGACGTATGAGCTAAATGGCATAAGCGGCTACGACAAAAGGACGAGCGAATCAGGCAGGTGTTATGTGCAGGCGCAGGAGTATGGTCTGCCTGCGAGGATAACGGGCCTGGCGCATTGCAGTGATGCTGGAGTATTTGGCGGCCGGGCAGTCAAAGATGTGCAGCGAAAAGAAGTAGTTGTTGAAAATGATATTGCCTGGCGAATAAACGCAGCGGTTGACTTTTTGTTCGGCAAACCAATTAGTTTTGTTTCGAGGTCGCCGGATAGCCAAAAACGCTCAGAGATTGAAACCATATTAAAGGCGGTTTTTGTGGCTAACGGCGGAATCGGATTTTTCCAGGATATGGCGGTGCTCGGAGGTGTTTACGGTTTTGTCGACTGCCTAATCAGGCCTGGCACAGATATCTTAGAACGCACTTCGTCTTCCTTCTCTTCCTCCTCACCCTCTAAAAAAACTTCGTTCGAAGATGTGCTGCAATTGGCACGGACAATCGGCCTTGAGCTGATTGAAGCACCGAGAGCACTGCCTGTTCTGGATGAAAACGACTACAAAAAAACAAGGTTCTACGTGCAGCACTTCTACCAGAAAAGAAATGCGATGACCAAGAAGAACTCTTTTCTTTCCAACCTGTTTACGTGGGGCAGGCAAAGCGGCGATACTCGGCAGGTGGTAGTGGTAACAGAGGTTACATCGGACTCGGCCTGGCAGAGATATGAAGACAAACAGCTCGTTGCGGAAGGTGAATTACCGTGGGGATTTCTGCCGGTGGTGCATATCCAGAATATCGCTCAGCCATATTATTACGAGGGGCTAAGTGATGCCGAGCCGCTGATACCGCTGCAGGATGAGCTTAATACGAGATTAAGCGACAGGGCAAGCAGGATTACGTTCCAGTCGTTCAAGATGTATCTTGGAAAAGGCATAGAGGGCTTTGAGGACAGGCCCATCTCTCCAGGCAGGATGTGGTACACGGATAATCCAGATGCGGCTATTGAGGAGTTTGGAGGAGATGCTGCGGCGCCAAGTGAGAGTTTACACATTGCTGAAATCAGGGAGGCGATGGACAAAGCAAGTGGTGTAACGCCTCTTGTAGCTGGGGTTCTCAAGAGCAAGCTCGGCAACCTGACAAGTGCGGTTGCTCTTCGACTAACGCTTATGGGAATGCTGTCCAAAACCGAACGGAAGAAATTTACATACAGCGAAGGGCTGAAAAAAATCTGCCGGTTTGTTCTGGCAATACTCGATAAGGCTGACATCTACAAGACCTCTGAGTGCCAAAGAGAGATTGATGTTATTTTCCCCAGCCCGCTGCCGGAAGATATGACGGAAAAACTAAAAGAGGCCCAAATTAAAAAAGAGCTGGGCGTGCCAACTGAACAGGTGCTCAGAGAGTTAGGATATGAGAGTCCATAGTTCGTTGTTCACCGATGAACTATGAACTCAAAACTATGAACGTAAAGGAGTTTTTATGAGTCAGATTGACACAGAAGCAAATGTTCTGTCAGAGGCAGAAGAGTCAGCCGGTGACAGCGATAACTTAAAGCTTGTTCCGGTGGCCGAATCAATCCGCTATCGCAAGAGGGCACAGAGTGCCGAGAAAAAGGCCGAGGTTCTATCTGAACAATTGGCACAAGCCAAGTCGCAGCTAACAAAGCTGTCTGAGCAACTAAGTGACATTCGGACCGAACAGAAACTGGCGCGCAGACTTGCTGCTGCCGGAGCAGCTGATGTGGAAACAGCTGTGTTAATTGCCAAAGCAAGACTAAACGGCGAAACAGAAGCGGATCTGGAAAGTGTTGTTGAGCAGTTGAAAAAGGAAAAGCAATATCTGTTCGCCCAACCTGGAGAAAGTTCGACGATGAAGATTACTAAAACCGCAGGGGCAAGGCAGCGAGTGACAAGCAGTCAGGCGACTCTCGAAAGAGCAGCCAAAAAAGCGGCAACCACAGGTAATCGAACAGATTTGCAGGAGTATCTGAGACTGCGAAGAAATTTTTTATGATTATGGTAACTGGTAATCGGTAATCAGTAACAATTTAACCGGTTACCATTTAACCAATCACTAATCGAAAGGAGAATTAGAAGATGGCTTTTACAGGAAAAGCAACTTATTCAACGGGAACGACTCTGCCGGAGCTTGCAGAGGATGTATCAGATTTAATCGGGATAATTTCGCCTTATGAGACACCATTGCTGGATGCTTTGGGCGACCCGATGAGAGAGGCAACGAGCACACATCATGAATGGCTTGAGGATGAGCTTTTGCCTAATAAGGATGCTATCAACGACAGTACCTGGACCGACCCGAGTTCCGATACGGAGTTTGATGTTGACCATGGCAGCAGGTTCCGCATAGGTGACCAGATTCAGGTCGAAAGCAGCAAGGAACTGATGCTCATAACCAATATTAACGGCGATACACTGACGGTAGTTCGCGGATATGCGGGGACAATACCAGAAAATCTGGCTGATAATCAGGTAATCAACATTCTCGGAAACGCTGCTCTTGAAGGGGCGGACAAACCCGGCGTCAGATTTACCAACCGCAGCCGGTGTGGTAACTACACGCAGATATTTACTGCTGCAGTGGAGGTCAGCGGAACAGATGTGGCTGCGAGCCAGTTAGGTATAGCTGACGAGATGGATTACCAGAAACAGCAACGTCTGCGTGAGCTTCTTCGTGACCTGGAAAATACCGTTATCAACGGAGGCCAGCCGACGAGCAATCCCCAAGGCAGCGGCTCAGCACGAAGGTCAATGAAGGGAATTATTCAACACCTTTCAACAAACGTATTTCATACCGGTGACAACGGCTTTCCGACAGGCAGTGACCTTAATGAGGCCAAGATTAATTATGTGCTCAGAAAGATTTGGGAAAGCAGCTCCGGCAACGTGAACCTGATTGTGGTCGGCGGTTTTCAGAAGCGAAAGATAAACACTTTCAGCTCCGATAGCCGAACCTACACGGCCAGCGATACTACTTTCACCGATATGATTAGCATTTATGAAAGTGATTTCGGTGTTTGCAGAATTGTTACTTCGCGATGGATTCCGCAAGATGCAGTGCTAATGCTGGATTCGTCCCGCATCAGCGTGCTGCCTTTGGCAGGGCGGAGCTTTCATTTCAAGCCGTTGGCAAGCGGCGGTGACTACGAGTGCGGTGAACTGATTGGCGAATATACCCTGGAGCCTAAAAACGAAGTAGCACATGGGCTTATTCGTGATCTGGCTACCAGTTGAAATTAGCGAACAGCGTATAGCAGATAGCAAACAGTGCATAGTGCCTGAACACTAAACACTATACGCTAATCGCTGTGAAAGAGGGTTAAAAATGGTTAGTTTCTCAAATGATGCGGACATTTTGAAATATGAGCCGATACTTTTCACGCAGCTTTATCTGCCGGGACAAGTACTAACAGCAGGGACAGGCGGGATACTTACAGGGACGATATTTACCGCAAGCGGTGCAGATTTTGTAAACGCGCAGGTCTGTAGCGGCGGAGTTATATACCTAAAGTCTGCTGATGGCTCGCTTGATGGGGCGTACGAAATCGTTTCCGTGGATTCGGCGACGCAGCTTGCTGTTTCGGTAATCAGGACATACTGCGATGATGAGTCGATAGCGCCGCCGGCTGCGACAGACGCATCCTGGCGCATCAGTACCTTCGGACCGCAGACAGCCGAAGCCGGATTTCAACTGACTGAATACTTCGGTATTGCGCCGGGTAATCCTACCAGCGATTATTCTGCCGAGGATATTCTCAATACGGATGTCTTAAGGGCGGCGTCGGTTTTTGCGGTCATCTCAGGTGTATATGCGATGTTGGCCAGTAAAGCCGAAGACGAGAATTTCTGGACCAAGAGTTTATACTACCAGAAGCTTTTTGAAAAGGCAAGGCAGCGGTGTCGGTTTGGTATCGACCTCGGCAGCGATGGAGTGGCTGACGTTACCAAAGTCGGCGCCTCTGTAAGGCTGGTGCGGGATTAGTGCAGAAGGACAAATTATGAGCGTAACTCTGGATGGACAAGATTTGTTCGATGAGTCCGCCGCAGGCGGATTAGAGATTGAGGCGTCAAGTATAAAGCGAGCTTCTGTAGAAAAGGCAATGCCAGGATTGGACGGCGTGCTTAGCATCGACCTGGGCCAACGCAGCAGGCAGGTAACACAAAAAGGTGTACTGCGTACGAGAAGCAAAGCACAAATGGATACCAGAATCGGCGCAATATCAGCTTATATGGATGGCGAGACGCACACGCTGACAAGAGGCGATGGCCAAAGTTTTGACAATCTGAGAATGGATGTTTTCAAGGTCAGTAATGAGCGAGCCGGCGGCAGCGGCGTAGCTGTCGATTATGAAGTCGTTTATACACAGCTAAGGATTTAGAGGCAATGGGACTGAGCAGCATTGGCATTGAAAGTGTAATGGTTTTTGAGCTGCCCTGCGGTATCTGGGCGGGCGGGGGATATATAGCGAGCACCCGGACAGCGCTGGTGAAGTGGCGGTCGAGCTTCAATGACAGGTTTTATCAGGTTTATGTCAACGGCCGGTATGCGGGGGTAACGGTTGACAGTCAGCAAAGACGGATGCTCGTTCCGCTGCCCGTATCTTTGGAGGCGCCGGTCAGGATTAAAGTTTTCGCCGTTGAGGCCGGGCAGGCGGACACTGATTTTAGTGATGAGCAAAATTGGCCCGCGGGCCTGGGCGGCCGAGTAAGAATCGCTGTGCAGCGCAGCCAGAGTTTACCGGTTGGCGCAACCTGTCAAATCTACTTTGACGCGGGCACGGGGCAAATTGATTACGACGCTCCGCTTAATGATTCGCCGATAAGAATCTGGCCGGCCTGGCAGGATAAAGCGGGCTTTGGGATGAGCAGCTTTGGCAAAAGTGATTTTGGTTACGATTCGTCGGCGGCTGTCGGGTTTGGAAAGGGCGGCTTCGGTTGCGGAGACTTCGGCCTTGATGCTGATTCGCTTCAGTGGATAAGTCCGTCATTAGCTGCGGGTGTTTACAAATTCGCCGTCAAAGTAACCGATGAAGCGGGCAATCAAAGCGGTCCCATAGAAACGGGGCCGATTACGGTAACGCCGCTGCCGAAACCGGCGGAGCAGATAAGCATTTGTTCATTCGATAAACAGATGAATCAATTGGTACTGAGTATTTCATAGAATAACAAGGGGAAAATTATGGCTGAAGTATATCCATCCGACAACGAACTGTTAAATATACAATCTGACGGCGAAACCGGTGTTGAGTATATACCGACCGGTACAGCACCCTATTATCTGCACTTTAGAAAATTATTGTATCGGTTATTGCTCGCTGTGCGGCGTGCGAATGATTTACGGGTCTATGACGAGGGTGGACTGAATATAGGCGTCAAGGCAGGGGCATTCTGGCTTGGTACGGAGCTGGTTAGTTTCCCCGGCTCGTCGGGCAATACCTTAGCGGATGATAAAGCGAATATTTATGTCTATCTGGACCCAGTTGGCAATCTTATCACCGACGAATACAGCAGCTTCCCGGATATGGCGATCACGCCTCATATCCGCTTGGCGATAGTAAGTACGTCAAGTGGTGATATAGATTCGATAACCGACTGTCGGGCTGGTCATAATATCGTTATGCCGTATGGAGCCGGTGGAGTGAAGAAGAAAATCGAGGTGTATACCACAGACGATACACTTACAGCGGCACAATCTGGTAGTGTTCATACAAATCTCGGCGCCACCGGTGTAATTACCATCACATTACCCGCATCAGCTCCTGCAGGAACAGTGTTTACATTTGCGGTTCAATCAACACAAGAGCTGCGGGTTGATCCCGGCACAGTGACTATTCGGGATGATAGTGGTCAAACTGCTGATAAATACAAATCAGCCAATACCATAGGCGCTTGCATTACTTTAGTAGCCGATTCTAACGGCAACTGGACAACGATAGCCAAGAATGGAACCTGGACCGAAGAAGCGTAAATGAACCCCGCCCTTGCGAAGAGCGGGATGAAGGGAAATAAAAATGCTTATTCCAACAATTAGACCTCCTGCACGCGGTGTTTTGCCATCATCAATAGGATTCAAAAATGCTGTTTGTATGAATCCTGGTGATAATTTGATTACTAAATATAACTGGCTGAAATCATCTAACCGCGATGGTCAAATGGGGGCTTTATCGGCAACGAATCGTAGAACATTAATTCTTACTCCAGGGAAATATATTCTTACGGCAGAATTAGAACTTGATACAGATTATGTGGATATTACTGGAGTATCAGGTCATGCAACAGATAGCATCATAACGAGAGGCACAGGAGGTTCTGCGGTAAATCAAAGTGCCAGTGATGTAAAATTAAGCAACTTTACTATAGAGACGACAGGTGAAGGTTCTGGAACGGATTTTGGATTTGAAATCACGGCATCAGACAATACCCCAAGTTTCTATCAAAATATGCACTTTATAGGAACTTCCACAAGCGCAAAAAAGGGATTTCCTGTATTTGGTACCAATGATTTAGGTGGTACCTGGATAAATTGCCACGCGACCGGTTGGGCTTGGCGTGTAGCAGCAAATAAAAAATTAAAAGCTAAGATGTTCGATTGTATATCTTGGTTTGATGAAATTGGACAATATAGTAGTGCGTTTAGTACTTGGTATGGTTATCAATCTTTTGGAGGCGATACTGCTGGTGCTGACTGTAGCGGATTATTTGTCCGCTGTATAACAGGGTATGGGGGGTTCGGAGGTTGCGGAACCTGGGGCTGTAACTGTAGCGGTACTTTTATTGATTGTATGAGTGGTAGTAATTCCTGGGCGTTGCAAAGACAATTTACCGGACTTGCAATTAGATGTATAGCAGGCCTCCAAAGCTTCGCTGCGGGTAGTACCTATGATGGAGTCAATGCTAAGTTTGCTGGCCAATGTATAGACTGTGTTGTTTCTGGGAAGGGTGTCGATGGACTTGATAAGTATTTAGGAGAGAATTATAAATCCCTTGGTATGGGGGGCGGTTCTTCTAAAGGTATTTGCGGTAATGCGAAAATTATAAATTGCAGGTATGGATACGATTCTGAGTATGCTCGTGGTATTTCAAAAGCTTGTAGTAATTTAATAGCAATAGATGGAGAGCAGGCTACACATACAACAGCTTTTACAGGAGGGGATAATTCAAACATAACTATGACTGCAAAAACAATTGGGAAGGATGGAAATCAGATTTCATTTAAGGTATTTAATGTACCACCAGGATGGTCGGTCAGTTTGTCTGGAAAACAAATCTCTGTAAAAAAGACCACTGGACTGCAAAAAACAGCAACTGAGCTTCAAGCCTTATTAGAAGGGAATGGGGATGTTGCAGCTTTAATAACAGTTACGCAGATAGGGGACGGTTCAGGTTACATTGATGATATACACTCAGAAAAGTTTTTTGAGGGCGGGGCAGATAGACCACAAATCAAAGGAAACCATCCAATTATGCCAGCTAAATGTACAGCAGATACAACAGTTTACGCCTTCGACAATGGCCATAGTTATACGAACGAAGAAGCGACCGGAGATATTACGCTATCATTGCCCCCTGCGATTCCTGGTTTTGAATATAGATTTATCGTTATGGCCACTTACCAATTGCGTATCGACCCTTATGGTTCGGAAACTATTGCAATTAACGGCACGCAGCAGGATGCTGGTAAGCACATTTGGGCAGATGCGGCGGGTGAAAGCTGTTTATTAAAATGTGTAAAAGCTGGTCAATGGGAGCAATTTGATGCACTTGGAACATGGACGGCAGAGGCATAATAACCAAGAGGGACATAATTTATGGCAAATGAAATTCATGTAGATTATGAATCAGGCAACACGCTTTATGCAGTTGTCCGTAATAGTGTAGGACAGGTATGGTATGTGGCAGGGCAGGTCTTCGAGAGCTGGGGCACAAGCGGTCGGGATGCTGATGATTATGATATATCCCTGACTAATAAAGATGGTGATAGATATGTTGGCGATTTAGATACCAACATTTCTTCTGGGCGATATACGATTCAAGTATTCTTACAGACAGGAGCTAATCCTGCGGACAGCGATGACCTTGTAGGAAGCGGCGAAATAATCTGGACGGTCAGTGGTGAGCTGACTGCTGATAAGATGCTTGCTAATAAAGCTGTCCAAGAGAAATCGACCGGCAAAATTGATTACTACGATGACGATGGTGAGACTGTTATCTTGACTCATACTCCAACCGATGGAGAATCCACTCTAACCAGGACGCCCAACTGATGGAATCCAAGTGGCAAAAAGATGCTTTATTCTCCGGCATGACAGCCAATGCCTTCAAGCTCGGAACTGTGCTTAGTTTGGGCTGGTTCTGGATGCGCATTGCCGGCTGCTCAGTGCTTCATCGCGGGCCCAGTATGGAAAGAATAGATTTTGATAATCTATTGGCGGTGGCCGACTTAAATGCCGACACAATCTCGCCGCCGAGCTATCTTGCGCATGATAACAGCTCGACATATTTCTATGTTGTTCGTCGGGTCAATAGATGCGGGTACCAGGAACATACATTATCTGCCGCGATTAAAGTCTCAATAGATGCCGATGGCAACCTGATAAAGCCGCAGCCAAATAAGATTTTCAGCCGGTATGCCAGACAGGTGGACAGCGATAAGGTACAGCTGCTCTGGTATTATTGCCCTGTCGGACAAAAGTCCGGGCCAAAGTATTTCAGGATTTATTATGATGGTGGAACGGGTCAAATCGACTATGAAAGCCCTATTGCAACGATGGATTATGAGGGACGGAGATTTTACAGCTATTTAACTAACGCACTTGACGCGGATAAATACCTGTTTGCTATAAGGGCCGAATATACCAGCGGCGTATCGAATAGTACAAAAGCTTCGTTAAGAATCCAGCTTAATACGATAAATCCGGATGCAATCGACATTTTGAATGTTGAAGCTGTCTGATGCTTGATACTCGATACTGGACTCTCGTCGAGCCTCAAATATCGAGAAGCGAGATAAGATATGTCTAATAGAATTGATTTTTTCCAGCCGGTTCAAAACGAGTTAGCACTATCAGGTGTCACTGTCTCGATTCTGCTTGATGGGACATTGTGTCCGAATCTTGAGCTGGTAGAGATTGTGCGTGACGGCTGGCCGGAGTTTAGCTGGGCTAAATTGGTTTACAATCCAGCAGCGTATCCGGCTGCCGAACTAAGAACTGCTGAAGAGATTGAGTCGGAATTTGCTATGGGAAGGTCTATCAGCATTCGACGATACTTTAACGGTATGCCGCCAGCGGCGGCGGCTTTTAGCCATCCTGTCTTCGAAGGTCAAATAGAAGGCGTCGAGACAAAACTTGGCGCCGATGGCGAAAGCGTGGAAATTATAGCGAGAGATTTTAGCACGATAATGAAACGTATCACCGTATATGGCCAGCGGATGGGTAGCTCAGATGGTTCGACCGTGTTTCTGGCTGGCCTTGATACTGCATTTAATCCTAGTGGCAAGGCCAATGCAAGTCCAACGCCGACAGAAATTAACGGCAGCAGTTTCACGACCTTTTGTGCTGAGCCATCGCGAAGTAAGCTCTTCAGCTATGCAGAAGTGATTGACTATCTTCTCTGTGAGTATTTGCTGGCCGGACAATTGCAGAGACCCGATATTAAGCGGATATTTAGCCTGACAGAGAACCAGATAGTTCGTGACCTTGATGTTACGGGATTAAATCTTATAGAAGCGCTGCATCGATGTTGTGAAAGAATTGCCCTGGAGTTTAAATTCGTACCGCGCCTCGCAGAGACCGGGCCGAGTCAGGCAATTGTGTTTTATAAGAAAGGAGCAGGCAGGGAAGTTGAATTAAGCTGTCAGCTGCACGGTGAGCAGTTTAGCATATCAAAAACAAATATAGCAACACTAAGCAGCAGGAAAAATTTCTGGCCGGTAACACGCAAATACATTGGCCAGGGTGATTTTAAGGTTTATGAAGCGACGTTTGACCTGGTCAAGGGTTGGGACCCAGCTGATGAGGATATTGATTATGATAAATTTTCACCTTCGACGAATCCTGATTTCTATAAGGTAAAGGATGTATATCGCAAATGGTGTCTCAATGAAGCAGGCGATTACAGCGGTCAGCCGTACAATCGGGGTGATGCGTTTGATTTTTCAAAGATATTCGAGAGCAGCAATTATGCTGCCCGTCGCAGGCGCTTCTGGCCTGCCCTAACCACCGACAAACAGGGAAAGTCGATGGGTTACTTTCTGCAGGTTTCATTCGATGACGGCCTGCATTGGTGGCAGTACCTTTATGCTTTTAATAATCTGCTGGATGAGTGTGGGATATGGCTCAGCAGCGACCGGCTTGATGTTAATACTTGGGTAGCGGCATTAAAAGGCGTATTGAAATTCAGAATAACCGCATCGGTAATCAGTGATGAAAGATTAAGCTGCGAGATTGCTGATGGACCTGTAAATTCAACTATCCCTGTGGTTGAGCATTTAATTACTCCCCTTAGGGGGTTCAAGTATCAAAAGGTGTCGGGTAAAAGTATTTTTGCAAATTCATCCGATGAAGCTCTGGGTGTTGCTGATGAGTTTGATGATTCTGTTTCGTTATATGAATATATCCGCCACAGGGCGAATGTCTTATCTTCGGCTATTGAGACAGTCGATGTTCAGACGCCGACTCTATCGTTTGATTATGAGGTCGGTGACGGGGTCAATACCAACCCTGAAAGCAGGGACTTACTCGGCACAAGAGGCGATAACCGAAGCATAAGTTATATCGAGCGAGTGAAGATGGATTTTGTAAAGCAGTGCACAAACCTGAAAATTATTCGCAAGCGTAATATGTAGGGAAGCGATTATGCAGGAGATAGCAACAGTTATATCACCTGGCGCCAGAGCAGCTGACTGGGCAATTAAAGTTAAAAGTCATAGCTCATACAACGCCTATAATGTCATCGTTGTAGTAATAGGCAGCCCCGGCTCGTTGCCGGTCGAAATAGGTAAGCAAACACAGGCAGTTAATCTGGCTGAGCCATTTCATGAGCAGGGGACACTTCCATCAGGGACGTACGCGCTAATGTCTAGAGTCGGCGATAAGAACGTCTTTTACGCAATACCTTAAAACGCCAGGGAGGCGATGGACGAAAAACAAAGAAAATCTGAGCCGAAACGATTAGGACAAATTTTTCCAGTGGTGATGGAAGATATTGAAAAACGAGTAGATGTGAGAGATAAGATGAGCGAAACAAAAAGTCAGAACAATAAAAGCTGGCAGTTTAATCGCCAGATAAATGTCTCTGTGCTTGTCCAGTTGGTATTTCTGGCTTCATTGATTGTGGGAAGCTGGGTCAATTTACAAAGACAGTTGGACCTTTTGCAGCGCGATGTAACGATGCTGCTTCAATGCCAGAAGGATTTTACCAACAAGCTCGAGACACTTTCTGCCAAGAGTATCTCATACGAATACCGCCTTCGAGCGATCGAGAGACAAATTCGGAAAAATGACACGGAACACGAAATATTTTGATTTTTTATTACTTATGAATGAAACACTGAAAAATCTAATTATAGAAGAGCTATGTCCTGACGGAGTATGGCAATTAACCGATGTTGTGAAATCGGTGCTGAAACGGCAGATATTACAATTACCACAAAGGAAAGTCTCTGAAGACGAGACGCGTTATCCAACTACACCCTCAAGCATGCGAGCATTTTTAGATGTTTTCTTTGCTCGGCACTTTTTGCAGATTCAGAATAGTTTAATTAACTATATAGTCTCTTTGGATTTTCTTGACATCGTTAGTTCCGGTAGCATTCAAATTCTTGACATAGGTTCGGGGCCAGCAGTTGCCTCTTTGGCGATTACAGAGTTACTTTCTTGTATTATCGACTACCTTGTACATATTGGGAAATATCCAAAGCACCGCTCACTCAAAATAACATATGTGCTCAATGATACAGCAACGATATGCCTTGGAACAGGTAGACATATGTTATCACACTATTTCAAAATTAAAAATGCGCATCAAGGCAGGATTGTTAACGGTCAAACAATGAGTATTAATAATGCTTTTCCTGACAATATGCGCCAACTTCAACGTATTAAAAATAATATTGGCGCATTTGACATAATAACCTTCTCTTATGTTGTAATACCGTTGAATGAAGATAATGGATTCAATAATTTAATTAGCGGATTGTTAAGTATAGAGGAATTTTGTAGCCGTAATGGAGTGATACTGATTCTGCAAGATAGGTTTAGGGAATCGTTGATAAGACGAATTGGCAAGGCTATAGGCGTTTCAACTCACAAAGAAGAAATGGCGCAGCAGATTTATCCGGATAGAAATACAAGTGAAACACACGAATATTCTTATTATAGCTGTTTGTATAATCCAGATAATAAGGGAGTAGCCGGACGCAGTTATGTTGCCTGATTGTTACCAGACGAGGCAATTGCATTTCTCAGGTTCACAGCGTTCTTTCATAGCGTTCCAGATTTCCGGTGTCTCTCGGCAAAGACCGATAGAGACGGCCTTATCAAAACTGCGAATAGAATCAATAAGAAAACTGTAGAATTCGACACGTTGGTTCGGTGGGTAACGGAGCTTGCCATCCGAAGCTCCCCTAACAAACTTATGATTAAGAAGCTTTCCAGCACGATTACCGTAAGTTTCTTTGGCAAGTCGAAAATGACCAGGCAGGAGTCTTAACATACCAAGCGTTATGTTTTCAGGACAGATGGCAGTTAATGTTTTTCGAATCAAATCAGAGTACCCGGCTTTCCAATCCGGATACAGCATGCAGGGGTCGATGCGGATTCGTATTCGCCAGCCCTTTTCCTGGCACAGCTTGGCTGCCTCGATACGTTCATCAAGACTCGCGGTGCCCGCTTCGTATTGCTCGATTATATGTTGAGGATTGAGACTCCATGAGATGATTGTATGTTCGTTAGGTTTAAGCAATAAAATATTATCAATGTTGCTGCTTTTGGTAAGTAGCATTAGATATGCATTGGAAAAGCCGGAGAAGAAAGGAACTAACATGGTTGTAAGGTTGGTTATGTGGTCAAGGGCGAGACTATCGAGCATTTCTCCCATATTGAAACTTACTTTGCCGCGAGAGCGGGACAGGGCCTTTCGGATTTGCTTGAACATCGTATCGTAATTGATGTTGACCTTAATAAATGGGCTGAATTTGCGGTAAACGTATGCCAAATAGCAATATGTGCAATAATATGGACAGCCATTTGAAATGGGGACTAATTTATAATAAGGACAGCAGCGGACATTTGGACCGAGCCGGCCGTCAAAGTGTCCGACAAAAGATGAAGTTTCTCCTATCATTAATGTTCTCTTTCCCGCCAAAAGAGCTTCAGCTGAAGTCATATCAAAAAAAGGGGGTTTGCGTTGATGTTTTACTATATGGACATTTGCAGATGGAAACATTTTCACAATTCGCTGGGCTTCAGGATGTTCAGATATTTTATGCCACAGCAATATGGTCTTTGGTTTAAATTTCTTTGCGGTGTCCACGAGTCTGTTTCCGTTAATTTTAACAAAGCGGCATTATAACAAAAAAACAAATGACAACTTATATATTTAAGGAGTGAAACGATGAAAAAAACAAAAAAGAACGCAAGTTATTTCTGTATTCTTGTCACGGCGAAGCGTGCCGTAGCCGGATGTGCACTTATTGTTTTTGCACTTTCTTGTGTCGGCTGTGAAACTTTGCGATTTGCACCGAGTGAGCAGCAGAAGCAAAACGCCTGGCTGCACAACCGAACTACGTTAGTAGCAGCCGAGACCGCCAGAGATGAGGACACCTCGGAAAAACTAAAGGCATTGACGGAATTGTCAGAATTGCAGAGCAGATCCTTTGTTTCTTACAATGGCCTGCCGAAGGAGTTTCCTCAGGCAGAGACCGCAGAGGATATTCTCGTACAGTCTAACTGGCAGCTTGCAAGGTCGGCTTTGATTGAATCGAGCGACAGGCCTGACACCTGGCAGGTAGCGGATTCTGCCTTAGAGTTGGCCATCGCTATCAGTGCTTTGTTTGGCGGGGTCTATGGCACAAAGGCGGTTAAGTTCTTAAATGATGCCCGGACAAAATCAAAGGCCTTGAAAGAGATTATCGAAGGAAATGAGCTGTTCAAGCAGCAGAACGAATCGGCCGTAGCTGCCTTCAAAGATGCCCAGCAGAACCAGTCCTCCGAAACCAAAGCACTCGTCGCCGAAATGAAGGCGTAACCGGCTATTCCGTATAACAATCAATCGAATCTTCAGCCAAAGTCGCCTCCAAAAATTGTTGATAAAAGACATGCATCATTTAGCCGATTGGTATTTTTCAGGCCAAAGAGAAAAGGGCTGGAGGGAGGAGATTGTGAGAGAGGAACTCCAGCCCCTTTCTGGTTATACCGAGTTACCTGTATGTAGTGTGTGGCCAATCTGGCTACGGCTTGCGCTTATGTCAGGACGAGAGCAGATAACCCGGCTATATTGATGTCGGCATATCCCCCAAATTTTGTTTATCGTTAAAATCACAGGATCTAACGCAGGTGGACTTTACGCAGACAAAGAATCCATGCGTGAATGAGGGGAAAAGTTATATAGAAGAGGTCTTCTGTATGATAATAGACGTACTGCCTCATCACCCATCTGCTTAGAAGGGTATTTCAGCGGCATTTATTATTCGAGGATTTATGTGGTTTCTAACAGGGCACGGTTGATTCGTTCGATGGCCTCGTCGATTTCCTCAGTGTTCTTAAAGCCGATTACTACTGCATCGAGCAGGCCGGGCTGCATCGCAAAGCGGATGGATTTTTCGCGTTGTTCTGGGCCAGTGAAGTCCCCCTCTCCCATAATTTTCATTCCGATGATGCCGTGATTATTTTTGCGCATAATCTTGATCTGCTCCATCACCGCAGGGACATCAGAGTTATCGCTGTGGGCATTCCATCCCTCCGAGGGTGTATCAATTTTCACGCCCTGTGGATTTATCCGCACCAAGTTCACGTCCACCCAATCCAACTGAGCGGCAAGAGATAAGGCCGGCACACTATGGCAGGAAACACCGTGTGCGAGTATGATTTTCTTATCCTTTGCCTGTTCGAGCGCATCGGTTACTCGTTTACGCCCCTTGTCCCAGTTCCTGTTGGTAGTGCAATGCACAAGGACACTGTCGATGTAATCGGTGTTCAACTCCGCTCGAAAGTGCTCCAGCACTTCAAGCGGGTCTTTGGGATTTCCACCTATCTTCGACTGGATAAAAAGTTTTTCTCTCGGCAGTCCCTTAATTGCCTCGCGGATCCATTCGTGGGTCCTGTATGAGTCAGCGGCGTCGATATATGTAATTCCCTTATCGTAGGCGTATCGTATAAGGCGGTTGAATCCTTCGTGGCCGAGATTTCGCTGGATACTGCCGCCTCTGGTACCCGTGCCGATTCCCAGCCGGCTCAGCTTCAGGCCCGTCTTGCCTAAAGTTACCTGATCCACAGCAGTTAGCTTTGGATTTTGTCCGGCGGATTTCAGGGGTGAGCAGGATATAAAGGCCGCACCTGCAAGGGCGGATGCGCCTTTGATAAATTCACGACGGGTGATTTTTTCTCTGTGCATAGGCGGACTCCTTCACGAAATTTCAAGTCACTATTTTTTACGAAGCATTTATTGTTTTGTTTGCAAGGCCGAATGATAAATAACAAAATTGAATTCCAGCCTAAAAAGCATATAATTACATTATCAAATAAGACCAAAAAAGCAAGTCAAGAAAGAATTGTATGATTATTGGCGTTTTGAAAGCCCAATTGAATTTGCAGGGCGTAGCTTCGCTAAAGCAAAAGCGCAGCATAGTCAAAGGCCTGACCGGCCGGCTGAAAAGCAGATTCAATATTTCCATTTCAGAGGTTGACCATCAAGACAGCAAAACAGCCGCGGTAATTGCGATAGCAATAGTATCGAATGATAACAGTTTCATTCATCAACAGCTTGACGCCATCATCAAGTTTATGCAAAACGATGGCCGATTCTACCTCGGCCAAGTCGAACGAGAGACCTTCAGCTCGTAATTTGATTTTTACTTCAAAAGGTCCTATCAACGATGAATCTTGCGCTGAGGAAAATATCGACTGCCATAGCTGAACAGAGGACAATCCATCGCAGGATAAGCATGCGTTTTTTCCCACGGGCCATAAAGAATATGATAGCGGTTGCGACGGCACCGAGGATATAAAGCTTGGCGGTATCGGTGAACAGTCGTGCAGCGTCTTTACCTAAGCCGGCAAAAACTTCAAAGTTTTTCGTCGCCAGAAGCAGTGTCACAATGGCAAGGATACCCATAGAAACAACTATTGCCAGAACCCATTTTCTGTCGGCACCACCAGCCAGGGCGAGGCCCTGCATTCCTTCACCTATAAGCACCGAGCAACATAGGACGGGAACGCTTAACCATATAATTGGACTGACACTTAAAAAAGAATCGCAAAAGGCCAATATTGTGCCGAGAGCGAAAATTATAATTATGCCGTATCGCCGAGCTGACAGCAGCATCAAGAATCCCATAATCAGCGCTGCTATAGGGACATGATAAAAGCCAACCTGAGTTATGCTTCGGCCGACCATAATCAGTGGCGCTAACAGGCCGGACAGGTCGGATAAATGGACCTGGGCCTGTGTCGGAATTGGAAATAAACGCCAGTGTGCGGCCGCCTGAAAGAACAGTATTATTATCACAAACGGCAAAGTCGATAGCAGCACACTTAGCCAGTGCCACTTGCGCTTATGCTCCCTCGACACTTCGGCTATGCTCAGTGCAGGCCATGCTCGGGACAGGATAAATGCTGCGGGGCAGAAAAGCCATGGTATAGCTGCAGCCAAAAGTATTGCTGCCGGGTGGAATTCAAGCAGCCCAAGTATATATGACCCGAAGCCATAGATAGCTCCTGCAAAAAGCGAGCCGGCAAATGCACCCACCCACCGCCGACTCAAAACGTAGCAGCCCAAACACCCAAGACAAATGTTAATCGGCAGGGAATATTGTAATCTATCGAAGTTCTTAAAATGCGGCAGAAATAAATATACAGCAAAGCCCGCATAAATGACCGCTGCAATAACGAACTTGCCCACACCACGCATAGCCGGTGCCTTTCTCTACGTCCCGTTACTTTGCGACTCGTGCTTCGTCCCTAAGGGACTTCGCAGAGTAGCATCAGCAAGAGCTACCTGTGGCACAAGCTACTTGCTGATTGTATGGCTTTGGCTCTTGTACTTATTCAATTCCGCTATCAGCATATCGCGGTCATTCCGAAGGTTATAGAGGTCTATCGCATCCCGGATAATCCTCTTTAGCTGACCTTCCTCTTTCCACGGCTTGGTGATGTACTTGAAAATCTCTCCGTCATTGATTGCCGTCAGTAGAGTCGTCGGCTGCATATATCCCGAGAGAACCAGCCGGATAATATTAGGAAATGCCTCCTTGACTATTCGAAGAAGGTCCAGCCCCCCTATGCCTGGCATACGCATATCTGTTACAATTACGTGCACCTCCTTATTCGCCAGGATTTCCATCGCCTCGTCGGCACCTTTGGCGAAAAGTTTATTGTATGGCTCACCCTCAAGGTCTCTTTGGAGCGCCATTCGTATCACTGTGTCATCATCCACAAATAATACGGTTCTATTTTCCATAAACCACCTTTCCTGTCCCCGTAGTGATTCTGCCTATTTTATAGACCTTCTCACCGAACCTGGTCAATTTTCTAGCGATGGCATTTGCGAAGTCCTCGGCCACTATCAGCACAAAACCGATGCCCATATTAAATACCCTGAACATTTCGGCTTCTTCAATGGGACCTGCCTTTTGCAGAAATGTAAATATTTTATGTTTTGGCCAGCTATCTTTTTTAACCACCGCATTGCAGTTTTTCGGCAGCACTCGTGGAATATTTCCTACCAGTCCTCCGCCGGTTATATGTGCCATACCGTGGACGATTTTCTTGACCTTATACTGGCTTAATAGTCTCACTATCGGCCGAACGTAAATCCGCGTCGGCTCCAGCAGTATGTCGCCCAGCACCGCACCATCAAGCTCATCTAAAGTATCCATCATCTTCAGATTTTTCTGCTTGAAGCAGATATTGCGAACAAGCGCATAGCCGTTGGAGTGCAGCCCGCTCGAAGCCAGGCCTAAAATAATGTCACCTACTCTTACGTTGTTTGTCGTAATGATTTTTTTGCGTTCTACTACACCAACTGCAAATCCTGCCATATCTAAATCACCTTTGGCGTATGTATCCGGCATCTCGGCAGTTTCACCGCCGATTAGTGCACAGTCGGCCTGCCGGCAGCCAGATGCGATGCCTTTTACCATCTCAGCTATTATCTTCGGCTCAAGTTTGTGTACCGCCAGATAGTCCAGAAAAAATAACGGTTCAGCTCCCTGTACAAGCATATCGTTGACGTTCATCGCAACAAGGTCAATCCCCACAGTGTCATACTTTTTTATCTTGCTGGCGAGCTGTACCTTGCTGCCGACGCCGTCTGTGCAGGCAACCAGCACTGGATTCTTATAGTTTTTTTTGAACAGCCGTTCATCATAGTCCAGACGAAACATCCCTGCAAAGGCATTTTTGGATTCGATAACCCTCGGCCCGAAGGTGCTCAAAACGTGCTCATGGATTCTCTCGACCATCTCGTCGTTAGCATCGATGCCCACACCTGATTGTTCATATGTAACATATTTACTCATTTGTTCTCATATCAAGTATCGGTTTCGTCAAACATCTGCATCTGGTATCTTTCCATAGCAAACTTATTGACTGTGCAATCAGGCTGGACAGGGTATTTACCTGTCCAGCAGGCAGTGCAATAGTGATCTTTCGCAAGCGTTGCGCAGGATAGCATTCCTTCAAGTGACAGGTAGCCCACACTATCGACCTCAAGAAAATCTCTGATTTGCTCCAGATTGCGATTATTCGCCAGCAGTTCTTCTTTAGTGGGAAAATCCACGCCATAAAAGCAGGGAAACCGCAGCGGCGGACAGCTCACCCGCATATGGATTTCTTTTGCGCCTGCCTGGCGTAACGTTCTGATCTTGCCTCTGGTAGTTGTGCCGCGAACTATGGAATCATCTACAACTACAACGCGTTTTCCGACGACGACCTCTTTTACCATTGCCAGTTTGAGTTTGACCTGCAACTCTCTTAATTTCTGGTCCGGCGAGATAAATGTTCTGCCTATGTAATGGCTTCTAACCATTCCCATATCGAATGGTATTTTGCTCTGCTCTGCGTAGCCGATTGCCGCTGAGGTACCTGAGTCTGGAACGGGTATTACGACATCTGCATCAACAGGATGTTCTATTGCCAGTTGTCTGCCAAGCTTTTTTCTAAACTCATGCACGTTTTCGCCGAAGATTGTGCTATTTTGCTTGGCGAAATAGATGTGCTCGAAGATGCAATGGGCCGGTGTAACAGTACCCGGCTGAACAAAAAATCTGCTGGATAGACCCTTCTCATCCAGCCGAACGATTTCGCCAGGTTCAACCTCACGAATGAACTTTACGTTTATAATGTCGAAGGCGCAGTTCTCGCTGGCGAAAACATAGCTGCCGTTTTCTGTTTGGCCAATGCACAAAGGCCTGAAACCGTAAGGGTCGCGGGCCGCCTCAATGTGGTCGTCAAACAAAAACAAAAGACAATATGCCCCCTGCAGATGGTTCAATAGATGCGCCACTGGGTCGGGATCATTGGTGTGTGTCGGCTTGGCAAGCAGGTGAATAATAACTTCCGTATCGCATGTCGATTTGAATATGCTGCCATAGGCCTCGTATTCGTCACGCATAAGCGCAGCATTTATAAGGTTGCCGTTATGTGCTACTGCAACCTGCCCGCGGGAGTATTCTGCTAAGAGCGGCTGACTGTTCACCGCTTTACTGGCACCGGTTGTCGAATACCGCACATGACCGATCGCTATCGGATTACGCAGCTTCTGAAGGATGTTTGAGCCGCTGCGGAAGACCCTGCTTACCGTGCCCATACCTGTATAGCACTGGATAAATTCACCGTCGCTGGTGGCGATTCCTGCTGATTCCTGCCCGCGGTGTTGCAGACTATGTAAGCCGAAGTAAGTCTTTTCAACAGCTTCCGGGTCGCCAAATATACCGAAAAGACCACAACTTTCTTTCATCTCGTTTCTCGCTTCTCGATGCTTGTCATCCTGAGCTGAGCGAATAATCTAACCTAACAAGCTAAATTTCCCTTCGATATCCAGATGTTTCTCCCTTTTTTACCGGACTAAACATAACATCAAGCATCGAGTATTCAGTATCCAGCATCTATTATTGCCAGTCAAGCATCTTTTTTACTTGAATTCTTTAGGCTTTTTGTGGTATAATAATTAAACAATAGCTTGGTGAAGATGAAAGGGAGTTTAGTTGTGTTGAATGGCGAGAGAAAGAAAATATGGTTGTGTATGATACCTATCCGCCATCTCCTTAGCGGAGTAGTGATTTTGTGCTCTCTTGTGCTTTTGGAGTCGGCAAGGGCTGATACCGCCTGGCTGCAAAAGGCCAAGCTCACCGCCACAGACGGGCAGGTCAATGATCATTTTGGTATCTCTGTTTCTATAAGTGGCGATTATGCCATCATGGGGGCAGCTAACGATAATGACAAGGGGGTCGACTCCGGCGCGGCTTATATATTCAGGTGGGATGGCACTGGCTGGATTCAGCAGCAAAAGCTCACTGCCGCAGATGCTAATGATGGCCATTGGTTTGGCAATTCTGTTTCTATAAGCGGCGATTATGCCATTGTGGGGGCACGTCATGGCGATGGCAATTTTAATAACAGCGGCGCGGCTTATATATTCCGGCGGAATGGCACCAACTGGGTTCAACAGGCAAAGCTCATCGCCTCGGATGGCGTTCTCGGCGACTGCTTTGGTATCGTTTCTATAAGCGGCGGTTATGCCGTCGTGGGGGCGTTTTGCGACGACAACAGAGGCTCGGCTTATATATTCAAGCGGGATGGTACTAACTGGAGCCAGCAGCAAAAGCTCACCGCTGCCGATGGGGAACCTGGTGACGGGTTTGGCAAATCTGTCTCTATAAGCGGAGATAAGATAATTGTGGGGGCTCATGGCGATGACGATGGGGGAGCTGAGTCTGGCTCAGCTTATATATACAGGTTGTTGTATGGCACTCGCTGGGTACGGCAACAAAAGATTACCGCCGCAGATAGTGTCCTCGGAGACTCGTTTGGCATTTCTGTCTCTATATGCAGCGATAAGATAATCGTGGGGGCGTATTGGGATGACGATTTGGGAACTAACTCCGGCTCGGCTTACATATTCAGATGGGATGACACTGGCTGGGTCCAGCAGGCAAAACTGTTGGCCATAGATGGTGCTGAGAGCGACCACTTTGGCTTCTCTGTTTCTATCAGCGGCGATTTGGCAATTGTGGGGGCGTGGGGCGACAATGACAAAGGAAATGACTCCGGCTCGGCTTATATATTCAGGTGGGACGGCACGAACTGGGTTCAGCAGCAAAAGCTCACCGCCTTAGATGGTGCTGCCAAAGACTGGTTTGGCAGGTCTGTTTTCATAAACGGCGATAAGACAATCGTGGGGGCGATATTTGATGATGACAAGGGAAAGAACTCCGGCTCAGCTTATATATTCGCGCTAACCAGCGGACCAGCACACTGACAGTTCTATCGAGGTTTATCCGCCAGAGGCGGAATCCAGCATAGTATCAGATAATGTTGCGTTCAAAAAAGAACCTTTTATGATATTATTATCCTCTGTCCAACTTTGATGTGGAGTTTATCATTTGCACTTGCATTTTTCAAGCTAATCTCCAGCGTGTTGTTTGAACCGACTATCAGAAAAAGCTCACCCTCTTTGGATGAGTCATAATTAGGATAGTATCTCATCGTATACTTCTTATTATCGCCTATTTCTACGGCATATTTGCCCCTTTTATGTCTGACTAAATTGGTTACGATGTTTCCGAACCTGTCGATTCTCACCACTATCCCTGTTCTGCCATCAAGATAAAGCTCCAGTTTTTCGATTTTTTCTGTTCTTTCGCCTATGGTATCGAACTTGCCTTGATCGACGTTTGCAGCCGCTTTTGCAAATACATCTCTGCCGTGAAATGTTCTGCTGGCCTCAGGCGGGACGGGAATTTGCCTTATATCCAGAACTTTCTGCTCACCAAGCATCTCGGATGGACTAGGCGAGCCAAGCGTTTCCCAGAGCAGGCCGTTGTCCGGTGCTACAAAATAGAAATTTTCCGCTTTTACCGCCAATGCTTTTCTTTCTGTCCCTACGCCTGGGTCAACCACACAGCAAAAGACAGCTCCTTTGGGAAAGTATTTGTAATTATTTTTTAGAACCCACGATGCCTCGATGATATTTTGAGGCGAAATATCGTGACATAAGTCAACGATTTTTGCATCCGGGTCGATACTGTAAATGACCCCTTTCATCACACCCACATATTCACCTTGGTCAAAGTCTGTTAATAACACTATCATATTAAACTCTTGGTGGGACTAATCTTCTTGAGGATACATAAATTCAGGTATTCGTCGGACCTTTCCATCGGAATCCACGCAGGCAAGGATACTTGTGCCTTCGGCTAAGACCAGTCCGTTATCTTCGCGGGTGAGTTCATAGCTGTGCTCAACCCTGCTGGCAGTTACGCCTGTACAGCTCGTATGCAACAGCAGCTTTTCATCGTAGAAGGCGGCTCTACGATACTTTATATTTAATTCAGCCACAACAAAGAATACACCTGTTTCTTCGAGGTCTTTGTATGCTAAGCCGTTGGCCCGCAGCAGCTCGGTTCTACCCATCTCGAACCACACCGGATAGACACTATGATGCACCACGCCGGCCTTGTCGGTTTCTGCATATCGTGGCACAATGGTTATCGTATGACTTTGGATAATTGCTCGTTTGGGAAAATCCATCTTAAACTCCGGTCTTCACAGTTTTGTCCCTTATAGCCTTCGTCCAAGTGCCTCAAACACTGTCAGTACATTTTCAACCGGCGTATTGCACTGGATATTATGAACCGTACCGAAAACAAATCCATTGGTTTTTCGGTTCGACTGTCCTGAGCTTACCGTCAAAGGATTGAATATTCGCAGCTGTTCAGCAACCTGCCGGCGTACTTCGTCAGGCTTTCCGAATTGCAGAGCCTTTTGTGCATCCACGCCTCCCCAGAAGACGATTCTGCCGCCGTATTTATCAATTAGATGTTTCGGGTCCATACCTTTGGCGGAGGTTTGCACAGGACTTAAAATATCGAAACCGGCTTCTATAAAGCACTCTATCAATGGCTCGCAGCAGCCGCAGCAATGTTTCATCGCTTTCCATTCGGTATGAGAGTGAATCCAGTCGTTGAGTTTCTTGCTGAACGGCAGATAAAGTTCGCGATAACCCTGAGGACTGCAAAATAGCGTATCCTGCGCCGCCAGGTCTGTAGTATCCAGCAGGACAACATGTACTTTATTGCCCACCGCATCATAAATCCTTTCGAGATTTTTAATCGCGATTTCTGCCTGGCCCGCAAAGACCTCTTTAATATATTCTTTCCGTGTAACCGTGCTGATGTACCATTCTTCAATGTCACGAATTCCTTTTGGACGCCTCAAAGCCGGTGCCGGAACTAATGTAATATCCCCAAAGGCCGTGCCCGGAAATCCTGCTACTATCGCAAGGTCGGTGTTTTGATAAAGTTCGTTTGCCTGCTGCTCATAGATTTTCAAATCTTCATCGCTAATAAAAGAAAACTCCTCAAGATTATCAGCCGGATTAAGCTTGGCCTCATCAACCGGCTTCTGTCGGATAATCAACTCAAAATAGCATCCGTCTTTGGGCATCCGCGCCGAAGCAGGTGCCGACTTGTCTCCTTCCGGATACTGCAAAATATCGCCATTCGGTTCCGGCTCAGTGTTGAACTTGCCCGGCACCAGCACATCTGTTCCGTCGAATGTTCGCCATGGCTTAAAATCGGAATTCTTAAAGCCAAAAATGCTTTTAGGCCGGGGCAGATTAACAATATCGATGCCGAGCACTTCCTGCAGGTCAGAAGCTACTTCGCCGAGCATTTGATATGGCTCGATGATTTTTACCGGCTCATCTTTTTTATGCATACCAAGCACTTGGCGCAACTTCGCTATGAAACTAACGTGGGCTCCTGTGCCGAATGTGCCTCCAAAATCCAGGGCAACACAGTCCACTTCTTTGTATTCAAGCGCCCGCAGCACTCGCTCTCTGCCGGTCAAAGCAGCTTTTGTTTTGGCATCATCGCCGAAATTTGTATTCATAAAACAGCCTTTTTGAAGCTTGCCCCTGCGAAAGCAGGAGCTCTACAACGTCGAAATTTTATCACTTAACACTAATTATTACAAAGAGTTCCTCATTCTATGCTGTATGAAAATCAAGGAAAATTAACCACAGACGCTGTCCTGAGCGTAGTCGAAGGATTACACGGATTACACAGATAAAATAGAAAGTCAAAGACTAAAATCCGTGAAATCTGTGAAATCCGTGGTTGAAAATAGAAAATTTTCTTGACAGTTTCAGCTTTTCGTGAAACAATAAACCACCTATTATGAAGTGTTTTTAATACTTTTGATCCGAGAAAGGACAAATTATGAAAAGCAATCTTACCAGCTTAAAACTTTTAGTATGTCTTTTGATAATCGGTGTTATCTGCTGCTTTTCCTGCCGGCGTAAGACAGCAGAGGTATCTCCGCCCGAACCTAACGAAACAAAGGTCAAAACCGATGTCGATTTGGTTAAACCTGCCCCTGTCACTGAAACAGGTCCTGACAGCGTAGCCGTTATCATCAATGGCGTCGAGATTACCGAGGGCGAGATAGATAAAATGCTCGAGCCGCAGCTCGCTGTAATGGCCAGACAGGTTCAAGATCGCCCGCCGGAATATATGGAGCAAATGAAAAAGGTACTCAGACAACAGGCCGTGGAGAGAATAATTATCGAACGTCTACTCGGTGAAAAAGCGAGACAAACCAATATAGCGGTTACTGACGAAGAAGTGGATAGCCAAATTAGAGAAATAGCATCTATGCAGAGGCCGCCCATATCTATGGAGGATTTCAAGGAAAAAATGGAAGGACTCGGTCAAAACTTTGACGAAATAAAACAACATGTTCGAAAAGCACTTCTGTTTCAGAAAATTATGCAAGCCCAACTTGCCGACAAGATAAACGTTACCGTAGAAGACGCCAATCAGTATTATGAACAAAACCGAAGCCGGTACGACGTGCCCGAGCAAGTCAAAGCAAGCCATATTCTTATAAAGTCCGACACTACCGACCCTAACACCGACCCGAACGAGGCCAAGGCAGAGGCTAAAGAAAAAACCGAGGAACTGCTTAAACAAATCAAAGCCGGTGCTGATTTCGCTGAGTTGGCCAAAGCCAATTCTGCCTGTCCGTCAGCGGCAAAAGGCGGCGACTTGGGTTCTTTCGGCAGGGGTCAGATGGTACCGCCTTTTGAGAAAGCTGCGTTTGAATTAGAAACCGGACAGGTCAGCGACATTGTGGAAACCCAATTTGGATATCACATAATAAAAGTTACCGACCACAAAGACGCCGAGACTAAAACGTTTGAGCAGGTCAAAGACGAGATAATACAACAGCTAACGCAAAGAAAGCAGCGCGAACTGGCTGGACAATTTATCGACTCGCTCAAGGCCGAGGCCGACATTGTTTATCCACCCGGCAAAGAACCTACAATGAGAATGCCTCAAACCCGACCAATGCCACCTCCTCGTCCGGTAAAACCTGCTGAGCCTCAGGATGAAACTGCGGTTGAAGAATAGTAGATACACCAAAATATCATCGGGCTAAGCTTTCGCCCTAACGAGAGAGCGTTGCCGGGTCAAGGTTGGCTGACTCTATGTCTTTGAAATATTTTACCGTTCCGACCTTCAGCTCAGCCGTGGCTTCTTCATCGCAAACAATAATACCGTTCGGGTGCATTTGCAGGGCACTGACCGTCCACATATGATTGACACTTCCTTCGACAGCGTGTCGCAGTGCACGTGCCTTATTATGGCCATTGACGATAATGATAACCTCATCGGCGTCCATAACAGTCCCCACGCCCACGGTCAAAGCGGTTTTAGGGACTTTGTCAACGTCGTTATCAAAGAACCGTGAGTTAGCTATGATGGTGTCGACGGTCAATGTCATAACTCGCGTTCTCGATGATAATGACGAGCTTGGCTCATTGAATGCTATGTGACCATCAGGGCCTATACCGCCGACAAAGAGATTAATGCCACCTGCCTTTTTTATCTTTTGCTCGTAACTCTCACATTCAACTTCGAGGTCCGGCGCATTGCCGTTGAGAATGTTGATATTTTCTTTAGGAATATCTATATGGCTGAAAAAATTGTTCCACATAAATGAATGGTAGCTTTCAGGATGGTCCTCGGCAAGATTAACGTATTCATCCATATTAAAGGTAACAACATTTTTAAATGTTATCTTCCCTTTTGTGTTAAGTTCTATCAACTCTTTATACATTCCAAGGGGCGAAGAGCCTGTAGGAAGGCCGAGCGCAAAAGGTTTGGAACCGCTCGGGCCGAATTCGTTTATTTTCTTGGTAACATAATTAGCAGCCCATTTGGACACTAGTTCGTAATTTGGCTCAATTATTACTCTCATAGTTTACTCCTTGCTTAAATAGGTTTCTCAACGTAATCTTTCCATCCGGCCGATAAGTTCATCACCGAGATTAGTTTTTTCAGTTATGTGTTTTTCGATTTCAGAAACGAAACTATTTTCTTCAAGTGTTCCCCTGACTGCTGCAAAATCTTGGTGCTTTGCCTGTTCATCGCCGTCGATGCCATATCCAATTTGGGCGGTGTCGGCAAATTCCTTTTCGGCATCGGCATAAAGAATTTTGTCAAGTTCTACTACAGCTTCTTCCCATTTCGTTGTTAGCTTAATGACATCGTCTGCTGTTATCTTATCGACAGTTTTGCCCAACTGCTGCTCCAAAACACTCACTGCCCAGGTCCATTCGTAAGCAGGATAATTCTCATGCATCGACTCAAATGCTTCGGCAACCTGGTTCAGGGTATTAATAGAGCCCTTTTCAATATCAAAGAGTAATTTTTGCACGAGCTGCTCCGGAGCGAACAAGCCCGCTAAATCCACCCATTTACCCGAGCCCAGGCTGCTGTCCGGCATAAAAGCCACCCGAAGTTCATCGATGTTCTTGAATTGTTTATCCTCCAGTCGCTTAATCAGACAATTACCCAGGAATTTGTCAGTGCCAATCTGATAGAACTTAATGCCTTTATCCAGTGATGAGTTTTGAATCTTGCAGCTGTGGTAGATAAAATAATCGCTCATTGGGCCGGAGTTTAATTTAAGATTGAGGAGTAAATCACGGCCGTTGAGCATCTTTTGAATCGTATATGGGCTTAAAAGTTTGAAGTTTATGTAATCCAGTTTCTTTGGGTCTTTGCGTTTATCCCTTTTCGGCCATTTTCGAGCGTCTCGCACGGTTCCTACGCTGCGTAAATTCACTCCGGGTACAAGAACGCTTTCGTCTTCGTGCTCAATCAAATATGAAAAAGGCAAATCCGAGGTATCTGAATTCCTGTAGTGCCTACCCATCACAACGGTAAACGCCCCAACCTTTGCCGGCCAGAGCATATACGAATCACTGGCGGTCTTTGAGCCCCGCTCGACGATTCCCTGATGGGCCGGCCCTAATTTGTACATATGGTTACTCTGGTTGGTTCCACTACCGGCATTGAGAAAGGAGAAAAGCCCTGCAATCAGCAGTGTTGATTTATGATGTGTAACAGTATATGGCCCTGCAAATATGGCGCAGGCCTCACCGTGGAAGCCGCCGCAATTAGCAAAGAACACCGAGTTTTCAGCAGAATACTGCTTGGATAATTCCGTCCCCTGGCCTACAAAGCATTTGGATATTATTGTGCCGTCGCTAATCTTCGCGCCGGAGCAGACAATGAAATCCTCCGCGAAGACTCCTGGCCCGATATAAACAGGGTCTTCCGGACAGCTATTAATTGAGCCGTTCTCCAACCTATTCACTGCCTCGATTACACTTGCAGGACCAATTTTGACGTTTTTTATGATTCGACAGTTGATAACTCTGGCGCCTCTCGCTACAAGGCCTGTGGATAAGGTAATAGAGGCCGTGTAGTCAGCTATCATTTTCTGCAGCTTTTCAATTGCTTTCGGCCTGTGTCGGTAGAGTGCTATTATATAAGCGGTATGGGCCGACAGTTGGTCGTAAATCGGTATTTCCCTACCGCCGGCCTCATTAATAACGGCTGCTTCCGTCCCGTTACCAAATGTGCTTTCACCTTCTACCGCGAGCAGGTCAATATTATCTATTATCACATCGTCTTCGATTACATAGTTGGCAATGTAGTTTCTTATTTGGTTTATGTATACATTGTTGCCGATTGTGCAGTTGTGAATTGTTGCGTTACTGACGCCGGATGGTTTCGTAACGCCGCCCGGAAAAGATACTTGCTTTTCAAAAACACCTAATTTTACATCACCGGAAAAGTGCGTTGTTCTGACTGTCTCTGCGTTGAAACCTTCGGCAACTTGCAGCTTCGACCAGTCAGTACAACTACAGCCCTTCTCGGTCAGCCTGGCAATTTCCTCTGAAGTTAGTGAACGAAATTTTGACGCCATTTTCGTAACTCCCTCTTATATTTAATCTGTACCATCACTTTATTAATTTTCGTTTTTATGTTGTCAAGAAGACCAACAGCATTGAGTAATTAACCTTGCAGGGGGTAATATACAGATTCGAGTCCCATAAATCAAGTTCTATTTATCCCGTTAGAAATCTTCCGTTTTTGTGTCTTTTTGTCCTTTGTAGAATTTCTAACGGGATTTATAACAGGTTAATTGTGAAGTGCTTTCTCTGTTTATACATATTGTGAAAGATTGCAGCTTAACAAAATTTTTGATGGTTCCACTGTTTTCGAGTGTTCTTGGAGCAGATGGGAACCACCAGAGATAAATGACAAAATTTTTAGCAAAATTTGGAGTAATTTATCGACACCTGCCGATGTACATTCTATAAGAGAGTAATATTCTACCTTTGAGCAACTATATCTGGTTTCTCCGAGTTGTCGGTACTACGGCAAGGCCAAGCCTTGACGGATGCCGTGATAAGTTTGCAGGTTTTAGGACTATGCCGAATCAGCCGCGGATGGAAAAGGTTTTAGCAGCACTGCTGGTCTCAATGACCGCGGGAGCCATAGTCTTGATGGCTCTGAGCAATAATCCTCCCTCAGCTGGCCCCTTTTGTCTTTCTTCTTATTTGCGTCTCGACCCCATTGAAGAAGCCATCCGTTGTTCTCAGGCTTCTCAATCACACGACCGTTGGAGGCGTATAGAGATTTACTATAGCGGCACCAAGGCTGGCAATATGGCACAGTTGTCTTCGCTGAGTGGGCTGTCAGAACCCGAGGACATTAACTGCCATTTTGTTATTTGCAACGGTCTCGGCGGGGGCGATGGCCAGATACAGACAACTGAAAAATGGCAAAGACAATGGTCAATCATACCTGGCCGAACCTGGTACGGAACCAGCCAGACTATCCGTATTTGCATTATAGCCGACCCGTCGCAGCGAGCTTACCCGACTGATTGCCAGATAAAACGGGTAGAGACGCTTGTGGAAGGCCTGTGCCGAAAGTTTGACGTTGCAGCAGAATCCATCTTCTACCCTGGCGATTGGAGATAGTCAGGCAGGCCGAAGTTTTCTTTCTCTGTCAGCACCACCCACGCACGCCAGTCTTTTTTGTTAATTCGCACCGGCTCGATTGATTTCACGTCCTTTAGCCAGACCAGAAAGCCGTACCTGCAATTACTCTTGCTTGACCAGTATTCATCGCCGCCGAGGATATATTGGTCATATTGCTGTTTTATTTCGGTTATTTGCTTCGGCGTGAGGTTCTGGAAATTTTTAACCGCTGCGACGGTTGCCGTTGCGCAGACCGGTCCGGAGCTTACCTTTAAAAATAATTTATCGCCGGGAAGAATACGCCCAAAAGCATATCGCTTTGTCCTGGTAAAACGTGACTCTACGTTCTTGCGACCATCTAAAATCGCATCTAAAAATGGTTTCTTTAAGATTACCAGGTGATAATTG